>Ga0208942_1000172_pt1 | contig 29741 bp, 26 predicted proteins | sample GreLakmeSU08MSRF_FD_187704 | JGI IMG/M metagenome (GOLD analysis project Ga0208942, IMG submission 187704) | Freshwater lentic microbial communities from great Laurentian Lakes, MI, USA - Great Lakes metaG SU08MSRF (SPAdes) | ecosystem: Environmental > Aquatic > Freshwater > Lake | place: Great... | reverse complement strand
TAGCTCTTCCATCACGCGTCCCACTTCGATGGCCTCGCGCAGGTCATACGAGCAGAAAGGTTGCTGATCAGCGTGTAGTCGTTGCCCAGCTCGCGGCGCACAGTGTGGTGGATGGGGCTATCAGCTTTACCCCCGCTGTAGCTGTGAAATTTGCAGGCGGTCACGCCGTAGTCCCGCCCGCTTTCGATGTGGGCTGGATAGCCAGCCGTGTCCATATTGCCGCCAGTCAGATAGGCGGGGAAGCGCTCGCGCATACGCCCGATGAGCGCGTGGATGGGCAACCCAGCGAACCGACCCGCTATGTACCACAGACAGCTGTCAAACTCGCCAAACCATCCGGGACTCTGGTAAATCCAGCGCGTGCCTTTGTGCAGCATCTGAAAGAGGCGCTCCCGCTGGAAAGGATCCTCGCCTATGACGTGGCGGCGCAAAATTTCCGCCTGTTCTGGTGTGATGGAGATGGGGGCCATCCGCCCGGTAATGTCGGCGTCTGTGTGGACTTCGATCATGTGCAACCGTGCGGGCTGGTTTCCGGGCTCGCCGGTATGGGTGTACTGGACACGGTGCAGACCGGGCACTTGCACCAGCCGGTGGCCGCCGGGCTTTGTTCAGCATGTTCGAGAATCAGTAGTTTTATGCCGGTGGTTTTCATGGCACTCTCCCTTTTGGACAAGTAAAAGTGGGCGCCGTTGTTAACAAATTATGGTTTGACAAGAGAAGTGTGGTGACGTACTATTTCAGGAAAAAAAAGTCGTGAATTTCGCAATCGTAGCTTAGGCTCATGGTCACTTAGAGGCTACAGGTTGAACAATCTTACTTGTTATTTCCCTAAAACAACGAAACGGAATTGTAATGCATGAGAAAAGAGCTATCTTCAAATAATTTGCAATCCAGTATTCGCCGCACCATTGGTCTAACAGGCTTTATTGAATACACAAGCTATTGAATGAGGGGACTTGGAAGTCTGCTATTTTGTTGCGGTATAAAATTTTTTATATAGTGCACTCCATCGTCTCCTTCAATAATGAAAAAAATATTTTTGACGCTAGCCCCCGTCCTGACCGTTGCTCTACTCAAAGCAATGGCTCTTCGCTAAACACATGAAATCTGTTAAAATCATGCCGCTTGTAGACACCCACCAGCACCTTGCCGAAATGGTTCGATTCGGCAAAGGCTGGACAGCACCACCGATACCGGGCAATTATGACATCAAAGCATATCTAGAGGCTGCCCGCAATGTGAATATGGTAAAGGCTGTTTATATGGAAGTTGGTGTACCGACAAATAGACGACAAGAAGAAGCACTTTATGCAATCGAATTGTGTAAGGACAAGTCCACCCCAACAGTAGCGGCGGTAATTAGTGGAGATTTGAAAAGCCCGGAATTCGAATCTTACATTTCACAGTTTAAATATTCACCCTACATCAAGGGCATTAGATATGGTTTCGGTTCAATAGCAGATATGGAGGACCCACTCGCTATCAAAAATATAGAATTACTGGGCAGGCTTAGTATGAGCCTTGATTTAATTGTCTCACCAGCATGGTTACCTTCGGTTGCAAATCTAATTCGGACTTGCACTGGAACGAAATTTCTCTTAAATCATTGCGGAAATGCTGATCCAAGAGCATTTCTCGAACCAGCAATATCTGCCGGAAAAGCTAATCACGGTGCAGCGCAATGGGTCGCCGATATGAAGACTGTCGCAGCCAACAAGAATGTGGTCTGTAAAATTTCGGGCACAATTTCAGTTTCGTCAGGCTATCCTAAAAGTGCCAAAACATTGGCTCCGGGAATAAATCATTGCCTGAATATTTTTGGCCCCGACCGGGTTATGTTTGCAAGCGACTGGCCCTGGTGCCTCAAAAGCAGTACCCTAGAAGAATGGGTCAAGATTTTGAAAGAGATCGTAAAGAATAGACCCTATCGTGAACGAAAAAAAATGTTTCACGACAATGCGATTAAGTTCTACACCATTTAATTTGCAGTCGTCTCGTTTGTAATTCGCGTCTGCTTTTTGTGTTGCAAAGTAGCGCTGTTAGGCTGCAATCGGGCTGCCAGCCAGTGTGGATGGGAATGACCTCGAAGGTGATTTATATGCGCGCGGCTGCTGAATCCGGGCGTGCCGTTGTGTTCCACAGCTGCGTGCGAATGTTGGAATGTTAACTGCTCCATAGTGATGTGTAGCATGCTCGCCTCGGCTGGCTGCTCCGGCCCGCTGCCTCCCACGGGCTAGTTCCGTGTCTGCGTCGGCGACCTGGACGGACTCTGGCGTACTAAGGTGGTCTAGAGCAACTTGGAGATATTTGTTAATGGAGTTTGCGCCGCCGCTGGCTGCGCTTGATATTGAATTCAAGGCAATTCCTAAGCAGGAGTTTGACCAGATGGCAGATTTGCATGGCGAAGCAACACATGATCCTTTCATGATGCTGCGGACTTGGGCGCTGAGCTGACCCCGCAGTTTTTGACCAGACTTTGGGTTGGCGACATTGCACCGAAGTCTTAGAGTGCGCGCGCCGTGTAAGCGTGGGTGCTAGTTTTTGACAGAGTGCAGCTGGTGCTTGGAGCTGCGGGGTACTGGTGGCGTTGTTGTCATGAACAGCGCGGTAGTTTCTGTGTAAATGCTGTGATGTAGCTGAAGGAGCGTCTCGATCTTTGCTCGGAAAGCGGGCGCGGGCGCGAGAAAAGTGGCGCTTGACAAATTTTAGTCACAGGCGTAAAGTGTAGTAATTAGCGTCATGAGTATTCCAATAAACTTGGTATTTCCGATAGTTTGGGGTTTTGTAGATGCGGAGTGCTTGACAAATTCCTGCTTATCGCAGAGAATAAAATAGTCTTAATGTTTTCAATAGACTCTGTAACAAATAGGGGACACTATGCGGAGCGCGGGCATATAAATAATTTATCTTACATGTCACAAATGTATCTATTTTGTCTGCACAGGAGAGTATTATAAATAAGTATTTTTCGTGATGATCGCTGGCTCTAAACAAATTGACCGAATTTTTAAATAGGAGATTGAAATGGCTCGAAATAATTTAAGTCGACGTGACGCATTGAAAGGAATCGGCACCGTAATGGCGTCTGCTCTTGTGGTGGCTTGTGCTCCGCAGACCGTGGAAGTTGTGAAGGAGGTCGTGAAGGAAGTTGAGAAGAAAGTAGAGGTCGAGAAGATTGTTGAGGTAACTGCTGTTCCGGTAAAAGGTGTGACAAACGCCATTGGAATGGAGTTTCCCGCAGATGCGCTGCCGATTGAAGAGCAGTACATGCCGATACCTGTTGGCACAACGGGCGGCGGTTTCGGTCACATAATGGAGTCCCTTTACAACCGTGCCTTTGAGCATGCTGGCGGTCAGGAAACACTGACGACGCTGGATATTGACGGCAACGTAATTGGCATTGGCGCCGAGAGTTGGACCCAGTCCGAGGATGGACTTTCGTGGGACTTTATGTTGCGCAAAGAACTGGTGTGGAATGATGGTAGTCCTGTCGTTGCAGGGGATTGGGAGTACACCCTAAAGTATTCGCTCGGCAAGGGGTACGACTTCGGCTGGTTTTATACCGACATCGTGGGCGTGCAGGATGCGCTTGCGGGGACAGGTGGCACCGATGACATCGGTATCGTAGCTGTGGACGACTATACGCTGCGCATCACCACTAAGGCCATCACACCATATGTGCCCGCCCTGGGTGTGTGGTTCCAGGTTGCTAAGAAGGATATTTGGAAAACAGCTGGTGAAAACTGGTCGCTCGATCCAAAGAAATACATCGCATCTGGTCCTTTCAATTTGGCGGAGTTCAACCGCGGAATCAAGAACCTGTGGGTACTGAATGAAACATACAAAGGTGTGCGCCGCCCCTATTTCACCGAGATTCGCGAAGAGACCTTGCCGGTCGCTGGAGGTTTGCCGGCCTACATCTCGGGCGATGTCCGCAGCTATGGTATTAACGGTGACACGCCCCAGGCAGAGATTGCGCTGATAAACTCCAATCCCATTTTGCGTGCAGAGTCTCACCCGAGTCCGTCTACATTCACTGACTATCTCGGATTTAACACCATGGCTGGAGTGCAACCGCCATTCGACAATCCGGATGTGCGCTTGGCGCTGTGCAAAGCCATTGACAAGGAAGTACTGATTGGCGAAATCTATCGTGGCTTCTCGAACACCGGCTGGGGCGTCTTGCCGAAGGGTTTCCCAGGCTACAGCGGTGACAAGCTAAAGGAACTTGACCCGAACAAGTATGATCCAGAAGCCGCCAAGCAGTTGCTCTCTAAGGCGGGTTTCACGGACGGCAAGGGCTTCCCCAAGGTTGAGGTCTGGATGCGTTCGCCCGGGCCAACGAATTTGAACGTGATGCAAGCGATTCAGGCACGCTGGAAAGAGAATCTAGGAATTGAGGTTGAGTTGAAGCCAGCTGACTTCCAAGCTTTTGCCGAAGTGTATCAAGGCAAAGGCGAGAAAGCCGGGATCTACTATGTTTCATATAGTATGGACTACTTCGACCCTGCCACGTTCCTTAATGTTTTTGTGACCAAGGGTGGGCGCCATCCTCACGTAGATCCTGCGTGGGATGAGAAATATGCCAAGGCGAACGCCAATATTGATCCGGTAAAGCGTTTGGAAGAGATTGCCGCGTGCGAGGCGGACTTGGTCAATAGCACAGCCTATTTCTTTATGGCGCAGCCATTCGGCATTAGTCTGGTGCCGTGCACCATGGGTGGTCCGGCAGTTCAACCCAACAAAGATGGTTACGTCTTTGCCACGGGCGGAGGCCCAGGATGCCCACATGCGTATGAAGGCCTTTACTGGCGTGATCCCTCCTGTCGGGCTAGTTTTGGGTAAGGATGCAAAACTAGTGTGCGCTAGCGGATAGCTGGCCGTGTAAAGTAACTTCGGGGGTTGGGTGGAGTAATGTGGCAGTTACTCCATCCAACTTTATGTAATCTGGAAGTCCATAGAGCAGAAATAGAAGCTTCGGCGGGTCCTCCTTCTGGTTACTGCTGCTTGGCTTTTCCAGTCAAGGTGAACTATCTTAATACTCCGTGATCAATTACACCATTCGCCGTTTTGTCGGCTTTGCGTTTACGCTGATATTGCTTTCTGTTTTTACCTTTGCCCTTACTAGACTTGTACCGGGCACTCCCTGGGGTAACAAAGCCCAGATCCCTCTTTCGGACGAGCAGGAAGCCATTTTCAGAGCAAGATATGGCATGGATAAGCCAGTCACCACGCAGTATCTAGTATGGTTGCGCAATGCTGTGATGTTCGATTTTGGGCGACCCTTCACCGCCCCCGAATTGAGCGTCATGCAGCTCATCTTCAAATCTCTGCCTTACAGTGCGTTGGTGGGTGGATTGGCCGCGATTTTTTCACTGATGTTTGGCATGCTCCTCGGAGCGGTCGCGGCGGCAAAGCAAAACACTTGGGTAGATGCCGCCATCACCAGTTATTCTGTTTTTATCGGGACCATACCCTCCTTTGTTATGGCGTTCTTGTTTGTATTTATATTCGCTCAAAAGCTTAGGTGGTTGCCAGCGGGAGGGTGGGGCTTAGACCACCACCTTATTATGCCTGTGCTGGCTTATGCCTTGCCAGGTACGGGCGGAATCGCGCGCTGGACAAGGCAATGTCTTGTGGAAGCCATGTCATCGGACTATGTGCGGACCGCCTATGCTAAAGGCTTGCGGCAAGCTGCGGTTGTGAGCGTTCACGTGTTGCGCAATGCATCTATTCCCCTCATCACTAGTTTTCTACCTATCTTTCCGAGCATGATGACGGGCTCTATTTTTATCGAAGCGGTGTTTGGTCTGCCTGGGCTGGGTAAATATTTTGCGCAGTCCGCTTCAAACCGTGACTATCCGCTGGTGTTGGGCATCACTATGTTCTGGGCATTCTTGATCATGACCACCTACTTCCTTACTGATATTTTGTATGGGGTTATTGACCCGCGCGTTAGAATTACGGACGAAAAGTAATGGTTGTGGGAGTTGATAAGCTGGGCTTAAGCGATACGACAGAGAACGTCGAATACGCTACTTTTTGGGCTGGCGCATGGCGCAGGTTTCGCCGTAACAAGCTGGCGGTCTATGGTTTAGGCTACGTTTTTGCGATTTTTCTGATTGCCATTTTCGCGGGGTTGCTCGCGCCTTATCCGTACGACAAGATTAATCCAAGATTCGCACTGGAGCCCCCATCGTTATTACACCCTTTTGGGACGGATGCACTTGGGCGTGATTTACTCAGTCGGATTATGTTTGGGGCTAGGCCGATGCTCATGGTTGGTCTACTGGTGAACATCGCATCGCTTGTGATTGGGGTTCCGATTGGACTAGTTGCCGGCTATGCAGGCGGTGTGCTCGACTGGGTTGTAACCCGCTTGATTGAAATGTTCTCAGCGTTGCCGTGGTACCTCGTGGCGCTTTTCCTTGTAATGGTTTTGAACCCAAGCATCGAAAATCTGATCATTGCTTTGACGGTAACCGCCTGGGTTGGTCCGGCACGCCTGGTGCGCGGCATGTCATTTTCTGTGCGCGAGCAGGACTACGTCGAAGCCGCGCGCGCGCTGGGTATACCAACTTTTCGGATCGTTGTTATGCATATCCTGCCTCAAATTGCGCCGTTGCTGTTGTGGAGTTTCGCGGCTGGTATTCCGGCTTCAGCCATGGCAGAAGCCGGAATGAGTTTCCTGGGTATGGGCGTTCGGCCTCCAGAGCCCAGTTGGGGGCAAATGTTGGCGGAGTCGGGCCAGTACTGGCAATACTGGCCACATATGTTCGCGTTTCCTGCTGGGATGATTGTTATTACGGTATTGGCATTCCAAGGCATGGCCGATGGTTTGCGCGAAGCAATGGATGTCAATACCAATGTTTAGGCTGCAGCATAAGTAAGATGGACCATTTACTGTCAGTTAAGAATCTTGAGGTTGCTTTCTTTACCAAGGACGGTAAAGTGAGTGCTGTAAATAGTATTTCGTATACGGTGGACGAGGGTGACACACTTGGTATTGTTGGCGAGAGTGGCTGCGGCAAAAGCGTGGGTGCGATGGCGCTGCTGCGCCTATTGCCTACACCGCCCGCAAAAATTATGGGTGGTGAAGTGGTGCTGCAGGGGCAGGATTTGCTTAAGTTACCGCAGAGCCAGATGCATACCATTCGCGGCAGCAAGATCGCCATGATTTTTCAGGATCCGATGACGTCGCTTAATCCTGTTATGACAGTCGGCAAACAGATTTCTGAGGCGGTGCGTGTGAACTTAGGTCTTGGCGCGCGAGAGTGCCGTGATCGAACGATAGAAGTGCTGTCAAATGTCGGCATTCCCCGGGCCGTCGACCGCCTGGGAGATTATCCGCACCAGTTCTCCGGTGGCATGCGGCAACGCGTTATGATCGCCATGGCGATTTCGTGCCGCCCTAAGCTTTTGATTGCCGATGAGCCGACCACCTCGCTGGACGTAACCATCCAGGCGCAGATCGTCGATTTGGTACGCCGCCTGCAGCAGGATCTGGGTATGGCGGTTATTTGGATTACCCATGATCTGGGCGTGATTGCACGCATTGCTAAGCGCTTGAATGTGATGTATGCCGGCAAGATCATCGAGTATGGCCCGATCAAAAGCGTTTTTGCTAAACCGCAACATCCCTATACCATGGGTCTGTTAGGGTCATTACCGCGCATTGATTCCAACAGCGATCAGGAGTTGCAATTTATCGAAGGTGCGCCCCCCGATATGGTCAGGCTGCCCAAAGGCTGCTCATTTGCGCCGCGCTGTAAGTTTCGCTCTGAGCGCTGCTTGGTTGAGGAGCCGCAACTCGTTGGAGTGGGTGACGATCACATGGCAGCCTGCATCAGGCTGCCGGAGATCCATGCTCAATAACTGTGCTTTGCATGAGTTTGCCGAAATAATTTTGTTGAAATCAACAGTTTGAAACCATGCCAGAACGAGAAGCTTTAGTACAAGTTAAGAATCTTAAGAAGTATTACCCCATTCGGGAGGGGTTGTTGCAGAGGACAACCGGCTATATTAAGGCCGTTGATGATGTGTCTTTTGACATCTTCAAGGGAGAAACACTCGGGCTGGTGGGCGAGAGTGGCTGCGGTAAGACTACGGCTGCCCGCGCTATCCTGCAGCTTCAGCGGCCTACGGCTGGCTCAGTCGTTTTGGATGGCAAGAATGTCGTTGCAATGAAAGGTGAGGACCTGCGTCGTATGCGCACAAAGATGCAGATTATCTTCCAGAATCCGTATTCGTCGCTTAACCCGCGCATGACCGTAGGTAGCATGATTGCCGAGCCCATGAAGGTGCATGGCATTGCGGCGGGTGATGAGGCAAAGGAACGGACCGCGGAGTTACTCTCTCTCGTTGGACTGAATAAGCATTTTGTCAATCGCTTTCCTAGCGAATTCTCTGGCGGGCAGCGCCAAAGAATCGGTATTGCGCGGGCACTGGCACTGAACCCAATTTTTGTTATCTGCGATGAACCTATATCTTCGCTGGATGTTTCTATACAGTCTCAAATAGTCAACCTGCTCAGGCGTTTGCAGCACCAGCTGGGGTTGACTTACTTGTTCATCTCGCACGATTTGCGTATGGTGCGCTATATCAGCGATCGGATTGCTGTCATGTATTTAGGCAAGGTCGTAGAGTTAGCCAGCAGCACTGTGCTGTTTAGCAAGCCGTTCCATCCTTACACCCAGGCACTTTGGTCGGCTGTGCCAATCCCCGATCCGGTAATTGAAGAAACCCGGGAACGCATCGTGCTGGAAGGTGATGTGCCCAGCCCGGCGAATCCTCCGAATGGCTGTCATTTCTGTACGCGCTGTCCGGCGGTCATGGAAGTTTGCCGCCAGATCGAGCCGGAATTGCGGGAGATTGAAGCCCAGCACTTTGTCGCGTGTCATTTGTACAATTAGTTGGGGAGCCAGCAGAATTAAACTGTAAGGTGACATATTTACGATTATGGAAAAGTTTGCGCCACTGAATCTGTCTTCTGAGGAATTGATCGCCTACACCCCGGAATGGCAGGGGGAGCGCTTTGCCGATGGTCGCCCCCGGGTGCCGGATGATATTGTCGCGCGCATGCGCCACGTTACCATCACCCAGGCTTGGGGAGTGCTGCGCGGCGCTGGTTTCTGGTTGGCGTGGTGACGCAGTTGATCGGGTTAGCGATTGGGGCGCCGCTGGGAGTGATCGCGGCTTACCAAGGTGGCTTTTTTGACTGGCTGGTCACGCGGCTGATAGATATGTTTTCAGCGCTGCCGTGGTATTTGATTGTTCTCTATTTAGTAATGGTGTTGGAGCCAAGTTTACGCAACCTTATGATCGCCATGAGCATTACGGGCTGGATCGGCTCATGCCGCATGATCCGTGGGATGACTTTTTCGGTCCGCGAGCGAGATTATGTTACGGCTGCCGTCTCACTCGGCGTTCCTCAAATGCTTATCATCATCCGGCATATATTGCCTCAGGTCGCGCCGTTGATTCTATGGGGTTTTGCTGCCGGCATCCCGACGGCGGTTTTCGCTGAAGCCGGTCTCAGCTTTATTGGAATGGGTATCCGCCCGCCCACGCCCAGTTGGGGGCGCATGTTGGGGGAAGCCGGCCAATATCTTGGCTACTGGCCTCACATGTTTTTCTTTCCGGCAGGCATGATCTCGCTCACTATTCTGGCCTTTCAAGGGCTGGCCGATGGGTTGCGGGATGCGCTGGATGTAAATGTTAAGACATAGTGACAGGGAATTGGGATCGGGGATCAGGGTCGGTGAATGGCCGGCGGTTATAGTTTCGGGGCAGGGCCCTACTGGTGAAGAATATGCGTTCATTGCGTAGGAACATGCCTTTTTTGCTTATGGCGGCGCCGGGCTTTTTGTTGCTCGTGGTATTCAGCTATCTGCCCATGTTTGGTGTAGTGATCGCCTTCAAGAACTACAAGGCCAGCAAGGGCATCTGGGGAAGTGATTGGATCGGCCTAAAGAATTTTGAGTATCTGGTGCGCACGCCCGACCTGCAGCGCATCACTACCAATACAGTTTTTCTTAATGCAATCTTTATTCTAACTGGCTTGATCGGCGCGATTGGTCTGGCGCTCCTGCTCAACGAAGTACGTGTGAAGCTTGCTGCCCGTGTCTACCAGACCGTTATCTTTTTCCCATTTATTATTTCTTGGGTCATTGTCGGTTACTTCTCCTTTGCTCTACTCAACTATGAAACGGGATTGGTCAATGGTGTGGTGCGTGCATTAGGTATCGAACCAATTTCTTGGTTCAACACTCCTCAGCCCTGGCCTGCGGTTCTGACCATTACCAGTCTCTGGAAAGGAGTGGGTTATGGCAGCGTGATCTATCTGGCGGCTATGCTGGGGATCAACCAGGAGTATTACGAGGCTGCCATGCTGGACGGCGCCAACAAACTGCAGCAGATTCGCTATATCACCCTGCCCTTCCTAATCCCCATAGTGATCATCGTTTCGCTGCTGGCAGTTGGCAAGATTTTCTACGCCGATTTTGGAATGTTCTACTATGTCACCAGGGATAGCAAGATGCTTTACTCCAGAACAGATGTGATCGATACCTACGTTTTTCGCGCCCTGCGTGTCAACGCCGATATCGGCATGGCTGCTGCGGCCGGGCTTTACCAGTCGGTGGTCGGTGTGGCGCTGGTCTTGTTCTCCAACTGGTGCGTCAAGCGTATTGATCCGGAACGATCACTATTTTAGTATTGCCGACGCAGAACAGGGTAATATGACTGCCAACCGCCTATCTCCCCAGGCCTACACACCGCGTGGTTGGTTTGCCCGCAACTGGGGGCAGATTGCACTTAATCTTTCTCTCACCCTGCTCGCTTTTTTCTTTCTAGTACCGCTCTGGGTTGTTATCTCTGCTTCTTTTACAGATGAGGCGGCATTGACCAAACATGGCTTTGGTCTTTGGCCGACCCTGTTCAGTTTTAGCGCCTACAGATATATTCTGCAAAATCCGACACAGATCTTTAATGCATTTGGCGTCACTCTGCTTGTCACCACGATTGGTACACTGGCTTCACTTTTCATTAATTCCCTGATAGCCTATGCGCTTTCCCGCACCAACTTTACCTGGCGGCGCACCCTGAGTTTCATAATCTTTCTAACTATGCTTTTCAACGGTGGGCTCGTGCCTTCCTATATTTTGATTACCCAATATCTCAAGTTGCGCGATACATTTGCGGTTTTGATTGTTCCCAGCCTTCTGGCACCGTGGCATATTTTTTTGCTGCGCACTTATTTCAGCACACTCTCTAAAGAGTTCATCGATTCGGCCAGGTTGGACGGCGCCAATGAATGGCAAATCTATTTGCGGATAGTCATGCCCCTCTCCACACCAGCCCTGGCAACCATCTCCCTTTTCACAATTCTCGGATATTGGAATGATTGGCAAATGGCTTTGCTCTACATCAACGATACTACGCTCTATCCATTGCAGTACCTGCTTTTTGCGGTGTTAAAAAATGCCGAGTTTTTGACCTCGAACGCCAATGCATCTGCTATGCTTGGCTCTGTGAAGGTGCCCCTGCAAACTGTGCGGATGGCGATGGCCGTGATTGCGATCGCTCCGGTGGCGGTTGCCTTCGTTAGTTTGCAACAATACTTCGTCCGGGGTCTTACCATCGGCGGGATTAAAGGGGAGTAGACGGACAGGACGGCCAGGATGCATATTATGTAAAAAATACAATTCGTGTTATTTGTGTATATGGAAGCTAACCAAATTTTTTAGGAGAAAAAAGAACCATGACTAAGTTTTTCAGATTTCTATCCCTTGTTGCCCTGCTAAGCCTGGTGCTGACCGCTTGTGCGGCACCCGCCCCAGTGGAGCCTGCAGCCGAAGTGAGTGCACCGGCTGCTGTAGAAGCACCAACGGTGAGCGCACCGGCCGCCACGGACAGCCCACCGGCCGCCACGGAAGCGCCCTTGGTGACCGTCACCTACCAGTATCCGAACACCGTCTTTAAGGACGTGAAGCTGGTAGAGGATGCCCTGAATGAACTGCTTGTGCCCATCGCTAATGCCAAGATCGAACTCATACCGTTCGACTGGGGTGCTTATGACGAAAAGATGAAATTGTCCTTTGCCGCTGGCGAAACGTGCGACATCGTATTCACTGCGCCCTGGATTAATAACTACCTGCTCAACATCGCCGGTGGCAACTTGCTGCCGCTGGATAAGTTGCTGATTGATTCCGCGCCCGGTCTGTGGGCCAGCATGCCCGAGACCACCTGGGATGCAGCCCGTGTTGACGGCAAGATCTACGGTGTGATCAATCAGCAGATTTTTGTTAAGCCCTTTGGTGTCTATGTGCGCAAAGACCTAGCCGACAAATATGGCCTGGATGTCTACGCGCTCAAATCCTATGATGAACTGGAACCTTTCATTCTGTCCATCTTGAAGAACGAGCCGGATGTGATCCCGTCGGGTGGAGCCGGTACTTGGACCGACGAGGGTGTCGGTTTCGATCCTATCGTTGGCCAAGGAGTGCCCGCTGTTGTTCGCTTTGACGACAAAGATATTACTGTCTTCAACGCCGCAGCTTCGCCGGAATTCAAGAAGTCCATCGAGCGGGCGCGCCGCTGGTATATGGCTGGCTATGTACCCAAAGAACAAATGGCTGACGACGATGCCCAGAACGCGTGGAAATCGGGTAAATTTGCCATCGGCGGTTTAAGTGGCGTCGTTAAGCCCGGCGGCGAAATTGAAAATGAGCAGCGCTCTGGGCAGGCGGTCTATGCCCAATCTGTGGGACCGGTCTTCCTTACTACCGCAGGCACAACAGCTACTACTAATGCCATTTGCAGCAGTTCCAAGAATCCAGAAGCCGCGATGCGGATTTTGGAAGCGCTGAACACCAATGTGGAAGCTTATAACACCCTGGCCAAGGGCATTGAAGGCAAACATTGGGAGTGGGCGGACAAGATGAACAAAGTGGTGAAGCCCGGCCCCAATAATGCCGACTACAACCCCAACACCGACTGGGAGTTTGGCAACCAATTCCTGGCCTACTACATCGATGCCAAACAGGCTGAGATTAAGGCGTGGGAAGCCACCTACAAACTTAACACCGAGTCGCCGGTCTCGGTTGCCATGGGTTTCAACTTTAATCCGGAGCCAGTGAAGACCGAATTGGCCAATCTATCCGCCATCTCTGTTGAGCTGCTGGGCCCCCTGACTGCTGGTTTGGTGGACCCCGCCACGGCGCTGCCTGCCTATCTGGAACGGTTGGAACAGGCCGGCCTCCAGACCTTGATCGACGAAGCCCAACGTCAGTTGAAGGAGTGGGCTGCAAGCAGATAATATATTTGCTGACAAAGTGATAGGGTGAGGGGGTGGCAAGAAATGCGCCTTGTCACCCTTTCATCACTCGGATAGTCAATCTCGTAATCTCCCAATCTCTGCCATCTGGCGGGAATTGGGAGAATGCCAGACCACAACCCAACTAATGCAAATCAAAGCAATTCACTTCTACATCCTGCCTGGCGAACCCATCGTGCGTGCTGTGGATGGCGGCAACGGCGGCATGGAGCAACCGCCACAAAGCTGGACGGGGATGTTTACCCACAGTCATGGCTTGCGCGGTGGCTTGGGTAACCCGAGCGTTCTCTACCGGGACGACAAGCCTTCGCCCACTTTTCGCTCTGTGCTGCGCGTTGTCACAGATGGCGAACTGAGCGCCTACACCGATTTTGAAACTGGCTTCCATGCCGATGATCTGGTTTGGAAGGCGCGCCAGTTTATGGCGACCATTGCGCCTATGCTTATCGGCATCGACGCTTTTGACCGCGAACATATCTGGCAGAAGCTCTGGTACGCCCAGCGTTTCTTCTACACCGGGCGTGGCATGGTTGATACCATTGACACCATGTTGTGGGATTTGTTCAGCCGCCATGCGCGCCTGCCCATATATAAATTACTCGGTGCGTGCCGCGAAAGCATCCCGGCTTACGGGAATATTGGCGGCACGACCATTGACGAGTACATCGCTGATGCGCTGCGGGTTAAGGAACTGGGTTATGTGGGTGCCAAGGATCATTCCTATCGCGGCGTCAAGGGCAACATCCAGCTTGCCAAAGAATTGCGCGCTGCGACAGGCGATGAGTTCTTTCTCATGCACGACCCCGTCGAGTGTTACGACTATGACGAGGCGGTTACAGTGGGGCTGGCGCTGCAAAAATACAATTATAAATGGATGGAAGAGCCGCTGCAAGATTTCGACTTCCTCGGTCTCAAGCGGCTGAGCGACCGCCTCGATCTGCCAATCATGGCGATGGAGTGGATCGGTTCTTTAGGGGGCCAACCCTTCAACGCCTCAGCTTTTATGGCGCAGCAAGCGTGTGACATCCTCCGGCAGCGCGCCGTGGGAATTACTGGGCAGATCAAATTGGCGCACCTGGCGGAGAGCTTTGGCGCGCTGGTGCATGGGGGCAACCACCATGTTATTCTCGCCATTCGCAACGATCCAGTCTTTGAAGCCTACATGGGCATCAAGCCCCGCCCGCCGGAAAGTCAGTTGGATTGTCGCGGCACACTTGTGGTGGAAAATGGGGCGATGTCGATTGCCTACAATGATCGCCGCCCCGCGGAACCGGACTGGGATGACTACAAGCGCACGGCGCTGGAGGTTGTGGTTTGAGCTTTCCTGCCCGACGCCGAGAACGCCGCTGTGCGTGGTGCGTGTATCGACGTCACTACCAGTGCACCGACGACTAAGTACGGACCACCAAGACCACCGGCGTTTTGTTCGTCCGTCTCGTGCACGAGGGCAGAAATCGCTGGTCTATTCCCCGAGCAAAGTAAGAAATATGAAACAACTAGAGCGCCAAACTTGAGCCGCCCCTTTGCCCACCCCATCGCCGATATGCTGGGGTTGAACCTGACCCATCCCCGCTTTCTGGTGGATCACATTGATCTGGGTGTGCGCCAGGAGACGAGCTGCCGGGGCGACTTTGTGAAGTTTCAGGAGTGGGGGATCAGCCTGGCTGTCTGCAAGGGCGGCCCTGTGCAGTACGATGGCAATTTCGCTAGCCTCTGGCCCCAACAACCTGAGTGGCGGCCTGGACGGGCCAACGCCGCACCTCTTCATCTGAGCAACGCCTACAAACACCCCACGGAACTGGTGCTGGCTGTGCTCGATCGTTTCCTGTGCGATGTGGAGGCGCACCCCGATCTGGTGCTGCTGGTGCGTCGGGCCGCGGACATTGACCGTGCCCAGTCCGAGGGCAAAGTGGCGCTGCTCATGGGGGCCAACCGCAGTGACTGGTTTGGCGATAGCCCCGGTGTGGTGCGTATGTTTGCCCGCCTGGGTCTGCGCATGATTACCCTCAACGCCAGCGGGCGTGAGCTGGGCTACGACGCCTACGACGAGGCACGCTCCGGTGGGCGACTGACCCAAATTGGGGTTCGGATGATCGAAGAGATGAACCGGGCCGGGATTCTGATTGACCTGGCCCACACCAACGAAGCGTGCGCCCTGGACATCATCGAACTCTCCGCCGCGCCGGTAGTGGATTCCCATTCCAATCCTCGTTCATTGGAGGAGTCGCCTCGCAATACCTCGAACCGGGTGATGCGGGCGCTGGCAGACAGAGGCGGGATGCTGGGCATCATACCTCCCATCCCCCGGCCCCACGGGGAAGCGCCCTACACTTCTGTTGAGCCGGCAGCGTTGGACCGTGCTATCGCCTACATTCGCTACGCCGTGGATGTGATGGGCGTCCAGTCCGTGGGCATCGGCACCCACTTCAACACGGCAATCATGCCTTTGCTGATCGACGGTCTGCTGGCGGCGGGCTTTGGGAATGCCGCTGTGTCGGATCTATTGGGCGGCAATTATTTGCGGCTGTTGCGCCGGGTGCTGCCCGCAGTATGATCTATTGCTGCCCTGTGCAAATAATGCCGTTGTGCGTGTTGCTTCAACCAGTACACGCATCACGCACCACGGGGAGCGCTGGCAATGTCCCTCATTTGCAAATCTATTTCACAATTTAGCGCATGGCGCCCCCTCACTTTAGGTCAGGGTTCGGAGATTCACAAACATGGCTTTAAATTTTTCGTTGCCCAGGTTTGGACTAGGCTGTGCGCCACTTGGCGGAGATGGCGGCGTTTTTGGTATGGAATCAGAGGCTGCATCTGATCTGTTGGTGCAGCACAGCCTGGCCCACGGCGTGACATTTTTTGACACCGCGGGCCTCTATGGGGCCGGTCTCAGCGAGCGACGTCTGGGCCACGTTTTGGCCGGTGTACCACGCCAGCGTTTTCAAATTGCCACCAAGATCGGCGTGTTGATCAACCCCGACGGCAGCAGCGAACGTAGTTATCGCCGCGATGCGGTGAAGCGCAGCATCGCCGATAGCCTGCAACGCCTGCGGCTGGATTTTATCGAGATTGCGCATATCCACGATGCGGACAGCGATGAAAATTTCCGAACGGCCCTCGACGAAGCTTATCCTGTGCTGGCCGATCTCAAGGCGCAAGGAGTGATTCGGGCGATTGGCGCGGGAATGAATCAGTGGCAACGCGAAGCTGATTTTGCGCGCAACGCCGACTTCGACTGTTTTCTGCTGGCGGGTCGCTACACGTTGCTCGAACAAGAGCCGATCCACGAATACTTGCCGTTGTGTCTGGAGAAAGGAATCAGTGTCTTGCTCGGAGGTGTCTTTAACACCGGTATCCTCGCCACCGGCAGCATTCCCGGTGCCTGGTATCAATACCGTCCGGCCCCGCCGGAAATTCTGGAGAAGACCCGGCGCATTGAAGCCATTTGCACACGTTACGGCGTCGCGCTCAAGGCGGCGGCCTTGCAATTTCCCCTGGCGCACACATCCATCCGCAGTCTCGTGGTGGGGATGATCGCACCAGATGAAGTTGATCAGAACCTGGCGGCGTTACATGCGCCGATCCCGTCTATGTTTTGGAGTGATTTACGCAGTGCCGGGTTGATTGATCCTGCCGCACCTGTTCCTCTTTGAAACATAAACGGAGCCGCCGATGAAGATCACTGCTGTCAAACTCTATGTACTGGAAGCAGCCGGGCAACTGAGCCGGGGCGCGCTTAAATTAACCCAGGTACCTGGTCTATCGCGCATCCAGTACACCCACACCAGTTCGCCCACCGATCAGCCGCTGCGTCAGCACTTCATCGAGGTGGAATCAGATGCCGGAATCAGCGGACGCTGCACCACTACCATGCTGCCCTATCAGGTGGAAATTCTGCGTCGGCAAGTGCTGGGCGAGGATGTTCGCCACCGTGAGCGCCTGTACCAGATGTTGCACAAGGGCACGCGCTGGCTCTACCAGCCGCCCGGCTGGTTTGGCGATTTTGATAACTGTTTGTGGGACATTTTGGGCAAAGCGGCCGGCTTGCCTGTTTATGCGCTGGTGGGTGGCGTACGCCAGCGTTTTCCCGTGTACCTAACCAGTGGCGATGCTACAGTGAGCGACTATCTGCGTCACATCGAATTCGGCAAACAAATGGGCATCAACGCCTACAAATTTCACAGCTACAAGGGCGGTCAGGCCGACATTCCCATTTTCCGCCAGGTGCGCAAAGAAGTTGGCGATGGTTATGGCCTGATCAACGACCCGGTCTGCTCCTACGATCTGCGTGAAGCGATTGAAGTGGGGCGTGTCATGGAAGAACTGGGCTTTATCTGGTTGGAAGAGCCGTTTCATGAGCAGAAGCTCAACCACTATCAGATCCTTTGTCGCGAACTGACCATGCCGGTCATGGCCAACGAGATGCTGATGCATGATATCGGCCTATCCAGCCAATGGCTGATACAGGGCGGCACCGACCGGCTGCGCGCCAATGCCCGCAACGGCACCACGCAAGTGCTCAAGATGGCACACTTTGCCGAGCTACATGGTGCAAACATTGAAATGAACGCTCAGGGCGGGCTGGCTGGATTAATCCACGCCCATCTTGGCTGTGCGATCGATAATACCGATTTTTACGAATATTTTGCCATGACGCCAGAGGCCAATCGCACCGACGGCGAGCAGTGGGGCATTCTCAATGGCCCGTTGATAGAAGATGGGCACATTGCGCCGCCCGATGGGCTAGGCTGGGGCGCCGTCTGGGATGAAGACTATTTCCGCGCACGCGTTGTGGCTGAACATTAGACCAAGCAATCAAAGGAAACTTCTATCATGCTCAAAATCACAGATGTCGAACGCATTACAGTGCATGTGCCTTTTACGCCTCGCAGCCATATTTGGTGCGCGCGTGAACAGTATCAGTGGGGCATTAGCGAGGTAGTCCGTGTCACCACCGACGTGCCTGATCTGGTGGGTTACGGCGAAACCATGCCCCACTACACCTGGGGGCGAGTTAGCGACGAGGCTATTGCCCGCGTCAAGGGGCGCACCCCGGCTGAATTTTTGGGCGATGAGTCGCTCGGCGCCGGTTTGCAGATGGCGATCTATGACCTGGTGGGCAAAGCCAACGGAGTGCCAGTCTACAAGCTCTTCAATCTGCCACGCGTGCGCGAATGGTGTCCCATCTCGTGGTGGAATGTGGATATGTCGCCTGCAGATTTCGCTGCTGAAGCCAGCGAAGCCGTGAGCAAAGGCTATACCTCCCACAAGATCAAGGCCCGTCCCTGGTGGGACATCTATGCCCAAGTGGAGGCGATTAGCAAGGCCACACCGGAGTACTACCACCTTGACATGGATTGGAATCAGATGTTGGCGAATGCCAGCAATGCCATTCCTGTGTTGCAGCGGCTCGACCAGATGCCGCGTGTCAGCCTCTACGAATCGCCCATTTTCCATCATGATGTAGAGGGCAACCGCCAATTGCGCAGTAAGATCAGCTTGCCGATCGCGCATCACTTCGGCAACCTGCTATTCCCTACAGTCATCCGCGACGAAGTGTGCGATGGCTTTGTGATCGGCGGGGGCATTAAGAGCGTATTGCAGCAGGGATTGCTGGCGGCTGGCTTCGACAAGCCCTTCTTCTTGCAGATCGTTGGCACGGGCATCACCACGGCGCTTTCGCTGCATCTGGGCGCCGTCCTCTCCCATGCCCAGTGGCCGGCCGTCAACTGTATGAACATCTATAGCGACGACCTGCTGGCGACGCCGATCACAATCAAGGGTGGTTATGCGAAAACACCGGACGCACCCGGACTGGGTATTGAGATCGACGAGTCCGCCCTGGTGCGCTTCAAGATGGAGCCACCCTACGAACATCCACCCTTGCGCTTGTTGTTAGCCGTGCGCTGGCCCAACGGACGCACCCGGTACTACGGCAACATCATGCAGTGCTGGACCGATGCCCACAACGGCAACATGCCAATCCACGAACACGGCGCACGGCTGGAATATGTACAGAATGATGGTTCGAGCGATTGGGATGAATTGCAGGCGCGCGCGCAGCGCGAGGGACCGATCTTCTCGTATGAGTAACTCGACGCCACCTCGTTCACTAACGCTGGGGAAGCACACACTTTTGCGCCATCTGCCATGTGAGGTCTCGCTACAGAGCGATCGACTCGGTGTCGGAGGGTTGTTGCACATTGAGGTCACAGAAAGTGCGGCGCGCCTGGTCGTACGGATTGGTGAACTGGCTGAAAGCAATCGCTTTATGGCGCTGGCGCGCTACGACCCCTTTTGGATGCGCCCACAGATGGGAAGGCGTGGTGGACAAGTACCAGTCGAGACGCAATTTCTACTGGTCGAGCGTTCCGGTGGTGGCTATGCACTCTTTATCCCGCTGATCGACAAGGCTTTTCGTGCCACGCTGCAGGGCGATGGCGAGAATGGGTTGGCAGTCGTGATCGAGTCGGGCGATCCAGCTGTCGTGACAAACGCTATGACCGCGATCTTTGTCGCCGTAGGGGAGACTCCTTACCATTTGGTTAGCGAGGCGGCGCGGGCAGTGCTAGCGCAGACGGATGGCGGTCGTCTGCGCCGCAATAAACCGTTGCCAGCATTTATCGATAGCTTGGGCTGGTCGACCTGGAACGCCTTTTACCACGAAGTGACTCATGACAAGATTCGCCAGGCATTGACCGTGCTGCGCCAGGCAGGAATCCAGCCACGCTATTTGCTGCTCGACGATGGCTGGCAAACTGTGGCTCACTTCCCCACCGGTGAGAAGCGACTGACTGCTTTCACGGCGGACCCTATCAAGTTTCCTGGCGATCTGGCGCCCACCGTGCGCATGAGCAAAGAGGAGTTTGGTATCGAGACGTTCCTCGTCTGGAACACCCTCTGCGGCTATTGGGGCGGAGTCGATCCGGGGTCGTTTCCGCACTATGCCATCCAGGTCGTCGAACGTCATTATTCACCCGCCATCACGCAACAGGCCCCGACAATCGAGGGCGCGTGGGGGCGGGTCGTGGGTCTGATTGCGCCGCAGGATGTTTATCGTTTCTTTCATGAGTATTATGGGCACTTGCGACAACAGGGTGTGGACGGCGTGAAAAGTGATAGTCAAGCGATGTTGGAGGGACTGGGTGCAGGTCATGGCGGGCGTGTGGCAATGATGCGCACCTTTCACGCCGCACTGGAGGGCGCGGTGCAGACTCACTTTCTGGGTAACTTGATCAACTGCATGAGCAACTCGAACGAGATGCTCTACAGCACACTCAACTCGTCGCTCACGCGTACCTACACCGACTTCTGGCCCGACCGACCCGAAACCAATGGCGACCATCTCTATAGCAATGCACTGGTCAGCCTCTGGTCCACACAGTTTGTGCATCCCGACTGGGATATGTTCCAGTCCGGTCACCCAGCGGGCGCCTATCACGCCGCCGGGCGGGTCGTGAGTGGGGGGGCAATCTGCGCCGCCGATGCACCTGACGATTTCGACTTTGCCTTGATGCGCAAATTGGCGTTGGCGGACGGCTCGATCCTGCGCCCACGTCAGCCAGGTCTGCCCACGCGCGATTGTCTCTTTCACGATGCCACGCAGGAGCCAATATTGCTCAAGATTTTCAATCACAACGTTGGTTCAGGCATTCTCGGTGCTTTTCATGCTATGTGGCACGTGGACGGAGCCGCGCCGATCACGGGAGAGATTCGCCCTGCCGATGTCGAAGGCATAGCCGGTGACCGCTTTGCCGTCTTTGCCCATCACAGCCAGGAAGTGCGACTGCTGGCGCGCCACGACCCTTGGTCGTTAACCCTGTCACAACTTGGCTTTGAACTCTTTACCATTACACCGATCGACCAGGCTGCGGGAACACAGGCAACTTCCTCCATCATCGCCCCGATCGGCTTGATCGACTACTTTAACAGCGGTGGCGCCATTCTTGATAAGGGGTGGTTGACAGAGCGTTGTTACCGCCTACGGGTGCGCGGTGATGGTTACTGTTGGCTCTATTGCCAACCTCAGCCCACTCGCATCGTTGTCAACGACACACCTATGCACTTTGGGTATGTACAGGAAACGCACATCGTCTCACTCCATCTGAAAGATGTAGACAATATTGTACAAGTTGAGACTTAGGTTACTCTTTCCGTAACACTTTTTGCGGTTCAAAAAGTGTTACGGAATTGTGAGCTCAAGTATAGTGCTCTGTTTGCCAAGTTTAGATGGGTTTGGATGACGTAGGTGCAATTTGCTTATTGCACAGTTTCGGTACTCAAGCACGTGCGATGCGGAAATCGCACCTACATTAATTCCATCAGAATTTACCTAACACTGGACTAGCCACAAGTACATCAAGGATAGATAGTCTAAGTAGATCACGAAAGTGGAGTCCGCATTCGCTACCGCGGATAGCATTCGACAGTAGGAAATGCCTCACTCCTCCAGATTCGTGATCTACTGAGTATAATTTTCAATTTACGTGAAGCATAAGGAATCAACCCACATGACATTGGAAGCACGTACAAAATCTTACGACCTCTTGCTCAAGGGTGGACACGTTATCGACCCGCACAACCGCGTAGATGCAGTGCGGGATGTGGCAATCCAAGGCAACCAGATTGCGGCGGTGGCGCACGACATCAACCCGGCATTGGCAGCAAATGTCGTCGATGTCAGCGGACACATTGTCACCCCGGGCATTCTCGACATTCATGTCCATGTCTATCACACACGCGCGCCGGAAGGCGACCCTGAAGGATTGAGCGTGGATGCCGATGCCCACTCCTTCCGCAGCGGTGTCACCACAATGGTCGACACCGGCACGGCTGGGCCGCGTCACCTGCGTCACTTTAAACAGAGCGTGATCGACCGCGCCAAGACGCGCATCTTGGTTTATGTCAACATTGTCAACCAGGGTATGCTGGGAGACTTCGAACAAGACCCGCGTACCTTTGACGCTGACTATGCCGCCTCGGTGGTCGAGGCCTTCCCGGAAATCTGTGTTGGCATCAAAACTGCCCACTACTGGAGCAACCTACCCTGGGACGATCTGCACACTCCCTGGGCTGCGGTGGATCAATCGATCAAGGCAGCGGCACTGTGCGGCAAACCTGTGATGTACGACTTCCACCCGCGCCCACCTGAACGCAGTTATGAAGAACTCATCCTGCAAAAGGCGAGACCGGGCGACATCCATACCCATGTTTACGCCGCCCACATCCCGGTGTTGGATGCGAATGGCAACGTCCACCCCTGCATGTTCGAGGCGCGCAAGCGCGGGGTTATCTTTGATCTCGGGCACGGTGCTGGTAGCTTTTGGTTCCGCAACGGCGCCCGCGCCATCGAGCAAGGCTTTCTGCCCGACTCGATCAGCACTGATCTGCACCGCCACAGCATGAACAGTGTGGTGGCTGATATGCAGACGACCATGAGCAAAGTGCTGGCAATGGGTGTGCCGCTTTACGATGTGATCAAACTCTCGACCATCAACCCCGCCAACGAGATCGGACATCCGGAGTTGGGGCATTTGAGCATAGGCAGTTGTGCCGATGTGGCGATCTTTCAACTGCACAGCGGTAGTTTTGGATTTGTTGATTGTGGGCGTGCCAAAATCGCAGGCGACAAAAAGCTGGAATGTGCCATGACCATCCGCAACGGGGCAGTTGTCTACGACGTGGGCGGTTTGAGTATGCCCCATTGGACAGAAGCGCCGGCTTCTTATTGGGGGCGTTGAGAACTAGAAATATGGGTATTTACGACGAGTTTGATCTTCCGCGCGTGATTAACGCCTGTGCCACCGTTACGCGGCTGGGTGGCAGTCGCATGCCGCCTGAAGTGTTGGCGGCAATGCACGATGCGGCGCAGGATTTTGTCAACATAGAAGATCTGCAACGCAAACTTGGTGAAAAAATTGCTACTATGACGCACAACGACGCGGCTTACATTGCCACTGGCGCGGCGGCGGCGATTGTGCTGGCGATCGCGGCCTGTATTACGCGCAACGATCCGGTTGCAATGGCTGCGCTGCCGCACACGGAAGGCATGCGCAACGAGGTGTTGCTCTTTAAATCGCACAACATTGGCTACTCGTTTGCGGTACGTCAAACCGGCGCAAAAATGTTGCTGCTTGGCGATGGTGAACGGGTCACCAATCAGGAATTGTGCGATGCGATAAACGATAAGACCGCCGCTTTTATTTGGTTTCAAGGTACTTTCTGCGGGCGCGGGGATCTGCCCTTGCCGGAGGTGATTGAAATCTGCCAGGCGCGGGGTGTGCCTGTATTAGTCGACGCCGCCGCTCAATTGCCGCCGGTTGAAAATCTCTGGAACTTTACAAAAATGGGCGCGGCTGGCGCAATGTTTAGCGGTGGCAAAGACCTGCGTGGTCCACAGGCAAGCGGGCTGGTGGTGGGTAAACGCTGGCTGATTGAATCCATCTGTCCGCTGGGCAACCCCAACGCTGGGATCGGTCGCCCCATGAAGGTGGGCAAGGAGGAGATGGCGGGTCTCTATGCGGCAGTCAAGCGTTATCTTGCGCTTGATCATGACGCACGGCGGGTACGCGATGAACAAGTCGTCGGGGATTGGTGTGTGGCATTCAATCAACTGCCGGGCGTCACCGCCCAGCGTTCCTTTCCCAACGAAGCGGGTCAACCACTTCCGCGCTGCGAAGTTAGTATTGCTGCCGGTGCGCGTTTGAGTCACGATGAGACGCTGTTGGCGTTGCGGGCCGGCACACCCTCAATCGAGACTGGTGGAGTGGCCGGGCGGGTGGGTTTTGCGCTGAATCCTATGACCTTGAACGATGATGAGTGCGCGATTGTGCAAGAACGGCTTGTCGCCTTGCTTAGCAGAAAATAGTGCCAATAATATATTTACGAGCAAGCAAGCAATCTAAGGTAATGGAGTAATTATGAATATTCTGATTGTCGGTGCGTCCGGGGATGTCGGCACTCTGGTAACACCTTTTCTCAAACAGAAGCATGCCTTGCGCGTCTACGATATCAAGGCGCCCGCCGATGAAACGTTGGCATACTGGCAAGGCGACGTCACGGATTTTGACAATCTCAGACGGGCGCTAGAAGGCTTGGATTTGCTCTTCTACATGGCGATGAACCTCCAGCGCGGCGACCCTTTGGCAATGGAGCACTCTTCGTTTGATGTTAACGTCAAGGGCGTCTACCTAGCCTTCAAGGCGGCACACGAGGTAGGCATTACCCACGCTGTACATTGCAGCACCATGTCGGTATATGATGGTGCGCTGGATGTGCGCTACTTCTTTGACGAAGAAATGATGCCGGATGCGCGTGGCACCTACGGCTTTACCAAGCGACTGGGTGAGGAAGTGTGCCGCAACGCGTGGAATCGTTATGGGATCAGCGTCAACTCGCTGCGCATGTGCCACCCCGTGGCGCGCGAAAAATGGCTGGAACAGGCGCGGCTGAGTGTGCCATCCATCCCGACTGATGCCGAAGATGTGGCGCGGCTGATGCTGGCGGCCATGGAATATCGCAACGGTTTCCAAGCCTTTCTGACCAGCGGCGATTACGAAAACAAGTTCATGAACATGGGCAAAGCGAAGCGACTGTTGGGTTGGGAGCCGTTGGCGCGACCGGTCAAGTAAAAGCCGAGTGATATCAGTTCTGCGTTGAATTGTAGGAATGGGCTGATGGGTTGTTTCGATGAACGACGTCAGGTTGCTGTCCACTACAACATAGGTGCTGGTCACGAAGGTGGAGAGGTGAAGGCCAGCAAGGAACCACGCCGGCAATGTCATTTGGCAGACTATTTCGGCGCAAATTTTACGGTTGGGCGATCTGTTAGCGCTGCTTCGGGGTCATACATCTATGAGTGGGCCTTGACCGGACCAGGCAGGATGGCGTCGACGCGAGTCGTGGGAGCATGATCAATCGCCGGGAAGCGGGTCAACTCCAAAAGTACTGTTGGCTGGCTGGTAGGCGGAGGCTTTGGTGTAGCCTCGAAGAGACTGAACCGAACCTGTGATACCTAATGCCCCGGCGCTGTCGGCGAGCCTACGGGGGACGACTTAGTTGGCGTTTACCTGGGTAGCTTTCAGACACATTATGTGTTTGATCCTAGTCGTTCTCGCAGGTTTCCGGTGCTGTCCCGCCCACAGATGGCGGCACATTGCTATAAATGATGTCGAGGCGGTCAAAGCGCTGGTAGGCCGCATCGATCATTGCCTGCCCTTGCTTTTCTGTTTTTGAAACTATGCAGCTTTTGGGTGTGATGCGCTCGCTACAACCATGTTCCAGAACTATCTATTTCGGGCAGTGCGTCGCCATATATAGATCCGGGTCCCGCACACGTTTAGGTCTAGCTGCGCACGGTTTTGGAGTGTGACATTTTAGGGTATGGGTGTGCACGTGCGGGCTATGAGTAGTGCGTGCAGGAGTTTCGGGTTGCGTATTCGTGCAAGCCGGGTGGCGGGTGTGCTGCGCTCACTATGCAGCGCATGGTGGAGACGCCAGCGGAATTGGTGGAGCACGATTGTCCGGCAATGGCAGTGCGGCAGTGGGTGGTGGTGTTGCCGAAGCGCTTGCGCTACTTGTAACGCTAAGAGGCCGCCTGCCTGAACCAAGTTGGGGGAAAGGCTAGGTGCGCAGTGCAGCGGTCCAGAGCGCGCGCCAGCACCAGCACAGATATGGTGCGCACGGGTGCTCTGCTAGTGGTGCACTACTTTGGCGCGGTCCTGAACGCGCACTTGCATTTGCACTTGTGCATGGTGGATGGTGTGGTTGCGCCGGGGCGGCAGCGGCTGTCGTTGTCCGCCGCAGGTGGATGAGACTTTTGTGCAGCGCAATTTGGCGGCAGTACGGTGGCGGGTGAAGTGAATGTTGTTGGCGCGTTATATAAGCGTGCGTGCATTGCGACGGCGGAGTGCACTTGGTAATTGGGGCTAAGGGTGGCATGACGTTAGCGGTGATGAAACGCTGCTGTTTTCTGCTTTTAATCAGCACTTTATGTGAAAAAGCTTGCTATTGGGTTGCGATGCGGTGGGCACTGTGAAGTGTCAATTTGGTTTTGACAACAAGAAGGTAGTGATATACACTTTGTTTGAGTTGGAGGGGTGCGAATGTGTTGTCCTTAAGTTGAGGCTGGCGGCGCTGAACGGTCAGTCGTTAGTCATTTCCGTTTTATGGATTTGTTCAAATTCGTCAGCGCTTGATCGTCAAGTCCGCCACTTCTGATCCGAATCAAAGTGGATATAAATAGGAAAAGTTGATGGAATCTCTAGACGGACTGCGTAACCTCGACATAACAACTCGGCTAGCATTTATCTGCTTGCACCAGAGTTTCGAGTAAGGTTGACTGGGATTCCATTCGAGGTGTCTTCATTGCAGCATCAAGTTTGTGTCAAAAAAGTGGTAGCGGGATTGGCGCAAATTGTGTGAACTCTTGAGGGGCATAACACGGTAGGAGTGACTATGCGGGTAAATCTTTCAGGCAAAGTAGCCCTCGTAACGGGGGCGGCACGTGGGATAGGGCAGGCGATAGCAGATTTGTACACTGCAAATGGAGCGCTGGTCGTTTATGCCGACATAGATATAGAAACGGCGCAGCAGGTTTCTGCAAATGCACAGGGCGGTATGGCTCTTCGCATGGACGTAAGTAGCGAAGAAGACGTTATTGCCGGGGTGGCTCGTATTTTGGGGAGCTATGGTCGGCTTGATATCCTCGTCAATAATGCTGGCGTAAACACTCTCAAACATCGGGTAAACATTGATGATTTTCCATTGGGAGAGTGGGATAGGATTGTGAATGTGGATTTGACGGGCGTATTTCTAGTGAGCAAATACGCCGCCAAACCCATGATTAAACAGGGTGCAGGGCGTATTATCAATATTGCCTCGGTGATGGGTCTGGTGGGGGCGCGGCTGCAGTGCGCGTACACCGCCGCCAAGGCCGGCGTGATCAATTTGACCCGTTCCACGGCGCTCGAACTGGCCCCGCACGGCATCCTGGTCAACTGCGTGGCGCCGGGTTCGACGCTGACCGAAAGCACGAAGCAACTCTTCTACAGCCAAGACGCGCTCATGAAGGAACGCGCCCAGCGGATGCTCTCGCATGTCCCGCTCGCGCGGCCGGGCACCGTGGACGAGATCGCCCAGGCTGTCTTGTTTTTTGGCGCGCCCGAGAGCAGCTACATTACCGGCCAGACACTGTGCGTTGACGGCGGGTGGACGGCGGGCGGGTTCTTCCGGGATTTCTAATCCATGAATGTCACCGACGATCTCCAGTTGTACGAGACAATGCTCAAGATCCGGCGGACGGAAGAGCAACTCGTCCAAGCCCACCAGCGCGGCCTCGTGCCGGGCGCTTGTCACACCTACATCGGCGAGGAAGCGGTCGCGACTGGCGTCTGCGCGAACCTGACGGCGGCGGATGTGGTGTTCAGCACGCATCGCGGCCACGGGCACGCGCTGGCGAAGGGACTCGAACCGCGGAAACTGATCGCGGAGTTGCTCGGACGGGCGACCGGGTGTTCGGCGGGCCGCGGCGGCAGCATGCACATCTTCGCGCCGGAAATCGGGATGATGGGCACCAGCGGCATCGTCGGTCCGTGCATCTTGCAGGCGGCGGGCGCGGGCTACGCCTTCAAGCTCTTCGGGAGCGACCGCGTGGCGGTGGCGTTCTTCGGCGACGGCGCGGCCAACAACGGCGCGTTCCACGAGGGGCTCAACCTTGCCTGCATCTGGAAGTTGCCGGTGCTGTTCGTCTGCGAGAACAACCAGTTCGCGACCGAGGTGCCATCGTCGTACTCGGCGGCCAATTCCGACATCGCGGCGCGCGCCGCGGCCTACAACCTGCCGGGCGTGGCCGTGGACGGCAACGACGTGCGCGCCGTGCAGGCCGCCGCCGCGGAAGCGGTCCGCCGCGCTCGCGCCGGCGAAGGCCCGACGCTCATTGAATGTCGAACGTACCGGACCCGGCCGCACGCGGAGGGCATGGGCGATTACACTTACCGGACCCGCGAGGAAGTCGAGTGGTGGAAGGCGCGCTGCCCGATCCAGACATACCGGCAGCGCTTGCTTTCGGAAGGGCTTGCCAGCGAGGCCGAACTCGCCGCCATTGAGCAATGCTGGCAGGAGACCGTCGCCGAGGCCTTCCAATCGGCGGCGACGGACCCGATGCCGGCTGCGGCGACGGCGACCCGGCATGTTTATGATGAGCAACCGCCGGCGATTGTGGACCCCGCGCCGGCGCGGAATGCGGCGGACCGGCAGATTACCTTCAGCAAGGCGACGCTCGAGGCGTTGACCGGGGAGATGGAGCGCAACCCGGCGATCTACGTGATGGGCGAGGGCATCGGCGTGCGGGGTGGCAACTTCGCGACGACGGCGGGGCTGTTTGCCAAGCACGGCCCAGTGCGGCTCTGCGACACGCCGATTGCCGAGCGCGGCTTTACCGGCATGGCCACCGGTGCCGCGATGGTGGGGGCGCGGCCAATCATTGATTTCATGTTTGCGGACTTCGAGACGGACGCGGCCGGCGAGATCATCAACCAGATCGCCAAGGTCCATTACATGAGCGACGGGCGGCTGAAGATGCCGGTCCTGTTGCGCGGCTGCATCGGCATCGGGCACGCGGCGGCGACGCATCATTCGGGGAGCTACTACGCGACGTTCGCGCACTTCCCCGGCCTGCGCGTGGTGGTACCGTCGAACGCCTACGACGCGAAGGGACTGTTCCTGCGCGCACTGCGGTGCCAAGACCCGGTGCTGTTTCTCGAACACCGTGAGCTGATGGGCTTGAAGGGCCCGGTGCCCGAGGGCGATTACGAGATCGAGTTCGGCCAGGCGCACGTCGTGCGGCCCGGCCAGCACGTGACGGTCGTGGCGCTGGCGTTGATGGTGCAGCACACGCTCAAGGCCGCCGAAACGCTCGCGACCGAAGGGATCGACCTAGAGGTAATCGACCCTTGCACGGTCTCGCCGCTCGACCTCGACACCATCACCGCCTCAGTCCGCAAGACCGGGCGGTTGCTGGTCGTGGACGAGGATTTCGCGCCGTGCAGTTTTGGGGGCGAAGTCGCGGCGCGCGTGGCGGAACACTGTTTCGACGACCTCGACGCGCCGGTGCGGCGGTTGCACGGCGCGTTTGCGCCCACGCCATACAGTCAACCGCTGGAACAACAAGTCGTACCCGGTCCCCACGACATCGTGCGGGCGGTGCGCGAACTACTGGCTGAGTAAGTAGACCCCCATGGCTGTCCCCGTCATTCTTCCCAAGCAAGGCTGGTCGATGGACGAAGCGCAGTTCGCCGCTTGGCTGAAGAAACCCGGCGAGGCCGTCAATGCCGGTGAGCCGTTGTTCTCTGTCGAGACCGACAAGGCGGTGCAGGAGATCGAGGCGCTTGATGCCGGCCTCCTGTAC
>Ga0208942_1000169_pt1 | contig 30067 bp, 30 predicted proteins | sample GreLakmeSU08MSRF_FD_187704 | JGI IMG/M metagenome (GOLD analysis project Ga0208942, IMG submission 187704) | Freshwater lentic microbial communities from great Laurentian Lakes, MI, USA - Great Lakes metaG SU08MSRF (SPAdes) | ecosystem: Environmental > Aquatic > Freshwater > Lake | place: Great... | reverse complement strand
CCATATGACATCATAAATGTTAGATCAGAAGCAACAACCGCAGATACTGTAACGCTTGATTTTTCTTCGGCCGTATCCTCAAACTCTAGAGATGTTTTAGTCGTTTGTGCAGGAGATCTAGATTATTATACTTCGACTATAGGAGATGGTTCTAATTCTTCAATAGTCTTGAATCATAATCTTGGTTCAAGAGACGTAGCAGTAGCAGTAAGGAACGCTTCTAGCCCATATGAATTTATTGATGTTGCGACTTTTGCAACTGCGCCCAATAAAGTAACTTTAGATTTTTCATCTGCTCCATCTGCAAACACATTAGTTGCAGCAGTATATCTTCCATTAGAAGGTTATTCTTATTCTAAAATTATTGGCAATGGATCAGATTCAGTATTCACTTTAACTCATGATTTAAATACTCGAGATGTAAATGTTATTATTAGAGAAACACAATCTCCGTATGAGTTAATAAAAACTTACTGGGAAGCCACTACCGCAGATACCGTAAGCGTTGCTTTTCAAACTGCTCCGAGTACAGGTTCAATAGAAGTTACTGTATTCAACGGTTTGGGCGGTAAACTTTTAGCTCCATCTTTAAACGATTTATCCGTAAGCGTTCCCGCAAGCTCATCATCAGATGGCCAAAAAGGGGACTTTGCTTATGATGTAAATTATATTTATATTTGTACTGCTACAAATACTTGGAAGAGATCTGCTTTGACAACTTGGTAATAAATATGATACAATATTTAGCATGCCTGTAGAAGAACAACAAATCAATATAACAATACCTAAAGAAAAACTTCAAGAGTGGAATGTATTTTTTGCAATCCCCTGCTATGACTCACATGTAACAGAACCTTTTATGATGAGCTTTTTGCAAGCTCTTTTATATTTCAAAGAAATAGGTTTGAAGTATTCTGTCTGCACTATTTCAGATTCTTTGATTAATCGTGCAAGAAATAACCTTGCGGCTAAGTTTATGGCTAATTCAGATTTAACTCACATGATTTTTATAGACGTTGATCTTCAATTTGACAAAGAGTCAATACTTAAACTACTTTGGCATGATAAAGATGTCATGACTGCGTCCTATCCAATTAAAGAAATTAATTGGGATAAAGTAAAAGAAGGTGCTCAGGAAGATATAGCGTCATCTGATTTAATGGAATTTTCTACCAGATACGCAGCTCACCTAACTAAGCCTGGTAAAAACGAATTAAATATTGACAATGGGGCGATAGAGTGCTATGAAGCTGGAACTGGTTTTATGGTTATTAAACGTCAGGTATTTGAAAAGATGTTTAAAAAATATAAAAAATTAAAATATAAAGACGATACAGGCTCTTTATCTGGTAGTGAACTTGAAAACACATATGCCCTGTTTAATTCTTATGTTGACGATGACGGTAGGTTCTTATCTGAGGATTATGGTTTTTGTCGATATTGGCAAAAAGCAGGTGGAAAGGTCTGGGTTGATCCAACCATCAATCTAATTCATTTTGGTCGCATAAAATATAAAGGTAAAATGTTAGATTATTTGAAGAGAATAACACACTAGTTTTTGACTTTGACCTATTACTATATAGATCGAACATCTTATTCCAAAACTACATAAATCTATAGGAGAGACATGGCCCGCTTAAGATTTGAAACAGCACCAGAAGTAACAGTAAACGATGAGTCAACTGTTTTCAAAGCAGCTAGCGGTGCAACTGCACCTCTTGTAGAATTTAAAAACTCAGCTGGTACAGTTGTTGCAGACGTGGCAGCAAACGGTACTGTTACGGTTACTTCTATTTCTGGTGCTACCAAAACAATGGTTGGTCTTGGAAACGTTGACAACACTTCCGATGCCAACAAACCAGTATCCACAGCAGGTCAAACTGCTCTGGACCTCAAAGCGAACCTTGCCTCACCATCTTTAACCGGTGTTCCGTTATCTCCGACCGCAAGCGCAGGAACGAGTACGTCACAAATTGCAACCACAGAGTTTGTTAGCAATGCAGTTGCCAACCTTGTTGACGTGGCTCCTGCTGCCTTAAATACTCTTAATGAATTAGCGGCAGCACTTGGCGATGATGCAAACTTTGCAACGACAACCGCAACGAATCTTGGACTCAAGGCAAACATTGCCTCACCGACCTTTACTGGAGTAGTCACGGTTCCTGCACCGACGAACGGCACCGACGCTGCCACAAAACAGTATGTTGATTCTGTTTCGAGTGATCTATCTAGTCACAACTCAGATACAACAAATGTTCATGGGATTACTGATACGACAATTCTTGTTACAACTACTGGTGCACAGACTCTTACAAATAAAACAATTACTTCGCCTTCGGGTTTGGTGAAAGGCGATGTTGGTCTTGGGGGTGTTGACAATACGGCAGACACAGCAAAGCCAGTTTCTACTGCCCAACAAACAGCACTTGACCTTAAGGCAAACCTTGCTTCGCCAACCTTTACAGGAACCCCAACACTTCCAACAGGCACCATTGCCACGACACAAGCTGCTGGCGACAGCAATACCAAAGTTGCAACTACTGCTTTTGTTACTGCGGCAATTAGTGATTTAAGTGCATCGTCTGCAAGTACCTATATTGATGAATCAATTTTTGATGCAAAAGGCGACTTGATCGTAGCTTCTGCTGCAGATACAGTGGGAAGATTAGCGGTTGGAACAAATGGTCAGTTCTTAAAGGCCAATAGCTCTAGCTCAACTGGTCTTGAATGGGCAGCGGTTCCAACAATCAATACTTTAGATGATGTTGGCGATGTAACCATCACAAGTGCAGCCTCAGGTCAGTTCTTGAAGTGGAATGGATCGGCATGGGTCAATGATTCCGTACCAGTAATCAACAGTATTGATGATATTACTGGAGTAACTCTTACTTCAGTAGCTGCTAACCAAGTCCTTTTCTACGATGGCACAGCCTGGGTCAATACATCAAATCCAACGGTTGGAGGGAACCTTGCCGTTACTGGCAACTTGACAGTTTCGGGAACGACAACAACGGTAAATTCTGAAACTTTAACTATTGATGATAATATTATCGTACTTAACAACAACGCATCTGGTGCACCAACAGAAAATGCTGGTGTTGAAATTGAGCGTGGTTCTTCAACAAACGTAGTCCTTCGCTGGAATGAAACAACAGATTGTTGGGAATTTACCAATGATGGCACTAACTATCAAAGAATTATCACTGATACAGTCACCAATGCCCAAACAGCTAGCTACACCTTAGTCTCAGCAGACAGTGGCAAGATGGTCGAAATGAGCGTTGCAACTGCCAACATTTTAACAGTGCCACCCAATTCTTCGGTAGCCTTCCCTGTTGGCACTACTCTTACAGTTCTCCAAACAGCAGCTGGACAGTGCACACTAACAGCTGGTTCTGGAGTCACCGTAAACGCAACTCCAGGCCTTAAATTGCGCACTCAGTGGTCGTCTGCTACTCTTATAAAGAGAGCAACTGATACTTGGGTAGCACTCGGAGACTTGGCAGCTTAATGGCAACAGATAAGAGCGGTAAAAAGCAGAATAGAAAAGCTGCTAAGCCTACAGTAGCAGCACGGAGCTGCCGACTCAACTGCCAATGCGGCGATCACTGCTGCTGGTTTTACCGTTGGTGCACCTGTTGATACCTCAACAGCAGACAGTGGTATTCTAAATAAAGTCAAAACTGCTTTAACCAATACCGCCGTTGCTCCTTTGGGTACGGCTATTAGCTATGAAAGACACGCTCCGTTCTTTCCGCCGTATTTCCCGCCGTTCTTTCCTCCATTCTTTCCTCCGTTCTTTCCGCCGTTCTTCCCTCCATTTTTCCCACCATTTTTCCCACCTTTCTTTCCTCCGTTTTTCCCGCCATTCTTCCCACCGTTCTTCCCTCCATTCTTCCCACCGTTCTTCCCGCCATTCTTCCCACCATATTTCCCACCATATTTCCCACCATATTTCCCACCACAATTTGGAGGCGCATCGTACAATTAAATCGTTGACGGTGTAAGATTGTGTTGATCGGTAAAAAATATTTAAAGAATAAAATAATGTCTGTTTTTAGACTTTAAAATAATGTCCGTTTTTATAGGGCAAGGCTGTTTGTTCCGCCAACATACCAACCTTTAGAGAAGCAAAGTGCCCTATGAGGCTTTTGCGGCTAAGCGATTCATCCAGAGGCATATCACCCCTGTGGACTGTATGCCCATGCCAAAATATAACGTCACCCTTTTTTGCAGTAAACGTAACGCCTGGAGGTAATTCTTTTAATAGCTTTTCAGCAAAGTACTTATAAGCTTTTTCGCTTAAATGATTTGGATATATTTCTTTAAAATCAATATCCCATTTGTGAGATTTTGGTATAAGCTGAAATGGACCGGATCTATAATCTATGTCTTCTAGAGCTACCCAAGCCCCTATGTGATTATCGGCATGATCCTTGTCTTCATAGGTTATATCTTGGTGCCATGACTTTTTAGTAGAAATCCATCCAGTAAAATTAAGATGCAGACCAGCTGGAGAACCAATAGCTTCTTCTATAATTTTTGGTATGTCTGACCCACAAAAAATGTCAAGTATCTCAGTGTGCTCTAGGTAGGGATGATAGCCATCCCAACCATTGGGGTTCTTTAGAACCAATTGGCCATCTATAATTTCCCCGTGGTTTTCAATCCATAGCTTAGAATAAGCTTCTATTTGTTCTTCTGCTATAAGATTTTCCACTACAAAAAAACCTTCATCCTGCCACTGTTTTTGAAAAGTCATAGCAATTTAGTTATCGAATAAAAAGATGGAGTGGTATATCTTTGGCCCTTAGTTACCATCTTAACTCCGTGCAGATAATTTATATCACCAGGATGAGCGACAGCAAGACCAGGCTCTGGCTTTACTACCAGGTCATGCTGTGGATAATAGAGCTCTCCACCTTCAAAGTCACTATTATAATAAATTAAAGAATTAATATCGTAAGTTGGAAATGGATTTGGCGAGCCATCATTTAGCTGCTTGTCGGCATGCGGTTTTTGTTCCAACCCAGGAAACCACCTAATTATTACAGGCGGTCTTACACTAAGCTGAACCTTAAACTCATCTTCAAGAAACCACTGCATCTTAATAATGTATTTATCGATTAGGTTATAAATATCAAGATTTATTCTAGAAAGAATATCAAAACTACACTGCCTATTTTGCCAATAGGATGCATCATAAGTACAGGTGCCATCTTCAGCATACTTATTTTCCCCAGCATCCATCCATTCATTGATTGTTGGAAGAAACTCTTGGATCTTTTTTAAGTCCTCTAGTTCAACAAAGTTTTTTATAATCTTTATATTGTCCTTGGAGCTTCCAAAATGCCCTGGTTCGATTAGTGATTTTTCCATTTGTTTTGTCTACCTTTATTTTTTTTCGCACCAAAAATTTGAACACATATGTCTAGTACCCGTTATTACGTTTTCTACCCTATGAGTATATAGTTCAGACGACGGAAAAAGTAATAGCATATTATCTTTTGGCTCTACCTTTAAATCCAAATTAATAAAATGCAATAAACCGCCAGTAAATTTAGATCTTGGATAAAAAATGGTAGAGTAGTCTCTTGATAAAAATCCAGTTGGAGTTTTTAAATCTTTTCTTGCACCATCCCAATGAGACGGAAGGCCTTCTCCAGGATAGTATACCGAAACGCCAACCCCTACTTCTTTATGCACATCGATCCCATAAATAATTTTAAAAAACTTCATAACTTTTTGTATAAAATTATTTTCAACATCAGAAGTAGAATCTATCCTAATGTTTCCAGTAGGGTATTCGACATGCTCATTGTTCCAATGATCTTTCATGGAATCAAATGGCCTTTTGGTCAAACAGCCCATCTCAATTCCTTGCAAGAATAAAAAGTAAGCATCATTTTCCAAAAACGGACAGATAGAATATAAACCTCTATTCATTTGTGTTATCATGCATTTTGCTTTTTTGACATTTGCATGGTATAGTATATCATTAGCATTTATAAGAAAATGGAGTATCAATGGAATTTTTTCATGTATCTGATTCAAAATTAGGAATATTTTTGTACCGAAACGCAATAGAAAGAGAGCTTAATATTCCAGAAAGACTTGAAGCAACTATAGGAAAAAGTAGCCATAATCTTTTTAAATGGTCAGACGCAGTTGTCGGATACAATGAGAAAAAATTAGACTATAGAGATTGTGTTGATCTTAAAATGAGTCCGAGTCATTGGCCATTTCTTACTCCCGAATTTGAAGAAATTAAAAAATGCTATGATGACGTAGACACAAGACTCAAAAAATGCTTGAGCCATTATGAATCTATGTATAATTTTAAAATGGAATTTATGGAGGCAATTAATTTTGTTCGATATAATCCCGGTCAACACTTTGCGGTTCACACAGATCATGGATTTTCCTATACCTGCACCGTGTCTTCTGTGATGTATTTAAATGACGAATACGAGGGTGGAGAACTTTGGTTCCCCTACTTGGACATAACTTTAAAGCCACAAGCTGGTGACCTTGTTTTGTTTCCATCTACATACATATATGCTCACGCCTCCTTAAAAGTTAAAAGCGGGATCAAGTATTCTGCTGTTACGATGTTTGACTATAATGATAATAATCATAAATATGGATCTGGTTATGCTCAAGACGGATCTCAAATTAAAGAAAATATAGGAATAGCAAAAAAATAATGACACAGTTAACACTAATAAAAACTCATCAAAATCCTCCACCCATCAAGCAATCAAGAATAAAAAGAGACTGGATGGACGAAACTTATAATAAGCATGTTTACCAGTGCCTTCCATTAACTATGGCAAATGTTAGTGGCTGGGAAGTTTTGCTTGAGCAGGATGTCGTTGTCCAGTGGGACGGTGGGAATACAGTTCCAAAAGTACTCGAAGGTGCTACTTATAACAATAGAAATGTAACTCAGCCAAGTATTATTGGTATAATGTCATTTACATTAGGATGGGCATTTAAAACAGAAGATGGTTATAGTACATGGATTGGTGGGTCTCCAAATTACTTTGTTGATGGAGCGGTCCCACTTACCGCTTCAATACCCAGCTACTGGTGGCCAGATGAGTTTAATATGAATTGGAAAATAACAAAAGTTGGAGAACCCGTTACTTTTCCTGCTGGGATGCCGTTTATGTTCTTTACTATATACCCAAATGAACTAATCCAAAATGTAAAAGTTAAAGTGGAAAACTTGTGGGATAAGCCAAAGTTAATCGAAGAAAGAAAGAATTATGGGGATGCTAAAATGAAGAAGAACCAAGATGAACCTTGGACTTGGATGAAGGGCATAAAAACTGGGTTGAATGAAAAGGGCGAAAGAATTGGTCCATTATTTGAAGGTTTTCCAAAACTAGAAGAGCCCAATAATGCAAACTGAACTTATTGGATCTTGGAAAGTAGAAATAACTTCTCCGCTTGGCATCGACCACTATACGTTAACAGTAACCCCAACCATGTCTGCATCTATAGGCGAAATGAGGGGCAACATGTACTTTGATGATATGAAAACAAACGCAGATCTATTTGAAATGACTGGCAAAGTTGAGACACCGACAAAGTCAACCATACATATGACTGGAAAAATTAAGGGTAATGAGATTTTTGGGAAAGTAAGCATAAGTCAATATTGCGTAGTTGATTTCAAGGGAGTAAGAAATGGGTAACGTTTACGAAATCTCGATTAATAGATTAGATGGACAAGAAAATTTTCTTGATCAGTTTAAAGAAAAAATTACACTTATGGTGAATATATCTAGTAAGTGTGGATACAAACCACAATGTAGTCCGCTTTGGTCTTATGTCAGAACAAGTAGAAACCTCTGGGAGCTACAGCAAGTTCATGATGAATTCAAAGATAGAGGTTTTTCTGTTGTCGCCTTTCCATGCGATCAATTTGGGAAAATGGAACCAAGATCAAACAAAGAAATAAAAAAATTTATAGAAATCAATTATCCCTTTGTTACTTTTCCAATAAGTGAAAAAGTAGATGTTAATGGTAAGGAAGAACACGAAGTTTTTTCCTTCCTAAAAGGAAAAGAAAAAAGAGCATATTCAGACACTACGGCAGACGGTACATCCGCCGCCACTGCTGGACAAAATTTGGCTGGACAGGCAATTGCAAGAATACCTCATAGCTATGAAAAGTTTTTGATTAGCAGAAATGGGGTAGTTATTTCAAGATTTAACTGGCAAGATATGCCGCTTGACGAAGAGCCAAGAGTCATGGGGGCTGGTTGGACAATAAGAGAAGCAATCGACGAAGTGTTGGGGTAATCATATGTCGTACGGAAACAATAGCGTTAACCAAGAAGTAGATTACGAAAGTCTTCCAGCTTTTCCTGTATCTCCAAAAATAACAGAAGAAGTTATTGGGGAAATAGGAAAAATAGAATGTCAAATTCTCGGTCCTGGAGTTATCGTTTTTAAGAACGCATTTAATATTGATCAAAACTTAGTCTTGCAATATATTGATGGAGAAGCAGAAGAAGCTCATAAGGGAAGATGGAAATATATTGAGGTAGACGGAGAAAAATATGGGATCAACGAAGATGGATTTAAGTACAGGTTACAGGATGTTCCAGCTGCTCCAGTTAGGTTATTGGACCCAGTAAATTCAAATACACCAGAAGATATAAGGAATTTTTTCCTTTACATTGAAGACCAAATTTATAAGTGCCTAATCAAATACATAGATAACTATCCTTTGATGATAGGTAGTATTTGGTGGAAAACTAGGGGCCATATTTTACGATATGGAGATGGTGGTCGACTCGGATGCCATGCCGACAACGATACTAACTACAAGGTAACTAAGGGTGTAAGATATATGCCAAAGGGCATGGTGGCATCTCGTCAAACGTGCGGTGCCTTAATTTATTTTAATGATTATGTTGAAACAGAGCAGGAATTAAATGGTCAAAACTTTACTGGTGGCGATTTGCGCTTTGTGCACCTTGGCATCTCGTACAAGCCTAAAAAGGGAGATATTATTTTTTTCCCCACAAACTACCTTGCAGCACACGAAGTAGGGTCAATGGGCAAAGGTGTTAGATATAGCTATCTAACTTTTTTTGGGCAAGGCGATAATGATATCAAAGCTGGCATAGTAGTTGTGGAGCAAAACAAGAGCAAGAAGTGGTGTCCCCCAGTTTGGTTTGATAATATTTATGATGACTATGAACTTTATTGTAAATCTCCACATTCTATGTATTTTGATGTTTCAAAATCTGGAGTAGAGCCAGGTTGGAATCCTGTTTTTCAGGGCCGAGAGGTCAGTCAGTATAACTCGACTCACGACAATATTGAGATCGGAGAAATGCAAGATCCAGATATGTCCGAAGTGACATCGGCACAGAATGCCAGAAAAAAGGCAGAAGAAAAAGTAGAGAGCACAGGACCTTGCGGTACAGAACCCCAAGCAATACAATAGTGGACTACGCCAATCTTCCACCGCCAATAAATTATCGGAATGGGCGTAGTATGCTTTCCTGATGCTATTGATGTAGACCAGGATTTAGTTATTCCCTATGTGGCATCCCTAAAAGCAAAAGCTTTAAAAGAAGATTATAATATAGTTACAGGGCCAGACGAAAATACTTATGCAATCAACAGGAGTGGTCATAGGTATTTGATAGACGACATAAAAAAAAGCGCTAGTCATATAATGAATTTTGTAGATAACAATAGCCCAAAAGAATTAGTAGATTTTTTTGAAAATTGCGAAAATACTATTTACAGTAGCCTTTTAAGATATATAGAAATTTATCCAATGATACTAAAAAATATATGGTGGAAAACTTCTCGGTCACGTTTTGGCTTATGACCCTGGCAGTGACATGGGAATGCACAATGACAATGACGTTAACTACCAACCAGATTTTGAGCCAGATCTTCAATTGGCAACCAGAAATGTAGTTGGTGCAATAATTTATTTAAATTCTTCTGTTAAAAACAAAGAAGATATAGTCAAGTATGAATATAATAGTGGAGAGATAGTATTTCCGTACGCCAATGTAACACACGTTCCAAAGGCTGGTGATGTTTTAATTTTTCCTTCAAATTATTTAGGAACTCACGAAATAAAATTATGTCACAACGGCAGCCGCTACGCATATATAGGTTATTTTGCGCAGGGTTCTTCTCATCCAGAGAGAGGCATATTTATTGCCGATGAAAAACTTCCGATAGGAACGCAGGGTCAGATTTGGGTTAAAACACTAAGAGAAGATTATATTTCTTATATACTAGACAAGTATGGCTATGAAGATCTAGAGATGGCTTCCCGTGATTCTAGATTGCATTCTATTCTTAGACCAACTATACCTAGACTAAGCAGTAGCGGAACCAGAGAAAATCTTCCGCATAAAAAAGGAAAAAATGAAAGATAATAACGTAGAAGCAGAACATCTCGGTGGGGGTGTTGTGGTTTTTAGATCTGCATTAGATCTTGACTGGAAATACATCTTAGAGTTTGCAAAAAATTCAATAAATAAAGAAAAAAATGAAATGTATAAACCAGCAGTTAACCCCGAAACTGGCAAAGAATGCTACATTAATAAGAGTGGTTATTTTTTTGGCAAAGACTCCATAGAAAATATGCCAGGAAGAGGGTCTTCAATCCACAGCTACGCAGATGAAAAATTTAAACAAATATTTGATTTTATAGAAGAAGCAAAAGATGGTTATTTACTTAAGTATTTTGAGTTATTTCCATTGGCAGCAAAATGTGTTTGGTGGAAAGTTAAAGGACATATTGTTCAATACAAAGAAGGTGTTTACCTAGGCTTACACTCCGATGTCAGCGCAGACTATGTTTACGACGTTTGGACACCCGTAGATCAACTCGCAACCCGAAATACTGTTAGTACAGTTTTTTATCTAAATGATTGTGTTGACTTACAATCTGAAATAGATGAAACAAATTTTTCTGGCGGCCATCATTATTTCAATTATCTTGATATTAATTTTCAACCCCAAAAAGGTGATATACTATTTTTTCCATCAAACTATATGGCGGCACACGAAGTAAAACCCGTATCAAGTCGGAGAAAGATACTCTTATTTAGGATGGTATAGCCATGGAACTCCAAATGAAAAAGTTGGAGAGTCTGTAACTGATCCATTGAAAGAACTTGAAATGGCAAAAACTTCCACCAACTTATACATGCCAACTCTAATAAATGATTACAAAAAATTTCTTAAACAAAGAGGATACTCTGAATATTCAGAGCATTTTAGAATAGTGAGCCAGTAATGAAAATAACGGATATAGGAAGTGGACTTTGTGTGATCGAAAATCTTTTTGATATAGACCCAAAATTTACTATTGATTTTATAAATTTTTTACGCCGCATGGAGCAGGGTACTTTTACCTACGTTGAAGAAAATGGTAAAACTTACGCAGTAAATAAAACTGGTTTTAAATTTGATATAAACGAACTATCTATGGCGCCAGAAAGATTTACAAATCCCTTCTGTGATGGCCATGACGAAAAACCAACTAACGAACAAGTAAAGATGGTAGAAGAAATGGAATCTTGTGTTTACAAGGCCTTGGTGGAGTACTGTAAGATATATCCAGACGCTGCCACTGTTTGCTGGTGGAGAAGCCTAGGGCATTTTGCAACATATTCAAAAGGTCAGGGAATTGGACCTCACTGTGATGATCAAATTCCGTATCAAGAAAGTCTTGGTATCGTAAACGAATACCCCAAGCACGCTAAGGTAAGTATAAACATATATTTAAATGATTGTGTTGACTCAGCATCGGAATTAAATGGATACAATTTCACGGGTGGACAAATACGAATTAGGCACGCAAAGTACGAGCATAAACCAAAAATGGGAACAGCTGTTATTTACCCAGCTAACTACGTAGGAACACACGAGGTTTTACCAGTCATAGATGGAATGAGGGTAGCATATCTTAGCTCTTTTCTTTATGGAAGTCCAGAAAATTCTCATCCAAACGACCGCAGAATCTGGATGAAAGATCTTAAAAAAGACTCGCTTTTTCATGCGCCCGCTGCTTGGTCGGGTGCTTCCGAGACACTAGCAACAAATTAAAAAATAATACGTTACTATTACAGTAGCCAGAACCAGGAGCCCTATGCTTTACGGAAGTCCAATATCCTATAACGAGCCCTCGTATTCTTATAGTGGCAATTTATACATATATGTGCCAGGTAATGAAAATCCGATAATAGTTCCAAATGTAACAGTATTCTATTCGCTAAATGAAGATTATTCAAATTTAACAACTATATCAGTGATTAGTATAGAGTTGCAGGCTGATGGAATTATTGTGGTTATTGCAGAAAATGAAGATTATTCAGCTCTTTTGTCAGCTGAAATATTATATACTGATGGACAAAGTCAAATATCAGTAGCTTAAAAAAAGATTGTACTATACTAGTAAGCTATTTTAAAATTGGAGCCCTATGTCACTTAGCAATATTCTTGTAAACGACACTGTAAAATTAAAAGTAAAATTTCTTGACCAAGACTCAATCGGAGGTCAAGTCGAAGCTTCTATGGGCACTGTCTTAGTAAGGATCGTTAACTCAAGCGAAGAAATAGTGGTTAATACTATTGCAACCCTTTTATCTGGATCTGAATATTTCTATAACTTTACCCCCACTCTACCGGGGGCTTATGCCGTAACTTTTACTGGTTTAACTTCTTCAACTCCATCTAGGACCATAGTCTCAAGAACTAACATATACGCAAACACAAGCGTAACAGAGTATAAGCCAACCGTAACCCTAAGGGCAGATGAAACAATATTATTTGCACCAGATTTGGAGCCTTTGTATTTAGATCCAGAAGAACTAATTTCAATTTTTCCAGACGCATCGTTGATTGAAATAGGAGAAATGATTCATCATTATTCTTTAGAGATTAAAGAGATTTATACGCTTAATGATGATATTGACGGTTCAACTCTTCCTTTTACGATTCTTGAGTATATTAAAGCCGCTTCGGCGTGCGAACTTAGTAGAACCTACGGGTTTGGTGGAGACGATGAGTTGTCATTAAAATTAGCTGACTTGGAAATAACCAATAGGTCTGCACCAAGGCAAGTGGCCACAAGATCAAACGCTACTACCTGGTGTCAAATAGCAGCATCCTTAAGAAGAGAAGTGCTGGCTAGAAAAGTGTCGATAAAAGGTGTAATGCCCAAAGGTTTTCCAGGAACAAAATTAAGAACTTCTGGAAGAAGAATTGATTCACAAACTGGTAAGTTAGTGTATTTATCTGATATTGATCTTTATGGGCCAGGAAAAAATGTTGCGATAAAAGATCAACCACATTTTGATAGAGACCTAAGACAATATGATTAACTCCAAATTAGTTTTTAAAAAACTATTAAAAGAATGGGGACATGATATACTTCTTCAAAGAAGATTATCGGACGACGGAATGTACTCGGATAGATTGGAAAAAATTACTACGAGATATGTTACGGCGGCGTCAAGATATTTAGCTTCCACTAAAGAGGAGCAAAACGAAGGCTTGTTAATTACTTCTGATAGAATTTATTATTTTGAATCCAAAATTAATCCTAAGTCAGGCGATAGAATATATGAAGAATCTTTTTCTTCATTAGAAGATTATTCCATATTCTTAATAGAAGATTGCTATCCAGTTAGGGGTAGGCACGGAAATTTAGATTTTTGGACTGTCGGTGCATCCAAGGAAAGCCCAGCAAGTTAAACATGCTCGTTGCAAAACCATCTCAAATATTGACTATACCTTTTGTGTACAGATCTGGATTTAATTACATAGATCCAAGTTCAAATATTTTCGTATATCTTAAGAGAGGTTTTAGTTCTGGTGGCCCAACAATTCTTGGTCCGTATATTTTTGATATTGCAAATGCTTTGGCGGCAACTCCTCAACACACACAAAATTTTCAAGACGAAAGTTCAATCACAAGAATGTCAGAAGGTTCTTATATTTTGAATCTGAAAGTTCCAGGAAATATATTTTCTGGTCAGTACACTGTAGGGATTAATACAACAGCAGATGGCGCTTCAGATGCTAAAGAAATAACTTTGACAATTAAAAAACAACAATTAACTCCAGGTGATTGGAGCTCAGAACCCGATTATGCTAATTATTCGATGGTTGACAAATCTATTTCTCTTAGCGAAAGATCTAAATATAGAGAAATAGGGCAGTTTGAAACAAACAACATACTCTTGATAGGCCATACTGATGCAATTGAGCCATATGGTATGCAGAAAATATCATCTGTACAAGAAGCAATTGACACTTTAAGAGCAGATTTTAGATCACCGCTTCTTCGAGGAGTTTTTGATGCCTACAGTTGCGGGGCAAGAGACATGTACATAATGTCTTGTGGGTACATGAGTGAGTATGTCGAAAACGTTGGAAATAGAAATATAAAAATTTTTAGAGATAGCACAAACGAAACGCTGTCTTTTTATCAAGCTCATTATCATAGGTTATCTGAATGCTATGCTTTGGTTGAGCAATACGAATTCATAGATATTATAGTGCCCTTAGAGGCTTCGATGATAAACACTGAAGGAGTAAATTTTGCAAAACAACTTTCTTTAGTTTGTAATGCAATTCAACAAAATAGTGGAGAGATAACTATGGGAGTACTTGGTTCTCGAAATCAAGGGATTTCTTCTTCCGATGTGTCTACACTTTTGTCGAAAAACTTTGACATACCAAGTCAGGTAGACGCAGCTGGATTTGTTGAACAAGACTACGGTAAGCATATTATCATGGTTTATGGTGAAGCAATTTTTAATCATAAACAAATGCAAACATCGTACACTGGATCTGTTGCCGCAGCGGTTGCTGGTATGCTTAGTTCGACGCAGGTTGGTCTTGGTCTTAGTAAGCAAAGAATTCCTTCAGCTCTTTCAATTCATGGTCAAGATCTAAAATCTAATGAAGTAAGATCTTTGTCGGAAAAAGGTATTAACTGCATATCAAGAGGTGGTAGATCAAGAAGACTTGCTGGACAATATGACATATACTTGAGTGGAGATTTAACGTATTCAATAAGTGAGAATTTTAAAGACTCCTCAAACGTAAGACTTGCGGCGATGTTAATATCCGAGGTTCAAGCAATCGGCAACAATGCTATAGGCAAATTTAACTACGCCAAAGCTGGAACAACAGTTCAGTCTTTATTAAAATACCTTAAGCAAATAGACGTGGTTAGAGATTACAAATTGCAAATATATGCAGATAAAGAAATTAAAGGAAAAATGTATTTTAATATAACTATTCAATCATCCAGAACATTAAGAGAAATATCTTTTAATGTAGCAACAGGCAGAGGTGTATAATGCCACAAAATCCAATAAGATTTCCAGTTCCTAATGTTAATGAGATTAATCATAATAGGCTTGGTGGACCTCCACTGCAAGCGCATGGTAATCTAACGTATATTGAATTTATTACTGTAGTTAAATCACTTTGGGAAAACGCTTATCCGATGATTAAAATTAAACCAACTCAGTCTGGAGATTATGCAGAGTATCCAGTCATAATTTACGGCTTAGAATTAAAAAGAGCTCATTCAGTAGAGCCTAAGCCAAAAACAAGAATTTCTCCGCAAGAAGGAATTGCAATATATGGTCAAAGGTTTCAGAATATAATATCTTTTTCAATCATAACTAGGGCAGAGTCAGCAAAGGAAAAAGGGGCTATGGCTCGATATTCGGGGGCGGAAGCAGCAGATAAAATTATGGAAACCTTTGAAGATTTCATGTTGGAGCACACACCAGTTTTTAAAAGATTAGGCGCCTCAGAGTTTGTATATTCAAGAAGGCTTTCTGATTCTGAAGAAAATCGAGAAACAACAGACACCTGTAAAAGAACCGTAACATACATGTTAACTACGGAAAAGTTACTGGGTATGGAGGTGGAGAGGATTGAAAAAATAGCCGTAGACGTTAGAAGATATATGGCTTATGAAAAGGAAATTTGGGATAGCTTTTATGATTTTAACCATTCTTCAACACCCAATTATGAGGGTACCGAGGTTAACATTATAGATCTTTACCAAACGGCAACACCAAATACCTAATTTGTATAATGTAGTTTGTTTTGGTGGCTTGAGCATTACTATCAATATGAAGTAAAACATATAATCGCTGCAAGCGGAGGTTAAAACCCAATGGCTCTACCAGGTGTAAAAACAGTTATCAAAGATAGATTTTATAGCATTTCTCGTCAAGATATTCCAGTTGGTCCAAGAATTGTGCTTATCGCCAAAAGAAATACGGCTGATGGTATAGGTAACGTAAAAGACCTGGATGTAGTTTCGGCTACAACCGAGCAAGATATCATTACGGCATTTGGAGAAAATTCTGATGCTCACAGAGGTTACTTTGAGTTGGTTACTGGAGGAGCAGAAAGAGTGCATGTAGTTCCGCTTCCAGCAGACTCGGTATTTAATCATACGACTGGCGCAATCACCAGCACTACATATGCAGCAGCTGGTGGCGGTAATGTTTTTGACGCAGCGTTTGAAGCCGCAGAATCAGCGCAACCAGATATCATAATTCCTTGGGGCCGCGGTTCACACCCAGACGAGTGGGAAAATCCAGCAACTCCGGGCAATGATCCAGCGTTTGGATTCTATGCAAACAACAGCGCCTCTGCTGCAAGTTGGGCATTAAAAGTAGCAACTAAAGTTAAGTCAATATCCGAAAACTCTCATGCATGTTTTGCTGTGTTGGGAATTAAGCCTTACGTTGGAACATCAGAATTTATGACGCCAGCACAAGTTGGAACGCATATTTACAACTCCGCAGCTGGTCCAGCCAGTCTCATCTCAAGAGATGCTGAATCCATGAAGGAAATTGGAAGACATGTAGTCGTAATAGCTTCAGAGCTTAAGCCAGTGAACTATAGTTCATTGTGGGGATACGCTAATGGTGCAACAACATTTGCTGCTGCCATAAGCAGAATGTCTTCATTTACTTCACCAGTCAATAAGACCGCATACAACGTTGCTAGCCTAAGATACAATCCTTCCAGAACTCACCAAGAAGGTCTTGCAGATTTGGGTGTCAACTTTATCGCTTTGAACTTTAACAAAATTCCAACCTTTGTCGAAGGATTGACAATGGCCGCAAAAGTATCAGACTATACAAGAATTTCTACAATGAGAATTATCACGGAAGCCGCACTTCTTGTGAGACAAGTGTGTCAGAAGTTTGTTGGGGAAGCATCAACGTTGCAAACACGCAATTCGATGGAAACCGCAATAACCTCTGCACTTCGCGGGATGCAACAAGTAGGTGCCTTGTTGGACAGTGACTTCACAGTAAGTTATTTGCCAGCAGATAATAAGGCGTTTGTTGACCTCGTACTGACACCTGCATTTGAACTCAAGAATATTGAAGTTCAAGTTGCAGTTTCAATATAAAACATATATTAATATACCGAACTAGGAGGGTATAATATGGCAGGAGAATATTACGATAATGCGGTTAACAAGTACCTCAATACTTACACCACATTTTCTGGCGCAGATATAGTTGCTACTTTTGGTGGCATCGAAATCGGTGCACTATCAGGAATAACTTTCTCGGTAACGAGAGAAAAAGCCCCCATTTACACAATGGGTTCACCAAACCCAAGATCTTTCTCAAGAGGAAAGCGTGGAATAGCTGGATCTTTAATTTTTACAGTTTTTGATCGCCCAGCACTTTATCAAATGCTTGAAGCAAATCACCAAAAAGACAACGCTCAAATGTTCTACACTAGAAGACATAACACTCTTCCTGGCGACATTGGACATAAGCGTGGTATCTCGGAATTTTCTACACAGGATTCTGATATAGTTTCTCAAGTTCCATTTTACGCAGACCAAATTCCACCATTTGATATCACTGTAACTTTTGCCAATGAATACGGCCAAGGCGCAGTTCGTTCAATTTATGGTGTAGAGCTTTTGAATGAAGGTTCAGGCGCTTCGATGGACGACATTGTAATTGAAGAAACTATGACATATGTAGCGAGAGAACTTGGTCCGATGTATAGAATTACGACCGATCAACTTTCGAATGGCAAATTTAATACTGGAGACCTTAGAGATATAATCAACAGAGATGCAGTTTCTGAGGCAGGATTAAATCCTAAAATAATTAGACCGTAAGTTTAAATTTACTATCTCATAGTCGTAGGCGGGGAAGGCACAGAGTATGTACTTCCCCGCTTAACTATTTACCCAGAGGTTATAAATGAAAAGAATTGATCCATATCCAGTAAAAAATTTTCGTCCTGGTTTTGGTGGACCTTACGATAAAGACGCAATGTCAAAGGTAAGAGTTGAAAAAGGTTTACCAGATCCATTTTCAAACATGTCTTTTGCCGGCACAGACATTACCGCAACAATGATTATTCCAAATATTGATAGAGCTAATGGAACAATCAACACCGAAAACTCAGTTGACGTTTTAGAGCTAGCAGAAATACAAACTTTATCTTACTCTATACATAGAGAAAATTCTCCAGTAAGAACTATAGGACATGTTAATCCTAGGGGCTTTGTTAAGGGTGGAAGAACTATCGGTGGATCTTTAATCTTCACAGTTTTTAATGAGTATGCTTTTTATAGAATAAAAGAATTTAGACAAATTATGTCTGAAACTGGAAAATTCTTCTCTCCTCTTGCAGACATGCTTCCGCCATTTGATATTGCACTTACATTTTTTAACGAATATGGACTTGGCGCAAAAATGAAGATATATGGTGTTACAATAGTAGATGAAGGTACGACTATGTCTGTAGACGATCTTATAACAGAACAGGTGTACACGTATATGGCTAGAGGAATTCAGCCCATGGTTTCAATGGAGTATGAGCCAATGATGTTGGGCTCGGAAGAGTATGCGGTTCATAGAGAGAGACAAAAAAATTATTATGGCGAAAATAAGATGAAAGAATATACAACATTTATAGACAGAATCATACAGCCCTAATATGCCTGATTCAGTTAACTACAATAATATTATTGGAAGAAAACCATATCGACCGTTTAGCGCTTACTTGCCGCCAGATCTTGCAGCTAATCCAGATCAATTAAAAACATTTAGTCCTCTGGATGATGAAATTGATCTTCAATGGGGTGGTCAATCAGAAGATAATAATAAATTTAATATGTATTATGATTACTACTTCAGCGGAGAAGATGTAAAAATTTACATAGATGGTTTGTTTGATGCTGGCCAAGAGCTTGATATAGCATCATTTTCTTTTAGCATAAAGCAGGAGAAGTCTCCCTTGTATGGATTTTGGTCATATAATTTTGATGCAGTAATGACAGGAACAAGAATAATTCAACGGAGAGTTTGTTTTATATACAAGATACCCAGGAAGAATGAGGGACATCTTATCTGAGGCAGCAGCAACAAGAGCAAAGTTTTATTCTAATGATCCTAAATCATCAATACAATCATATCTTAGAAGCAATATGGAAAATAATAAAGATGAAAAAAATATTCAAAAATATTGGGGAGAAAACGATCTTAAAAAAATGTCATCTCTTGACAGGCTTTCTTATGATCGTAATGGTTCGGATTCAAGAAATATATTTAGTTCTCATCCACCTTTTAATTTTATTATTAAACACGGCGTTCAAGAGGGTTCTGTAACGACTACGGCCAAAAAAGATGTTACTCAACAAGATGGTGGTTTTGAAACAATTGATAGATTAATGTCTATGGACCATAACGATAGGTTGATACAAAAAAGCTTATCTAACCCGATGGATATAGTTCTGCAGAGCATTCACCTACTTTCCATGGGAGCTACCTATCAACCCGGTGGTGCACCACTGATGGAAGCCTACCAATTTTTAGCAAGAGATATGTATGTTTCAGACGGAACTTTAAAAGATCCTCCACGTACCACAATTTCTACATTAGATCAACGTGGATCTGAACAAACTCCTTCAGGCAAAGTAAAGCCTCCGCCAACGGAAGAGCAATTACTAGATAGAAAAGAACGATCTAGGTTATATGACACTAGACCAAGATAATAATGTATGGTATAATGTAATGAGATCTTTAAGTAAAAATAGGAGAAAATTATGTCTGATCAAAAAAAGAGAAAAGTTACAATAAACAATCTTCCAGAAGAAGCTAAAAGTCTTGGTGCTGATGAAATTGTAGAGATTATTCCAGAGCCTATTCCTTCAGAGGGCGTAGCAGATGCCATTGAAAATTCTGAAGATGGAGAATCTCTTGCGGTAGAAGATTTGCCAGATGAAGAATTAATTTGGCCAGGCGGACCAACTGCTGGTCAAATTAAACTATGGAAAAAAGAATATGGAGATGTTTACGTTACTTCAATAACCTATGAAAAGCATTTTGCTTGGAGAACTCTAAATAGGCTAGAATATAAGAACTTAATGAAAAAAATGGCTCAACTTGTTCAGGCTGGTCAATTGACTGAAGCAGAAGCTTCTTTATGGAATGAAGAGGCTATATCGGAAATATGTATACTTTATCCCGCTTTTGATAAGCAATCATTAGTCCACGAAATGGCTGGTTTACCATCACTGATAGCTCAAGAAGTTTTAGAAGCTTCAGGATTTCAAGCCTTAGAGGTTCGCCAACTCTAGTCGGTTAGCATGCTTACACCAGAACAATTATATAAGTTAAAGCTTAAATTTCGGTACGGTATTTGAAACATCTTTAAAAAAAGATATAGTAATATTCAGGGAATTAACCTTTGCTGAATTTGACAGAATAAGTGAATATCAAAATTCTGGAGAATCCAACGAAGAAGTTGAAGAGCTTATTATAAAAGCAGCCGTTATCTTTCCTTCGGAGATTAAACTAGACGGTTACCCAGCTGGTATGGTATCTGCTTTAGCGGAAGAGATTCTTTCTGAATCTGGTTTTGCTGACCCTTCAAAGGCAAAGGCAGTTTTAGATCAGAAAAGAGCAGATGCATCACAGGTTAGAAGCTTAATGAAAGCATTTGTTTTGGCTACTATAACTTCATATACTGCAGAAGATTTGGACAATTTAACATATCCAAAACTTGCAGAAAAAGTAGCTTTATCAGAAAAAATTATAGAAATAAAACAAGCGATTCTAGGCATAGAATCAACTAACGTCTCCCTTAAGCTTATAGATCCGCAAGAAGAATCAAAATCAAAAGCAAATGTTGATCCTATTGCAGAAAAGTTGTTAGGCAGGAGATAGTAGGAAGGGGTTTAATTTGTTCAGAGATAGATCATCTCTTATAAACATTGGGTATGGTATAACCTCAAGAGATCTACCCAATGTAGATAAAGAAGAATCAAATCCAAATCCAAATTCAGGATTTTTATCAAAGGCTTTAGAAGATAGGCCAATCCTAAAATTTGCATCCACAACTGCGCTTACTCTTGCTGGAACTTTTGCAGCCAATAAGATGCTGGGTAAGGGTGGTATAAAACTACTCGATTCAATACAGAGATCTGCTGACTCTGGTTCCCGTGTCGGAAGAAGATTTGTAGAAACAGCATCTCAAATCAAAAGAACTCTTGATGAGCTAGAGGGTCTCAATAGATTTGTTGCAGATGGTGTTGATCCTTATGAGAGATTAATTAACCGTTCTGCAGATGGCAAGGCAATAAAGCCAACGCTTACTAAGTTGACTGGTAGTACATACGTTTCTGATGGCACAAGATGGATGACATCTAGCGAACATAGATCTTTGGCCTCTGGAGTAGAGCCAGTTGCTGTTTGGGATTATCGTGATGAAATTCAGCAGAGGTTAGCCAGAACAGCAAGGTCACTTCCGCTAACTCTGCCTTCGGCATATTTTGTTCAAAAAACAGTTTCAGATCCTCTGTTTGGCGAAAAAAATGAGCAGAATAAGGTCAAATGGTATAACCCAGTAGACGTGATAACGGACTTTGTTAAGCAGTCCACAATTAACTTCACGACAATGATCCTGCCGCAAGGCGTAGCTGGCGCAGCAACTCAAAGAATTAAATCACTTGTTGATCACCAATACCTTGACTACGACTTTCCTCTTACTCCGATGCAAAGAAGAGTTGGAAGCAGATTTGCTGATATCAAAACTATACTGCAGTCTTTTGGTCAAGACTCAGAAAAGTTATTGTCTGAAGCATCAAGAATTTCATCTTCTGCTGGTTACGCGTTTAGTCCCGCGGTACAAGAACAGCAATCTAGGTCGGGAGGCGGCTTAATTTTTGCCTTGCATCAAGCTAGGCGTGGCGCTAGTCTTGCTCATGCAGCTTCTGTTGCGGCTGGAGAAAGCAAACTAAAGAGGTCAGCTAAAGCAGCTAATTCCTATTTGTTTGGATACAATGCTGGGAGTACTAGAGATCCAATTATTGGTGTAGTAGACGGTATACCTGCAGTTAGGGGATTGGTAGTAGGCGGAAAGGCGTTTACCAGAAACTTTAGGGATGCTAGAAGAGCTTATGATGTAATAAATGGTGCAATAACTTATGACGAAGCACTTAGGGCCGCTTCCTCAAATCCAACAGAAGCAAGAAGAATAGTCAACAGTACCATATCGGCTCTTAGGGGACAGCACAAGAGTAGGATATCAGAGTTTGCAGAAGCAACCTTAAGATCTGCGCATCGACCTAATGCAAGCGGTGCTAATCAGCCAGACACACGACGGAAATTTTATTTCAGTTTTTGAAGAAGATACATATGGAAGAATGGTTGAACGTGAATTAGTAGATTTGGGAGCAGATCCTTCTTCCGCAAAAAATATGGTATCTGGGTTCAGAATTAAAGGAGTAGGCTCTAGCAACGTATCGACAAGAATAACTTATGGAATATCTAGGATAGATTCTACTTCTGATTCTGATGAAGATTTTTACAGAATGTTAGTTGCAAGGACGAACAAAGAACTAAAAAATAGATCAGCACCCTTAAATGTTAATCAAGTGCAAAGCGCATTTGAGAAAGTTAACCTAGATTTCCAAGATCCAGATTTTAGAGAATCGCTTTCGCAAAGAGCTGCACGTACATATGATTCAGTAAGAAAAAATATTTTAGTTCCTGCGGCATCAAGATTAGTTAAACCACAAAAAGCTGTTTTCTCTGAATTTACAGCCAGTCAAATTACAGGTGATCTTCCAGCAAATAAAATAGACTATTTGGCTAGAAGTGTAGCTCAAAAGCTTGGAATTAATTTAACCAATAATTTTGGCGATTTAGTTGATCAAACAATAATATCTACAGAACTAGCAAAAAGGGGAATTAACTCCGCAAACACAGAGCAACTAAGAAGTTTCTTGGTTGATCAGAAGTTAATGACTAGACCTTCAAATGTTGGCGGATTCAATATATTTGGGTTTAGACAGGTCACTGTCGATAAGGCATTTGAAGAAGGAATTTTTTCGGGTTTAAGCCCATCTGCGCAAACTGAATCTAGAACTCTGTTTGGCGAAATAGCATTACAAGATCCCGTTTCTAGAACTGTTGGATTTTCTACAGTCAGAGGCGTTTACGAAAGTGTTAGTGGCAATATAGTTGACACGACTGCATTGACTGTCGGTGCTCAAAGAATGTCTAGAACTCTTTCTCAAGATATCGGACTTCCAATTGTAAAGTTTAATCCACTGCAGATGCTTGGGATAGGTGGACCTAGAAGAACTGATCCTTTAAATGAAATCCAATTTCTTCCAGGAATATCTAGACAAGATTTTTTAGCAGGTGGCGGAGAAAATGCTCAAGTGTTTGCTTGGGTTAAGGAAAAAGGTGGACTTTTTGGAAGTGTAGGAAGACTTTTTTCGATATCAGAAGCCACAGATGATCAGGGCATAAAGCAGATTCCTGGATTATTTAAAGCTGTATCATCAATTGATACAGATATTTATGCAAGAGCTACAAGACTAGCAACAGGCAGGCAGTCTTACAGGGATTCTGAACTAACTGCAGCAGAAACTGGAGAGTCTTTATCCAGAGGAGAAAGGGTTAGGTCTTCTTTTGACATTGATGAAGAACAGCCCAATTCCTTGGTGCGAAGAGCTCAAAGATTCCTTAAAAGAAAAACAGATATAAGAAATGAATCTACATTAACCAAACTTGTACAAGATGGTGAAATAAGACTACGAGGTGGAAAAGCTTTAATAATGCAAGAAACTCCAGATGGATTGTCTCGCGTAGTTGACGAAATGGGCACAGAGGTATATGGACCAGATGAAACGGTAAGAGCCTTTGAAGACTTTAGAATAAAAACTCAAGGCAAGGCTACTGCACCCCTTGCTATGTCAAGCGTTTCCGATGGACTAGGGATAGAATCATATGTTGATAATATGGGAAGAGACTTAGGGAATATAGGTAATGTTTCTGGAAGCGATTTGTCTACTGCAGGAGATATATCCTTAAGAAGATTTCAATCCCTAAGGTCGTCAATATCTGGTAGCGGAGTAGATGTAAGTGGCTTAAGTAGATCAGCAAGAGCATTACAAAGAATGATGGAAGAAGCAGATGCTACTTCAAACTTTGTGGCTACAAGTAAAACTTCAACTATTGCAACAAGGCAAGATTATCTAAGAAATGCAATCTATAGATTCAATGTGGAGATGGCAGGTTACCAGTCAGACCGTGCAAATCCAATTGAAATAACTAAAAGACTTGAACAAATATTACAATCCCTTAAAAATTCTGGGGAAATATCTTCTGCTCAATTAACCGAAGCAAGAGCAGCAGGAGCAGGTATTCTTTTCAATTTAAGTGGTTTTAGTTCGTATACATCAGGAACCCAAAGGGGACGTGTAGCCTCGGAATCTCTTTCATTGATTGCTAGAAAAAGATCGGAAGATCCAGAATTTGCACAAACTCTAAAAAGTTTTTTCTCCCCATTCACTAGTCAATCCATATCTAATGTAAATGCTCAGGGCGCTGGCAGGTACCTCAATGCCATAAGACCTATTGCAAAAAGAACTTTAGGATCAGCAAAATATGAGCTTGGACCAAATGCGATTAACCCATTGGGGAATGCGGGAACAACATTTGTTCCTACCCTGACAACGGTTCTTGATAGAGCATCAAGGGGAGAAACAAGCTTCTCGAAAGTAGCAGCAAATGTTCTTGGTATAAGCTCCTACAATGATCCAGATAGTTACAGCGGTGCTTCAATGCCTGCAATTCATCTATCGGAAAGAATGAATAGGTATTTCGAAACCGTAGGCTTGGGTGTGCAGCACGAAAACTATTCAGGTCCTTTGTCAGCATTTGGAGTTGGCTATGGTTTGAAGAGAGTTCTTCCGTTGACAATGATTGGCGCAACGGCCATGACGATAGATAGAACTGCTGGCGGTTTAACAAACGAGAAAGACGAGAGAGGTGAGAGAGTATATTCTCCTCTGGTTGGTACAAAAGTAGCTCGAGGAGCTGTTGAGGTACAGTCTCTGTTTTCTGGGATAACTCCAGGCGGTATGGGCTATGCTGAGAAAAAAGAGCAATTACTAGAGGGCGAAGTCCCAATCAAGCAAGGTAGGTTTTGGCCTCTTGGAGTTACTCCTTTTGAGGGCGGAAAGACCATGTATCACAGGCCTTCTTATTACAGAAGGCTTGCATCTGGTTCCACTTATACGTCTGACGCTTTTGGGTCTCCAGCAGAAAAACTGGCGTATGGATATGATTTTTCTCCATTAAGACCAATTGACCCTTATAGGTTTGAAAGAGAACATTATTTTGACAGGCCATATCCTGTTTCTGGAGAATATTTTACTGGTGCAATGGGGCCAATCACACCTCTTTTGAACATGACTGTTGGCAAGGTTCTAAAGCCTCAAGTTAAAATGCATTCAAAAGAAGTAGCCAACGCACTATCGCAGTATGTCCCTGCTGGTTATTCTGGAGCCTATGATCCCTCTGGACTTATGTCCTCTGGCCAAGTCAGTCCGGTGATGATAGGAGGTGTTTCTGATTCGAACAGTGGGCAGGAACCACTTACTTCTTCTAGAATGGCTGGACTTCAAATTGGAACCTACAATGGTCAAATATCGTCTAATGTTTCGCCTCTTAACACCGCAAGAAATGCAACTTTTGACTCTATAGCTTCATTAAATGCTTCTTATCTATCTCCCGCATCCGCAAGGCCATTGTCTGCAGGCCCAACTGTCTCGCAAGGTTTGGGCATGTATGGTCCTCCCCCTGTGCAAGGTTTTATACCTCCTAATATTGTTAGATCTGCTGCCCCAATATCGCAATCAGGTTTTAGATATCAATCTTCTGAATTGGGATATAGAACACAGGAAATGGCAGGATTGTATGGTTTTGGTCTTGCAAACATAAGAGAAAAGTTGGGGTATGGAAATTCTGATTTTGAACCAGATGCGCCAGTTTTACAGTCTGCATCAAGGGGCTATGGTTTAGGAAGATCTTTCTGGGACTTAAATCTTGGTGGTCTTGGAGATATTCCATCTTCTGAATCTGGAATAGAATTCTCAGAAGTCGTTAGAAGATTTATTCCAAAAGAAAGAACAAACACAAATTATATTAATCCGATTAGAAATACCATGGGGATGAAACACCCATATTTGCCTGGTTCAGATTATTTCACGAACTTTCAAACAGGAGATCCTTTCACAAAAGTTTCAGAAGGTGAATTAAGACTTCCTGGCGTTGCCTACGAAAGATTAAATCCAACGAAAAGAGATTATTCTAATCCAGTAACTCAATTGGATATACTTTCCGATGTAGCTCCTTATTCAAGACAGTTTAGATCATTGGATAGAACTTTGAACATGGGCGGTCTTGAACCTTCCGAGAGAGTAGAAGTAGAAAAAATAAGGGCACAAGTTGCTGCGACAACAAAAAAGAATAATTTCACTCCCTATAAATATAAGGATAAGACGTCGCAAGAAATTGGAGCAGGAAAGTTTGGATCATCCGTTTTAAGAGGTGGAGAATATTTAGCGCATAGAGATACTTTTATTAATACAAAATTTTTCTCCAACAAAACTGCTCAGGAAGATTGGGAAAGAAGAAATGTTTATGGTTCAACTTTTCCTGAATGGCAAAGACCAATAGAAAGTTTTATTAAACCACTTTACGATAAATCAAGTCAAAGAAATCCGGTTTCATCTGGTTTAATTATGGCTGCTGTTGGCGCTATGTTTGGCAAAAAAGCAACAACAAGAGCAGCAGGATCTTTAATTGGATTTTCTACTGGATTTGGCTACTCATCGGCACAAAATATTAGAGAATCAGTCACTGGCGAAAGATTTGTTCCAAAAGAAAGAAAAAAACAATTAGCCTTAGAAGAGTATGTTGACGTATTGTCTTATGTAAAAAATAGATCTTTGGCTACTCAAGCTTCGGAATCTGGAGATATGGCAGCAGCAGCTCAATTTTCTCAAGCCTCAAAAAGAACGATGTATGGAGCAGATATATATGGAGAATCAATAGATACACTATCTCTAGCTATTCCAAAAAGAAAAAGAGAACATTTTCAATCGATGATACAAGAGCAGGATCCAGAAGAAAGGGAAAGAATTCTTTCTACTGCCCCAAGATTAGAAAGAAGAATCTATCAAGCAGCTTGGGGAAAAAAGGTTGAAGAAAAACCTGATTTAGTTGAGTATTTTTCAAGGCATGAACTTCCAGATCTTGGTTGGGAAGGTTGGCATCCAAACACAAATATGGAGCATGTTAAAGTTAAGGTTGGGCAGTCGATGGGAATCAACATGGCTCAAATGGGCTATTTCCCTCAGCAGATACGAGAAGCAAATTCAACCAATCCAAGTTATCCTGGTTTTTCAACGCAACAAGATCCTAAATCAGTGGCTGCAAAACTTCGCATGATTATGTCTAGAAATGGAATTTCTGGGAATGTTTATCCTGTTGCAAACGGATCTAATTCGTCTTCGATTAATATTTCTGCGGGGATCAATTAATATGACATCAATAAACTCTAGGTTACTAGCACGAAGAAGAAGACTAAAACAAGGCTCGATGTTTTCGACTGTGGAACCTCTCCCCGATGGAACATTTAGGAATATTATTACTGGGAAAATTTCAGCAACAATAGATCTGGCTTTGACAGAAGCAGCTGGCACAAGAATCCAGGACCTTAGGCAGATAAATGCTCAGGGGCGAGTTCAGACGGGTCAGAGGTCAACTGGTCTAGATGCAATTGCAGATAGGGTTATAAGATTAAATAATTATTTAAGTGATCCCTTAAATGAAGCAGCATTGCGAGAAAATAACCTAAGTAGGTTGATTGGTGGATCTGTCGATGGAACGTTGGCCATATTTAATACAGAGAATAATAAGAGTATAGTTGCAAAACTAGAAAAAACAATTAATCGAGACATGGCTGGAGAATATACTATAACAGATGAAGGAATACAACTATTGAGTTTTAGTAGAGGTAGGGATTCATCTAATAGATCAATGCAACTTACGCTAGTAGAACAAGGACGTCTTAAAGCCTTAGCGGGAATTGAAACGGTAAGTGACGCAACTGTTGAAGATTTTTTGCAAAATATTTCTCAAATTAGATTAGGAGATGAAGATGCAAAGAGATCTGCTTTAGACGGTTTGGGTAAAACAATGGGTAAATTAACAAAAAGAATTCAGACTACGCTGGCGCCACGAAACGTTTCCCTTAGTGAGGAACAAATTAGCAAAGCAGGAGTTCAACTTATAAATTCAATAGATGAAGTTGAGGACATATTAAAAACTGCAGGAGGAGGATATGAAGAGATAGACGACTTGCAAAAATTATTTTTTAGAGGTAGATTAAACTCTGCGGAAAACGCAGACTCTGTTTTGGTTCAGGGACCTTTGGGAGTTGCTGACTCATTGGGTGTTTTACCGGACCTTGATCCTCAATTTTTCCGTTTCAAGAAAGCAGCCTCGGCTGCTGATCAGATGCTTGATACGATTCAAAGAGGTTTGCAGCTAAGGGACGGTAGTGGCCAACTTATTCTAGGAGCTGAAGTAGAAGCTAATCAAATGAAAGAGGTTCTAGAGGAAGCCTTTAGAAGACAGACGGAAGACGGTCGGCAGCGGAAGCCCAAAATCAATGTTGCATTATATCAACGAAATTATTCAAGACGAAAAATACAGCGACCATTTTAGGGCGACTATGGGTAGGTTGAAATTAACAATAGAATCTTTCTCTGATGGTACTTCTCGTAGAAGTTTTACTGCTTATCAAGCTTTGTTAGATATTAAGAAACAAGAATTAAGTGAATTGAAGTCTAGGTCTGCGGGTTTAATTACTAGTGATGAGTATAACCAAATTGGTGAGTTGGAAGACGAAATTGGCAGAATCCAAACAGAATTAAAAAATGCTAGCCTAGAAAGAACTCCTCTAAGAGCTGGAGTCCCTGACGAAGGTATATTAAAGGGTGAGTCAGTTATTCAAAAATTTTCACAAATGGCTGGTTCTGAAAGCGATATGCAATATCTAAAAAGGGAATTTACAAGACTTTCAGAAATTGAACCTAATAATCTTACGCATGTCGATTCTTTAAGGCTTGAAGAGATTACAAGACTTTTAAGAATGGAACGATTCTATGACTCATTCATACTTCATACTGCCGAGACAGGAATAAAAGGCGAAATTAAGTCTAACCCTTATATAGCTTTAGATCCAGCTGGCAAAGGTGAAAGTCGAGTTTATGTTGAAGCACAATTGCTGTCAAGCGATCCAGAATTTATCACTAACCCTGCAGGTAAAGAACGAATTTTAGCGAATGTAAGAATGCAAGCCGAAAATATGGCAAGATTTAACGAAACAGGGGAATTGCCACTAGAAATTGTTGAAGAACTTAATAGGTCTACTGACATTGATTTGAGTTCACTTACTACCGAAGCTAAGGGATTAGCCCTAAAGAATAGGGAGGAAACAAGGGCGATACAGCGCATTCTAAGAGGCGGCACCGACCCCAGGAGGATACCTCAGTTGGTGAACAGAGTGAGAAATCTTTTTGACTCAAGGGCTTTTAGAGAAAAAGATGGGGTAGTTTCTGTTTTGCTACCTGATTCGTCTAGAATTAAATTAGCTACAAATCTTATTCCTACTGGTT
>Ga0208942_1000168_pt1 | contig 30241 bp, 35 predicted proteins | sample GreLakmeSU08MSRF_FD_187704 | JGI IMG/M metagenome (GOLD analysis project Ga0208942, IMG submission 187704) | Freshwater lentic microbial communities from great Laurentian Lakes, MI, USA - Great Lakes metaG SU08MSRF (SPAdes) | ecosystem: Environmental > Aquatic > Freshwater > Lake | place: Great... | reverse complement strand
TACTTCTATAGGCCCATTTTAAACTTAGCTCCATAGAAGCTTTTACTTCCTCATGCGAGGCTGGATAGGGGGTGCATTCGTCAAAGATCATGACGATGTCTGAGTTAAGTGTTTTTTGAATTCGCATGGATTCTTTAGGGCTTAAGAAACAAGTGTCACCGTTAATAGGCGATTTAAACTCAACACCTTCCTCAGTAATTTTTCTCATTTTGCCAAGACTCCACACCTGAAAACCACCAGAGTCTGTGAGCATCGATCGATGCCATTGAATAAAACCATGCAACCCTTTAAAGGCTGAAATTGTTTCTAATCCTGGACGGAGCCATAGATGAAAAGTATTCCCAAGGATAATTTCAAAACCAATTGATTCTAAATCTTGGGGGCTTAAAGATTTCACAGCGCCATAGGTCCCCACAGGCATAAATACCGGTGTTTGCACAGTGCCATGTTGAAGCTTGAGTTCACCTCGCCTTGCTTCACCATCTTTTTGAATGAGCTTAAATTGCATCTTTAATTTTTAGTTCTCGATAGCGGTAAGTCAATGAGTATAAATTAGAATTAATGAAATCGTTAAAGCTTTGTTATACTAAAAGATTGAGCTTTCCATTAAAAATAACATATGAAAAAGTTAAAAAGTATCGGAAAAAATAAAGAAGATTTATTAAGAAATAAAATAGGTAAGCATACTTTTTATTTGCTACCCAATTTTATTACCACTGCTGCTTTATTCTCCGGATTTTATTCCATCGTTCAAGCGATGAATGGAAAATATGAGCTCGCTGCTATTGCGATTTTTATTGCCATTATTATGGATGGATTAGATGGGCGTATCGCGCGACTCACTCATACTGAGAGTGCTTTTGGAGCCGAATACGATAGTCTTTCAGATATGGTTTCATTTGGCGTAGCTCCTGCACTCATCTTATATGTTTGGACATTAAAGCCGTTAGGTAAGTTAGGTTGGATTGCGGCTTTTATTTATTGCTGTTGTGCAGCTTTTAGACTCGCTCGCTTCAACGTCAAACTAGACCAAGATGAAAAAAAATATTTTTTTGGATTGCCAAGCCCAGCAGCAGCAGCATTGCTTGTAAGTTTTGTCTGGGTATCTAATGAAAACGGCTTTAGTGGCAACGAGATTTTTTTCAATATGATTAAAATGAAATGGGTTTCTTGGTCACTCACCATAGTGATTGCACTTTCAATGGTAAGTGAAATTAGATTTTATAGCGGTAAAGATATTAATCTGAGAAATAGTGTTCCATTCGTCGCTATTCTGTTGGTCATTTTGGCATTTGTATTAGTTTCTTATAGCCCACCTGAAGCCATTTTTATTGTGGTGGGTTGTTACTTCTTGTCAGGGTATTTCAATTTCATTAGAAATTTTAAATTTAAAAATAAGGCAATAGTGAATGCAACAAGAAATACAAAATAACAAACTCATCATTTTTGATACCACCTTAAGGGATGGAGAACAAAGTCCTGGTGCTTCTATGACACAGGAAGAAAAGTTGCGCATTGCAAGACAGCTTGAGAAACTTGGTGTCGATGTGATTGAGGCAGGCTTTGCAGCAGCAAGCCCTGGAGATTTTAATTCTATAAGCGCTGTTGCGAAAAATATTAAAGAGTCAACCGTTTGCTCATTGGCACGCGCCGTTGAAAATGATATTCGCAAAGCTGGCGAGGCTATCCAACATGCAAAAAAAGGACGTATACATACCTTCATTGCGACTAGCAAAATTCATATGGAAAATAAACTTCGCATGTCAGAGGATGAAGTATTGGATCGAGCCATTCAAGCCGTGAAATGGTCTTTGGAATATACCGACGATGTCGAGTTTTCTGCTGAAGATGCTGTGCGATCCGAAATTGATTTTCTTGTAAAAGTTTTTAACGCTGTGATTAAAGTGGGTGCTAAAACAATCAACGTACCTGATACGGTTGGATATTCGATCCCAGGTGTTTGGGGTGAGCGTATGAAGGCCCTCATTAATCAAGTTGAAAATTCTTCAAAAGTTGTATGGTCAACGCATTGTCATAATGATTTAGGCATGGCAGTTGCAAATTCACTTGCAGCAGTCATGAATGGCGCTAGGCAAGTTGAATGCACAATTAATGGATTAGGCGAAAGAGCCGGTAATGCAAGCCTAGAAGAAATTGTAATGGCCGTTAAAACAAGAAAAGATTTGTTTAATTTAACTACAGGTATTGATACCACACAAATTGTCCCGACTTCGAGATTAGTGTCAACAATTACAGGCTACCCCGTCCAGCCCAATAAGGCGATTGTAGGAGCAAATGCTTTTGCGCATGAATCTGGTATCCACCAAGATGGCGTTTTAAAACATAGAGAAACCTATGAAATTATGCGCGCTCAAGATGTAGGTTGGGGTGCAAATAAGATTTCACTTGGAAAATTGTCAGGTCGTAATGCATTTAAAACAAGGCTCCAAGAATTGGGTATCGACATTCAGTCAGAAGATATTATTAATGCCTCATTTGCAAGATTTAAAGACTTAGCGGATAAAAAATCAGAAATTTTCGATGAAGATATTCATGCGCTTATGAGCGAAGAATATACTTCTGAAGCGATAGAGCATTACAAATTAATTCATTTAAAGGCAATGTCAGAAACAGGCACAACTCCTCACGCGGTCATTAAAATTTCCGAAAATGGAAAAGAGGTTATGGCTGAATCTTCTGGTGGCGGCCCCGTGGATGCGACATTTAAAGCCATTGAAAAAATTGCAAACTCAGGTTCAGAACTTCAGCTTTATTCTGTGAATAACATCACAAGCGGCACAGACGCTCAAGGTGAAGTGACTGTGAGATTAGCGAAGGGCGGTCGTATTGTAAATGGCCAAGGTGCGGATATAGATATTGTGATTGCATCTGCTAAAGCGTATATCAATGGATTAAATAAGCTCCATTCCAAATTAGAACGTGCCCATCCTCAGGTTTAGAGCTTAATTTGAATTTAGCACTCTTCGACTTAGATAATACTATTTTAGCTGGCGACAGCGACTACAACTGGAGCCGATTCCTTATTCAAGAAGGCTATCTAGATGGTGCAATTCATGCTGAAAAAAATGAGAAATTCTACGCTGACTATAAAGATGGAACATTAGATATATTTGCATTCGTTGAGTTTCAATTCAAACCGCTTGCTAGGAACCCTAAAAGTGTTCTTAATCAACTCCTTAAAAAATATGTAGAAGAAGTGATTAAACCTATGATTACTGACAAGGCTCGTGCGCTAGTCAAAAAGCATCAAGAAGCAGGTGACCTTATTATTGTCATTACAGCGACCAATAGCTTTATTACAAAACCCATTGCCGCACTATTTGGGATTGAAAATTTAATAGGCACTGACCCTGAAGAAAAAGAAGGCGAATTTACTGGAAAAGTTTCGGGACTTCCTTCTTTTAAAAAGGGGAAGGTTACACGTCTAGAAGCATGGCTTAAAAGTAAAGATTTATCATTAGCTAGTTTTGAAAAGTCATATTTCTATAGCGACTCTCATAATGACTTACCTTTAATGGAAAAAGTCACACACCCTGTAGCGGTTGATTCCGACGATATATTAAGTGAATACGCGACATCTAAAGGCTGGCCTCAAATTTCTTTGAGATGATTTCTTATCTGTGAAGAATAATTTCTAAAACGAATTTGCTGCCAAGATAAGACAACAAAAGAAATACAAAAGCGGTGAGTGAAATATAGATAGAATTTCTACCACGCCAACCATAAAGTCTTTTGCCTACTAAAAGAAGCCCATAAATAAGCCAAGCCAATATTGAGAAAACTGTTTTGTGGTTAAACTGAAGTGGGGTTCCAAAAAGTTGCTCTGAAAATAGAATGCCGCTGATAAGTGTGATGGTCAGTAAAATAAACCCAATTTTATTAATATTAAACAGGAAATTTTCCATTTCAATGAGGGGCTGGAAGCCACTTAAGATCATGTCTATTTTCTTTTTCTGATGTAATTTTTTTTCAAAAATTAAAATGAAAATGGCCACGTAAGCTGAAAAAGTAAATAGGCTGTATGCCAGTAAAGCGATGGCAATATGGGCAATAAATAATGGTGATAAATCAGTTGTGAGAAAGTGATTTGATAAAAATAAGGGATGTATGATCAGTAAAAAAGCTGATGGGATAAGCAAAAACGGCTGCAGATAATTAAAATTTTTATTAAAATTAAGTATCCAAAAAATCAAAATACTAAAGAATGAAGTGGCAATAAGGGCGTTAGAAAAACCCAGATTAATTGGATTAAAAGAAATGCTGGTTTTAAGAATTGTAAAATGAGCTAATAAACCGATACCAATCAATAGCGCGTTTAAATTAGTGAGATTTTTGTCTGGTATTTGTTTTTTTAATAGCAACAGGCTTGGTGTGAGGTAACACAAAGACGTGATTAAAATAGGTAGCCAAATTTCCATAATTTTTAATTGGTAATTAAAGGTTTAATATACCATGTACATTAAGAAGAGTTAACTTAAAACAGGATGAACGCATGTTAGAAAATCTAACCGACCGACTACAAAGTGTCATTAAAACAATTCGCGGGCAAGCCAGGTTTACTGAGCAAAATATCAGTGATGCTATGCGCGAAGTTAGAATCGCTTTAATTGAAGCAGACGTTGCCCTAGCTGTGGTAAAAGATTTTATCGATCGCGTTAAAACTAAAGCGCTCGGTGTCGAAGTATTACAAAGCCTATCTCCAGGGCAAGCAATTATTAAAATTGTCCAAGATGAACTCACAGTTCTGATGGGCGATCAAAATGTTTCTTTAGATCTAAACGTTGCTCCCCCAGCTATTATTCTCATGGCAGGTCTGCAGGGCTCGGGTAAAACAACCACTTCTGCCAAGCTTGCAAAATTGCTTATTGAAAAAAAGAAAAAAGTGTTACTTGCGAGTGCGGATGTGTATCGCCCTGCAGCGATTGATCAACTTAAAGTACTCGCCAAAAGTCTTAATATTGAATGCTTTGATTCAAACCCTTCCCAGAAGCCATTAAAGATTGCAACAGAAACGATCGATTACGCAAAAAAACATTTTTTTGATGTGGTGATTTTTGATACCGCTGGTCGCTTAGGCATTGATGTTGAAATGATGGATGAGATCACAGCGCTCCATAAAAAATTAAATCCAGTAGAAACTTTATTTGTTGTCGATGCCATGCAAGGACAAGATGCAGTAAATACTGCAAAAGCTTTTGGTGATGCATTACCTTTAACAGGTGTTATTTTAACTAAGCTAGATAGTGATACGCGCGGTGGTGCCGCTTTATCTGTGCGTCAAGTTACAGGTAAGCCGATCAAGTATATTGGTACAAGTGAAAAAATTAACGGCCTAGAACCTTTTCATCCTGAAAGAATGGCATCAAGAATTCTTGGCATGGGGGACATTGTCAGTCTTGTAGAAGACGCACAGAAAACATTAGATGTTAAAGAGGCGGAGAAGTTAGCAGAAAAAGTTAAATCAGGAAAAAATTTCGATCTAGAAGATTTCAAAAATCAAATAGGACAGATGAAAAAAATGGGTGGCGTAAGTGCCATGATGGATAAGATGCCAGCTCAATTTATGAGCACTGCATCTAAAGTTAATCCTGAAGATGGCGATAAATCACTTCGTCAAATAGAAGCCATCATTAGTTCAATGACGCCTCTTGAAAGAAGAAAACCTGAATTGATTAAAGCTACAAGAAAGAAAAGAATTGCTTTGGGATCTGGTGTACAAGTCCAAGATGTGAATCGCGTCCTTAATCAGTTTGAAGAGATGCAAAAGATGATGAAAATGTTTTCAAAAGGTGGCTTGGGAAAGTTTATGCGCGGCATGGCTGGCAAAATACCTGGTCTAAGACCTTAATCTTCCGTAATCATTATTGACCAATCAGTCTCAATAACGGATAATTCCATGTTTTGTTTCTTCTGGGTTGGTAGCTCAGTTGGTAGAGCAGCGGACTTTTAATCCGTTTGTCGCGGGTTCGACCCCCGCCCGACCCACCATTAATATCAAGGACTTTGAAGTATTAACCTGTAAAAGTCCACCTCAAATTACCTCATAGACGCCGTATAGTATGCAGAATAAAATTAGTGGTGATAGCATCTTTATAGATACTTCATTTCTAATAATTGCTCATCTACTTAATTTTATTAAGCTTAAATTTAATTTGAAATTAAAAAAATATTTTGCATATTTTATTATGTCGTTTTGCACTATTTTTAAATATTTCTTTATCTAGTTTTTTAATAAAGTGGCGCGCCCGAAGAGATTCGAACTCCTGACCCCTTGGTTCGAAGCCAAGTACTCTATCCAGCTGAGCTACGGGCGCATAAATAGTAGAATTGATAAAAAGTTGGCGCGCCCGAAGAGATTCGAACTCCTGACCCCTTGGTTCGTAGCCAAGTACTCTATCCAGCTGAGCTACGGGCGCGTTGTGACATTATAACTTAATGATATTGAATAATGGCGGAGAGCGAGGGATTCGAACCCTCGATACAGGTTTAAGCCCGTATGCTTCCTTAGCAGGGAAGTGCCTTCGACCTCTCGGCCAGCTCTCCAGAAGCGCGAACGATACGCTAAATTGCTTTAAAAATCAATTTCTAGTGCTTATGCGTCAAGTCCAAAAGCTTTGTGAAGGGCTCTTACTGCAAGCTCTAGATATTTTTCGTCAATAAGTACTGAAATTTTAATTTCGCTTGTTGAGATCATATCGATATTAATGCCTTCTTCGGACAATGTTCTAAACATTTGGCTTGCAACACCAACGTGAGAGCGCATTCCAACACCTACGATGGATACTTTTGCAATTTTATCGTTTCCATTTACTTCTCTAGCATTCACGTGACCCTTAACTTTTTCATTAAGAATACCTAAGGCTTTATTTAAATCAATTCTATTCACGGTAAATGTAAAGTCAGTTGTTCCAACAGCGCCTACATTTTGAATAATCATATCGACATCGATATTGGCATCTGCAATAGGACCTAATATTTGATAAGCAATACCTGGCTTATCAGGGACACCAAGAATACTTACCTTGGCTTCATCGCGATTAAAAGCAATACCTGAAATAATGGGATCTTCCATTTTATTTTTTTCCTCAAATGTAATTAGAGTGCCGTCACCTTCTTCTTCAAAGCTTGATAAAACTCTTAATTTAACCTTGTATTTACCTGCGAATTCGACTGCTCTAATTTGAAGTACTTTTGATCCTTGACTTGCCATTTCTAACATCTCTTCAAAAGTAATTGAATCTAATTTCTTAGCTTCAGGCACCACTCTAGGATCGGTTGTATAAATACCATCCACATCTGTATAAATTTGGCATTCATCAGCTTTAAGCGCTGCGGCTAGCGCAACTCCGGTAGTATCTGAACCGCCACGTCCAAGGGTTGTAATACTGCCGTGTTCATCTACACCTTGGAATCCAGCAACGACCACAACATAACCTTGATCTAAATCTTCTTGAATATTGTGATGGTCAATTTTTAAAATTCTAGCTTTAGTGTGAGCGTCATCAGTTAGAATTTTGACTTGGGAACCTGTATAGCTTTTAGCTTTAATGCCAAGTTCAATTAAAGCAAGCGTTGTCATACCAATGCTGACCTGTTCGCCTGTAGACACTATGACATCCAACTCACGTGGATCAGGCTCGGCCATAATTTCTTTAGCAAGCCCAATGAGTCGATTAGTTTCACCAGATATGGCAGATACCACCACAACGATTTTGTGTCCGAGTGATTTATATCGAGCTACACGTCTTGCAACAGCCCGAATTCTTTCTGGCGTTCCAACTGAAGTGCCACCGTATTTTTGTACAATTAAACTCATAGATATTTAGTTAAGTATTATTTTCTTTAATTTAGTTAAACAATCACTAAAAGCTTGATCAAGAAGTTCTGGTTTTGATCCTCCAGCCATTGCAAGATCAGGCTTACCACCACCTTTACCGCCAATCGCAATGGCTAGTTCATTTGCGATTTCACCTGCTTTTATTTTGTTCACAAGATCATGAGTCACACCGACCGCTAGAGTGACTTTACCTTGATCAATACCACTTAAAATTATAACTGCACTTTTGAGTTCTGATTTAAGTTTATCAATGGTCTCTCTTAATGCTTGTGCATCGGCAGCGCCTAATTTTTCCATCACAACTTTAATGTCTCCTATGGAGATCGCTTTTTTAGATAAGTTACCACTTTCAGAAGAAGCAATTTTTGATTTCAGTTGCTGAATATTTTTTTCCTGTTCTTTCATGAGATCTTGGATTTGATCAATTTTGCTTAAAAGTTCGGAGGAGGGGACTTTTAGATCATGTGCTAAACGATCAATGATTGAAACATGTTCGTTCATATAATGAATGACATTAAATCCCGTTGTTGCTTCAATGCGTCGAATACCGGAGGAGATACCTGTTTCAGAAATAATTTTGAAGGCACCAATATCCCCAGTTCTTTTTACATGCGTGCCGCCGCATAGTTCTTTACTTGATCCAATACTAAGCACTCTTACCTCATCAGCATATTTCTCACCAAAGAGCATCATGGCACCACTTTTTTTGGCGTCATCTAGATGCATGGTTTTAGCTTCCGTATCTGTATTGTTAAGTATTTCTTGGTTAACAAACATTTCAACAGATTTAATTTCATCTGAAGTTAAAGCCTTGGGGTGTGAAAAGTCAAAACGCGTTTTCGATTCGTCAACAAGAGAACCTTTTTGTTCTACATGTGAGCCTAAGGTGTTCTTAAGACCTTTATGTAATAAATGGGTTGCTGAATGGTTTCGCATAATATTTTTTCTAGAATCATTCTCAACGGATGCCATGACTTCATCAGATACTTTTAAGCTGTTCGTTTCAACTACACCATAATGAGCATAAATTTTTGCTTTGATTTTTATGGTGTCTTCAACTTTAAAAGAGCTATTAGAAGTTTTAATCATGCCTTTGTCACCTACCTGACCGCCCGATTCTGCATAGAAGGGTGTGGTGTCAAGGATGACAATGCCAGACTCGCCTATAAGAAGCTCTGTCTTGGACGTATCGTCTTTAAATAAAGCTAAAACTTTTGCCTTGCATTCCATGGCCTCGTAACCACTAAAATGTGTAGCCTCACCGTTATAGTCGACATCTATCTTCATTTTGAATTTATTAGAAGACCGAGCCATAGATTTTTGAGCTTCCATCGCCCCATCGAAACCTTTTTGATCAATTGAGATATTTTTCTCTCGACAAATGTCAGCGGTTAGATCAAGTGGAAATCCAAAAGTGTCGTGTAGCTTAAAAGCAATCTGACCATCAAAAGTTTTTTGATTTTTTTTAACAAGCGCTTGAATAGACTCTTCTAATATATTCATACCATTTTCAATGGTTTCAAAGAATCGTTCTTCTTCTTGCTTAAGTGATAATGCAATATTTTTTTTATTTCTTTCAATATCAGGATAAGCTTTGCCTAACATACGCACAACATCATTAACTAATTTATGAAAGAAAGGCTGTCTACATCCTAGTTTGTAGCCATGTCTGATGGCTCTACGGATAATTCTTCTTAAAACATAACCGCGGCCTTCGTTACCTGGAATCACACCATCTGAAATTAAGAATGTACAAGCGCGAATATGATCTGACAATACCTTGAGTGAGGGGTGATGAATGTCTGATGTTTTTGTAATATTTGCAGCTGATTGAATGAGGGGGACAAATAAATCTGTTTCATAATTGGCATGCACACCCTGCAGGACTGCGCATATTCTTTCCAAGCCCATACCTGTATCCACAGAAGGTTTTGGTAATGTATGCATGACGCCTTTTTCATCGCGGTTATATTGCATAAAAACAATATTCCAAATTTCAATGAATCGATCACCATCTTCATCTTTAGATCCAGGCGGACCGCCAGGTATATGGCTTCCGTGATCATAAAAAATTTCAGTACATGGACCACATGGGCCTGTATCACCCATCATCCAAAAATTATCTGATGCATACTTAGCGCCTTTATTGTCGCCAATACGAATAATTTTGTCCGGATGAATGCCGATTGATTTAGCCCAAATATCGTATGCTTCATCATCTTCGCTATAGACAGTCACGAGCAGTTTTTCTTTGGGTATTTTATAAACTTCAGTGAGAAGTTCCCAAGCATATTGAATTGCATCTTTTTTAAAATAATCACCAAAGCTGAAATTGCCGAGCATTTCAAAAAAAGTATGATGTCTTGCTGTATAGCCTACATTTTCTAAGTCGTTATGTTTGCCACCCGCTCTGACACACTTTTGGCTTGAAGTCGCTCTGGCATAATGTCGTTTATCGAATCCTAAGAACACATCTTTGAATTGATTCATGCCTGCATTTGTAAATAATAAAGTTGGATCTTCTCCGGGCACTAATGAGCTTGAAGCTACAATCTGATGTTGTTTGTTCTTGAAAAAATCTAAGAAATTATTTCTAATTTCTTCGCTAGAAATAATGGGATGATTCGATGCAGTTGACATACGCTAGCTATTCTTCCTTGGCATTCAATATTTTTTTTATAAGCGAAACATCAAACCCGCGACTTTGTAAAAAGCGCGCTTGTTTTGACCATTCTTCTTTAGAGGATGGGGGGAGTTTGAATTTCTTTTGCCATACTTGTTTTGCATATAATAATTCTTGGTTTTTAAGAGGGCCTACGTGTTGCTCTATAAGTGCCTGCTCTATTCCTTTTTCTTCAAGTTCTCTAATGATCTTATATCGCCCGAATTTATTTTTTTTTGCATGAATAAATTGTTCACAATATCGCTCATTAGATAGCCATCCATCTGACACAAGAGACGATATAAAAAGATCTAAGGCATCTTCATTAAATTCGAGCGTATCGGCGTACTCACTTAATTTCAATTTCAATTCGAGATGTGAATATTCTCTTTTTGCTAGGTAATACAACGCTCTTTTTTTAAGTAAAACTAATGGATTATTTTTTGTGTTACTCAGTTTCGTCTGTTTCCTGAGGTGCAGTCATCGCTTCCCTAAGAGTTGATGAGTTTGCCCTAATCTTATCTTCAATTTCTTGAGCAATTTTTGGATTTTCTTTTAAAAATTCTCTTGCATTGTCTTTGCCTTGGCCAATTTTCTCACCGTTATAGCTATACCATGACCCTGCTTTTTCAACGAAATTTAATTGAGCACCAATTTCAATGATTTCACCTTCTCTTGAAATGCCTTCACCATAGAGCACATCAAATTCAGCTTGCCTAAATGGAGGAGCCACCTTATTTTTAACCACTTTAACTCTTGTTTCAGCACCCACGACTTCATCACCTTTTTTAATTGCACCAATACGTCGAATATCAAGCCTTACAGAAGCGTAAAATTTCAAAGCATTACCGCCCGTCGTTGTTTCTGGGTTGCCAAACATCACCCCAATCTTCATACGAATTTGGTTAATGAATATGACAAGCGTATTTGTTTTTTTAATGTTGCCTGTTAATTTTCTTAAGGCTTGTGACATAAGTCGAGCTTGAAGACCCATATGAGAGTCGCCCATTTCACCTTCAATTTCCGCGCGCGGCGTTAGAGCTGCTACAGAGTCTATGACGACAATATCGACTGAACCACTTCGCACAAGCATGTCTGCAATTTCAAGAGCTTGTTCGCCTGTATCAGGTTGAGATATGAGTAAGTCTGGAACCACGACACCTAATTTGGCAGCATATTGAGGATCAAGTGCATGTTCAGCATCAATAAAAGCAGCCACGCCACCGAGCTTTTGCATTTGAGCAATGACCGATAGCGATAAAGATGTCTTTCCTGACGATTCTGGGCCATATATTTCAACAACGCGTCCTCGGGGAAGGCCACCTATACCGAGCGCAATATCAAGACCTAAGGAGCCTGTTGAAACTGATTGGATATCTTGGATGACATCTGAATCATCCATCCTCATGACGGAGCCTTTTCCGAATTGTTTTTCGATCTGCGCTAATGCGGCAGCGAGTGCCTTACTTTTATTGTCATCCATCTAAATTTGCCTTTGATTAAAGTGTTTTTATCACTAATAATTATTTCATACTTGGGAGTTTAAAGTAAGCGCTAAGACCTGATTTAGTGCAAATAGACAAGAAGATTCACGTATATTTTCCCTTGATCCAGGGAAGACTTTTGAAGCATTAAAAATGATCTTATTTTGATGCGCAATAGCAAAGAAAACCGTACCTACAGGCTTATCAATTGACCCCCCTGAGGGGCCCGCAATGCCTGTAATTGATAAAGCTATTTGAGCTTGACTCTCGTTAAGGGCGCCCAAGGCCATTTCCGAAGCAACTTCTTCACTGACCGCACCAAATTTTAAAAGTGTATTTTGATTTACCTTAAGTAATTCAATTTTTGATTCATTGCTATATGTAATGAATCCTCGATCGAACCAGACGGAGCTCCCAGGAATATTTGTGAGATGCTGGCAAACTAACCCGCCGGTGCATGACTCAGCAAGCGCTATTCGAAAATGTTTTTTAATAAGCGCATTACCGAGCTGAAGGCATGTATCTTGAATCATTGTATGAGTCATTGAATTGAGAAATAAATAAGTAGCGCAAAAAATGCAGCAACATAATCGTCAAGCATAATGCCCAATCCGCCCCCTATATGCTTATCTAGATAATTGATTGGAAAGGGCTTCCAAATATCAAAGATTCTAAAGAGTACAAATAACTCAAAAATTTTGAGGGGATTCAAAAGAGGGTGAGCAATGATTAACATTAAAAAGAAAGCCGAAATTTCATCCCAAACAATAGCGCTTGGATCTTTAACTTTAAGTGCATGTGCTGTTTGATTGCAAATAAAGATGCCTACAATTGTAAATAAGAAGGCCATCATGATCTGTATGGAAAAACTATAGGAAGATAACAATAAATAAATTGGAATCCCAACGAGAGTGCCTAGAGTGCCTGGTGCTTTTTTTGAAAGTCCCACACCAAAACCTAGAGCTAAAAAATGTGATGGGTGCTTTATTAGAAATTTAAGATTAGGCAAAATGATCAAATCCTTTTGGGTTGAATGATATTGATTTGCCTTTTTGATCCATGACTTTTAGGGTTTTGTTCTTAGTAATAACACCAATGATGTTGATAGCCGTATTGGTTTTTTTTGCAATTTTTTCTATAGTGAGTCTATGCTTTCTAGGAGCTGTAAATAGTAATTCATAATCATCGCCACCATTTAATACAAATTGATATTTTTTTGATATATGAATAAATGGATCACATGGTATTTCATTGAGTAAAAGCGTGGCGCCAGCTGATGAAGCTTTTAAGATATGTTTTAAGTCTTGAATGAGACCATCAGAAATATCAATACAGCTATTTGCATAGCGAGACAAATGGGAGCCGATTAAAACTTTAGGCGCAGGTGTTTCAAGTGCTTTTATACATGTTAATTTTAAACGTGACGCGAGTTTTAATTTACCCTGAAGACTAGCCAAACCCATTGAGGCCATGCCTAATTGACCTGTCACCCATATATCGTCATCTATTTTTGCACCAGACCTTAACAGACCTTTATTTTTTTTAATTTCGCCCATGATAGTGATTGAAATAGTCAGAGGACCTTTTGTGGTATCACCACCCATAAGATCAATGCCAAATTGATCAGCACATTTAAAAAACCCCTTTGAGAATTCTTTCAGCCAGGCATGATTTATTTTAGGAAGCGATATCGACAAAGTCGCCCATTTAGGTATAGCGCCCATCGCTGCAATATCAGATAAATTAACCGCAAGAGATTTCCAGCCTAGATGAGCTGGATCCGTATTTTTTAGGAAGTGAACATTTTCTACAAGCATGTCTGAAGAAATAACTATTTCACGATTTTTTTTAATATTAATAATTGCTGCATCATCACCCACACCCAGGACAGTCTGTTTCATTTTCTTCTTAAAGTATCGATCAATGATTTCGAATTCTGAAGACATAATTATTTAGTTTTAGGCCTAAAAGCCGTCACGAAATCTGAATGTGTTTCAATAAAAGAGCCATTTAAAAGATCAATACAATAAGGTACCGCAGCAAAAATGCCATGCACCATCACTTCCCCTTGATCATTTTTCAATCCTTCAAGTGTTTGGGCAATAGATTTAGGTTGGCCGGGCAAATTAATAATGAGGGTATTTTTACGGACGACTGCAACTTGCCTAGATAGAATAGCCGTGGGTACAAAATGTAAGCTGATTTGTCGCATTTGCTCGCCAAAGCCAGGCATCTCTCGATCCGCAATGGATAGGGTAGCTTCGGGCGTTACGTCTCTTAAAGCAGGCCCTGTACCGCCTGTCGTAAGAATAAGATCGCATAATTCGACATCTACAAAATGAATCAACGAAGCTTCAATCAGCGGTCTTTCATCAGGGATAATTTTTTCTATCGTTTCGAAGGGTGAGGTGAGTACTTTTTGAAGCCAAGCCTTTAGTTGAGGAATGCCTTGATCCTCATATTCGCCTTTTGAAGCTCGATCGCTAATTGAAATGAGTCCAATTTTAGTGAACTTATTTTTCATGATGGGTCATAATTGGTGAAAGATTGATCATAACATTATCGCTTTAAAGGAATTCTATGCAATTTAAACTTATTTTTGTCATCCTTAATTTATTCAGTATCCTGGCTTTTGCTGAAGATACTAATTTATTCCAAGTAAATTATCTTACTCAAAGTAATACTAATTTTCATTCCTTGCAAAAAAAGCCTGATACAAAAATTTATGCTGGCATGAATAAAGAAAAAGACAATATTAGAATGTTAGAAGATGGCTATGACCTCATGGGAACCTCTGCATTTCAAGGGCCTTTTACAGAGCCTAATCAAGCGCTTAAACATGCCCAATCAATCGAGGCAGATGTGGTTTTAGTATACGATCGTAAAATTAATGAAATGACTCGGCCAGAGCGCTTAAGACAGCTTCATGCTGAAATGAAAAAAGGCAACAAAAGTGAAAAAAATAGTGTGATTGAGGTGAGCGAAGCAGACTTAGAAGATAAAAATAGTAAATTTGACTTTTATGCTACCTATTGGGCTAAGCTGCCACAGCCAATTTTAGGATTACATGTGATTAAGTTAATTAAAAAAAATTCAGACACCAAAGAGAAGCAAGAAGAGGCGGGCTTGAAAGTCATTGCAGTGATTAAAGATTCACCAGCTTTTAAATCAGGAATTCAAAAAGGCGATGTGATACTCGTATTAAACGATGTTAATACTGAGTCCCCTGAAGAGTTTTCTAAATCAGTATTTAAACAGCAAGGCAATAAAGTGAAAATTAAATACGCACGAGACGATGAGGAAAAGGTTGTAGTTACTGAACTTAACCGTAGATAATTTTATTTCTCTATAATTTTTTTTATAAGTTTAAATAATTCTCGATTATATTTAGGCGCTTTATCCTTATTCTTTTCTTCAACCGCTTCTTTGATTGTGTTTAATAAAATTAATTTTTCTTCAGTTGGAAACTTAATTAAGAAGTCATTAATACTGCCTGGCTCTTCAACTAATCTTTTCCGCCACAATTCTATATTATGAAAATGTTGTTTTTCTTTAATTTCTTGCTGATCCCAAAAAGTCATAATAGTATTTAATTCAGTTGCATCAAATTTTCTCATGAGCTTACCGATATATTGACTTTGTCGCCTTTTGGCGCCGTTACTCGTAATCTTTTGCATAGCTAAAATGGCTTCAAATAAATCGGGTGGCAAATTCAACGCCTTTAATTTGGATACTGATAACTCACACAATTTCAATCCAAGTGATTGAAGTTTTTCAGCTTCAAGTTTAAGCTGCGTTCTGCTGACGGTAGTATTTTCGAGATCTTTATCTTTTGCCATATGAATATAAGTGAGCTTATAGAGTAACTATTTCTAAGTTATGATAACAGGGTTTACTTTCCCACCTATAGAGACATGAAAAAAAATCAATTTGATTTAGAGCATTTAAAAAAAATTGCTGACCACACATTACACTATGCAAAAAGTATAGGTGCTACTGCATCTGAAGTTGAGGTAAGTTATGGCACAGGTAAAAATGTTTCTGTACGTTTAGGTAGTCTTGAAACACTTGAAATCAATAGAGATAAAGGATTTTCTGTTACTCTTTATAATGGGCAGAGGAAGGGCAGTTCAAGTTCATCTGATCTATCAATGCAAAGTATTGAAGATACCGTAGACGCTGCTTTTAATATTGCGCGCTATACAGCACCAGATCCTTTATTTGATTTGGCTGATAAAAATCTTATGGCGACAAACATGCAAGATCTTGATTTGCATAATACATGGGATATTTCTATAGACCATATGATTGATCTTGCAAAAACATGTGAGGCTTCAGCCCTCGGCGTAAGTCAAAAAATTACAAATTCCGAAGGTGCTAGCATTTCATCTTCTGAGGGTATTTTTATTTATGCTAATAGCCATGGCTTTATAGGAGGCTATCCAACATCTAGACATTCGATCGGGTGCTCTGTGATCGCAGAAGAAAAGTCGATGATGCAAAGAGACTATTGGTATTCGTCGGCAAGACATGTTGAAGATTTAGAGTCTGTTGAATCGATAGGAAAATTAGCAGGCACACGAACTCTCTCTCGATTAGGCGCTAAAAAAATTCATACGTGCCATGCGCCAGTTATTTTTGAAGCGCCGTTAGCGACTGGGCTTATCTCGTCTCTTATCTCAGCCATCTCGGGCGGTAATTTATATCGTCACTCCTCATTTCTTCTAAACTCGCTTGGAGAAAAAGCTGCGAGCGATCAATTAACGATTGATGAAGACCCTTTCCTTTTACGTGGGGACGCAAGCTCCATGTTTGATGATGAAGGGGTAGCAACGAATTCAAGACTGTTAGTTGATCAAGGTACTATCAACGGCTATCTTCTATCTTCTTACTCCGCCAGAAAGCTTGGCATGCAATCAACAGGTAATGCCGGTGGCGCGCATAATCTAATTGTGAAGACCGGTAATCAAAACCTAAAAGACCTTATTAAATTAATGCATAAAGGCCTATTTGTAACAGAGCTACTCGGTCACGGCATGAATATGGTGACAGGTGATTATTCTAGGGGTGCTGCAGGGTTCTGGGTCGAAGATGGTGTGATTGCTTATCCCGTTGAGGAAATTACGATTGCAGGCAATATGAAAGATATGTTGAAACAGATTTTAGCTATTGGAAATGATGTTTACAGAAATGGATCGAAACATACAGGTTCGATCTTGCTAGAAACAATGAGCATTGCGTCTAGTTGATGAAGAGCTAATTAATTACCTAAAGGGATAGTATAAGGACTAACGCCGTTCGGATCTTCTACGCCATCATTAACTAAGTTTTCTCTGTTTTGCAAATAACTATCACGCATGTAAGCATAAGGATCGAGAGATTTGTCTCGAATATCGAAATCATCCATAAGATCTGCACGTTTATCAATGACAGCTGCAGCAATGGTCGCCCATCTAGTTGTGTCGTCGTTGATATAACCAATTGGATTGAAGAAGAATGCGTCAGTCGCAAAACCAATACCATCTCTAGTACTTGAAGGGCCGAGAAGAGGAAGCACTAAATACGCGCCACTACCTAAGCCATAGTAACCAAGCGTTTGACCAAAATCTTCTTTTGTACGAGCGCCACCTGCTTTTGAATGCACGTCAAATAGACCAAGCACACCCACAGTGGTATTTATGGCAACTCGACCTGTTGTATTAGCAGCTTGCTTAAATTTAAATTGGAATAATTCGTTTACAAGTGTCACTACGTCTCGAACATTTTTAAAGAAGTTATTCACGCCCGCTTGAACAGGGGTTGGTGTAATCGCTTGATATCCCTGAGCCACTGGTTTTAATGCTACTTTATCGACGACATCATTAAAGTTATAAACAGAACGATTAAGGCCTTCGAGAGGGTCTTTGTTTTGTTGTGAAGCACAACCAAACATGACGAAAGTGATTAAGATTGTTACGAGGAATTTACTTATGTGTTTTGTCATGTCCAAAAGATTCATTAAGATTAGGAAAATTATCTATTAATGTTGTTTTTTTGTCTATAACTTATTGAAAATTAAAGCCTAGAGGCCTTTGGTGTTGCTTAAAAACAACATCCTAGTTTTTAACAGATTTATAGAGGGCTAGAGCTTTTATCCTCTGTGTGGCATGGTCAACGATAGGCTTTGGGTAGTTGATTTTATTGGTGTTTTGACTGAGCCATGGCGAGTGAATCTCATCATCACCGCAATTATCAAGCTCAGGAACGTATTTTTTAATAAATTTACCTTGGGGGTCGAATCTTAAAGATTGCGTAATGGGGTTAAAAATCCTAAACCATGGCTGAGCGTCACAACCTGTTGAAGCAGCCCATTGCCAGCCACCATTATTGGCACTTAAGTCAAAATCAATAAGTTTTTCTGCAAAATATGCTTCGCCCCAGCGCCAATCAACAAGTAGATCTTTGACTAAAAAAGAGGCGGTAATCATTCTAAGTCGATTATGCATAAAGCCTGTTTGATTAAGTTGCCTCATCGCAGCGTCTACAATAGGGAAGCCAGTTTGACCCTCTGTCCATGCCTTAAAATAGCCAGGGTTATTTTCAAAAGCGATCGATTCATAGTCTTTTTTGAAAGCCCTACCGAGGGCTACGTCGGGACGATGAAATAGAGTTTGAAAATAAAATTCACGCCAAATTAATTCATTCAGCCATGTTTCAGCACCTTCACTAAAAGACTCTTGGGTTAACCGAAAAAGCTGTCTTATGGAAAGGGTACCAAATCGCAAATGAACAGACAGATAAGAAACGCCTTTAATCGCTGGGAAATCGCGCGTTTTTTTATAGAGCGCTATTCTTTCTTTAAAATCTTCAACGAGTAGTTTCCCTCCAGTCATACCCGTACGAATTTTAATTTGATGAAGATTGGTTTTTTTAAACCCCATATCCTCGAGACTCAATAAGGGATCAGATTTAAATTGAGCAAGATTTTCGATAAACGGCTCAATATCGAATCGAGGTATCGTAGTTTGGCTAAGTTTCTTTAAGTAATTATTTTTGTACGGTGTAAAAACAGTATAGGTTTTTTCAAGCGCAGTGAGAATCTCATCTTTTTCAAAAACTACCTGATCTTTAAAGTCATAAAAATCGACATTTTTTTTAATCGCAATATTTTTTATTTCTTCATCTCGCTTGATCGCTTGCGGTTCATAATCTCTGTTGATATAGATTGCTTCGATCTTAAATTTATCAATGACATGAGAAATAGCATCAGAAGCCAAACTATGCATGACAATTAAATCAGATTTTTTTTGGATGAGACTTTCTTTAAGCTCTTTAATGCTTTCCCAAATAAATTCGACTCGCCTATCTTCTTTATTTTTTAAGGCATCTAAAATTTCTTTGTCGAAAATAAAAATACAGAAAACTTGCTTAGATTCTTGAAGCGCATGAGAAAGAGCAGCATGATCGTAATCACGCAAATCTCTTCTAAACCAAACAAGTGAGTTGTTATATTTTTTATTCACGATGATAAGGATGATTTTCTAAAATTGAGTGTGCTCGATATAACTGTTCCGCAACTAGAACTCTCACAATAGCGTGAGGGAATGTCGATTTAGAGAGGCTCCATGTGAGATTAGCTTTGCGGAGAACGTTTTCATGAATGCCATCTGCACCACCAATCACAAAAGCAATATCTTTGAAATGTTCTGACCAATGATTTAATTTTTGAGCTAACTCTTGCGATGTGAACTGGACTCCCTTCTCATCAAGCACAATTAAAAACTCTTTATCGACATGAGATAAAATTTTTTCAGATTCATTCATTTTTTTTTGTTCTATCGAATCAAATTTTTTTTCAGGTTTTATTTCTACAAGCTGAGGAGAAAAATCATGATTGAGCTTTGAAATATAACCATCAAACGTTTCTTTAATCCAGCCTGGCATTTTATTACCAATTGAGATAATTTTAATTTTCAACGAAGCGAATTAATTTTTTTTGGAGTTTGTTTTTTTGCCGGCTCTATCCATAATTCCTCAAGGTTATAATAGGCACGAGTGGTAGGGAGCATAATATGAACAATCACATCATCCACATCTACAAGAACCCACTCACCTTCTTTTTCACCTTCAACTCCATTAACATGAATATTAAGTGACTTCATTTTTTCACAGACATTGTGAGCGAGTGCTTTTGTTTGTCTCGTTGAGTTAGCACTTGCAACCACCATAAAACTTGTAACCGTTGTAATTTTTCTTACATCAATGACTTCAATATCAAACGCTTTAATGTCCTCAAGTGCCTCAACTACCGCCTTTTTAATATCATTCAAGGTCATTGATAACTAAGCAGCCTGTATCCTAATAAAATCTTTTTTTGCAATAATCTGGTTTTTTTCATTAACGTAAATAAGCGCTGGTTTATATTTTTCTAGTTCTAGCTCAGAATAATTTGCATAGGTCGCAATAATAATAAGATCACCAGGGTTAGCTTTGTGAGCCGCTGCTCCATTAATCGAAATAACCCCTGAATTTCTTTGTGCCCTAATAGCGTAGGTAGTAAAACGTTCGCCGTTTGTAATATTGTAGATAGCAATTTGCTCATATTCTCTAATGTGAGCTGCCTCAAGCAATGTTTCGTCAATCGCACATGAGCCTTCATATTCAAGTTCGGAATGCGTAACTTGAGCGCGATGAAGTTTAGATTTGAGCATCATTCTTTGCATATTTTTGACTACAAAACTAGGTATAAAGGATGTCCTATTATAGCCAGTTCAATCCTGGATGCAAAATTCAATATTATCAATGAGGCGAACAGAACCTAGAGTAGCGGCTCCTAAAATAACTATCTGATTTTCATCATGAACGGGCTTTTCAAGTGATTGAGCTGAGCGAATCGATAGATAATCGACCGTCCATCCAGATGCATTTAATGCACTCACTGATTGCGCTTCAATTTCCTCAAGTGAAGAAGTTTTTTGGATAACCTTTTCCTTCATAGTATTCAATTGTTGCAATAATTGAGGTGCTTTTTTTCTATTCTCTTCGGAAAGTAAATTATTTCTTGAGCTTTTTGCTAAGCCGTCATGATCTCGAACTGTATCGATTCCCACAATCTCAATAGGATAGTTGAGCTGTTTGACTAAAGCTTTAACCAAAAAAAGTTGTTGAAAATCCTTTTTTCCAAAAAAGGCTATATCGGGCTTAATGAGGGTAAATAATTTACATACAATAGTGGCGACACCATTAAAATGGCCTGGCCTAAATTTCCCACACAAATCATTTGCAATGCGGGGTAGATGAATTTCGGTTGTTTCTAGTTGATCAAGAATATCTTCTTCGGATGGAACAAATACGTAAGATACGTTCAATCCTTTAAGCATAGATAAGTCTTTTTCTAATGTCCGTGGATAGTTTTGAAAATCTTCTTTTGAGTTAAATTGGAGTGGATTGATAAAAATGCTCACTACAATATGTTTTGTTTTTTTTAAGGCTTCCTGAATAAGTTTAATATGCCCTTCGTGAAGATTCCCCATAGTAGGGACAAAAGCAATATGGGGTAATGTCTTTAAAGTTTTAATTAATTCGTTTTGAGTATGAATGACATGCATACTCAAGAACGATTTTTTATAAACTCTAAAAGAAGATTTTTTGTATCACTATTTTTATTTGATGAGGCAGTATTATCTAAATAAAGATCTTGAGATGTATTTGAATTCATTAATAAGTCATACAAAATAAAAACCTCACCGTCGCATGTTCCACCTGAATGAAATCCAATAGTTGGAATAGATATTTCTTGCGTAATATGCTTAGCTATATCCTCAGGGACAGATGAGAGAACTAGCATATCAGCCCCAGATTTTTCAAGCGCCTTTGCATCCTCAATAATAGTGCCTAGAGTTTTTTCTAGTGCATATTGAATGTCATTGCTGCTTTTATCTTTAATACTTTGCGGCATATATCCTATATGCCCACATACTTTAATATCCTTTGTTTTCAAGTGCGTAACGATAGAATTTAATGATGCACCACCTTCGAGCTTCACCATATGTGCCCCCGCTTCAATAAGCGCTAGTGCATTTTTATATGCAAGGTCATTAGTCTCGTAAGTATGGATAGGAAGATCACTGATAATGAATGTAGATTTAGCACCACGCGCCACAGCTTTAGTGTGATAAATCATATCGTTTAATGAAACATTATGTGTATTGGCATCACCTTTAATAAACATACCCAGAGAATCACCCACTAAAAGAGCATCAACTGCTACTGATTCCAATAGCCTTGCAAAGGACGCATCATAGCAAGTGAGAATGGTAATTTTCTTACCATTTTTTTTCATAGATTTAAGAGATGTTAAATTCATAGGAGTTGGGGATTAAAAAATTCTCGATTACTTTTGATATTCATGATTCGTTCAATTAAGAGATCAATTGCATGTTTATCTTTGAGAATATTTAAATTTTCATTATTAAGAATTAAAACAGGTGAGTGATCATAACTATGAAAAAATTGGCTATATGATTCAGAAATCGCTTCTAAATATTCAGTTGAAATATCTATTTCAAAATCAATGCTTCTATCCTTGATTCTTTTTGCTAAAGTTTCTATAGATGTTTGAATGTAAATAATGAGATCTGGTTTTGGTGCTTTTAATTGCAAGCGAGAAAAGATTTGATGGTAGAGATTAAACTCCTCCTCATCTAAATTAATTTTTGCAAAGATAGGATCTTTTTCAAGAAAAAAGTCAGCGATCGTTGATTCTTTAAACATATCTATTTGTGAAATTTTTTGAATCTGGTCTGCTCTTTGAAAAAGAAAAAATAACTGAGTTGATAAGGCGTAGCGTTTCATATCCTCATAAAATTTTGGCAGAAAAGGATTTTTTTCGGCTTTTTCGCTTATAAAATTAACCCCAAATCGATCAGCTAAAATTTTTGCTAGCGTTGACTTTCCTGAGCCAATGGGACCTTCAACTACAATGTAAGGAAATCTATCAAAAATATTCATAAAGTTATGCGTTTGGTATTTTCTGGGTCTAATCCTTTGGCTATTTTAGCGATATCTCCGAAAGGGGGGACAGAAATATTTTCATTAATTTCTTGAAGAGGAAAAATAACAAAAGTGCGCTCATGCATTCTAGGATGCGGAATGGTGAGTTTAGGTTCATCTATTCTTAAGTCTCCATAAAGAAGAATATCTAAATCAAGCGTTCTAGGTGCATTAGGGAATGAACGCTCTCTTTTATGTGAGCTTTCTATCATTTGCAGTTCCAATAGGAGCTCATGAGGGCTAAGTTCGGTTTCAATCAAAACTACAGCGTTGACAAAGTCAGGCTGGTCTTTATAGCCTAAAGGCGAGCTGGAATAGCAACTCGATTTTTTTATTAGCTTACTTTGAGGCATATTTCCAATTTCATTAAATGCAGTAGTCACTTGATTTAGTGGATTTGCAAGATTACTTCCTACTGCAATGTAAGCTAAGGTGCCCATCTTTGACTATTTACGGGTAAGTTGTTTGACCATTAACGATTTTTCATGGTTATCAGCATCAATAAAATTTGTCCACCATATGCCAATACTCTGGTCGAGCTGATTAGATTGACATCGCAACAGCATAAAGTCATAAGCAGCTCTAAATCTTGGATGGAGTAATAACCTGTATATTTTTTTTGGAGATTGATTTTCGAATCGCGGTTGCAATCGCCATATTTCTTTCATAGTAATTGTGAAGCGCTTATGAATAGGGAAAAGTTTAATTTGTTTTTCGATCACTTCATCAATCGCCTGGTTAAGACCCGCTAAAGAATGTTTAAGCTCGACTTTGTATTGATCCCACAATAGATAAACTTGATGCCATAACAAAAATGAAAATAAGAAGCTCGGGTTACATGACTTGTCTTGGTTAATTCTTAAGTCAGTATTTTTAAGGCCATTCGAAATAAAAAAATCAATTTCTTCTGACTTCAATTCTGGTGATAAGAAAAACTGCGCGTAAATACTTTCTTCTTGCATGACTTTATAGCTACTTAATGCATGCCCTGTTAAGAAAAACTTAATAACTTCATCAAACAGTCTTGAATGAGGAATGTTATGAAGCAGAGGGATAATTTTTTTTATAGGACTTCTTGAAGGAGTATGCAGAGTCATATTAAGTTTTGCACACACACGGAATGCTCTCAATATGCGAATAGGGTCTTCCTGATAGCGCTTTTCTGGATCACCAATCATACGAATAATCCCATGTTTAAGGTCTTCTAAACCCTCATGAAAATCAACAAGCTTATGATTCGTTGGGCTGTAAAACATTGCATTAATAGTGAAGTCACGTCGCATTGCGTCCTCTTCTATTGTGCCGTAATGGTTATCATCTTTAATCACGGAACCATCAGACTGAGGAATTTCTTTTTGTTGGGAGCGGTATGTGGAGACTTCGATGACCTCTCGTCCGTATATCACATGGACTAATTTGAAACGTCGCCCAATCATTCTAGAGCGCCTAAATAAATGATGGATTTGATCAGGTGTAGCTTTTGTAACTACGTCAAAGTCTTTCGGCTTAATCCCAAATAAAAGATCTCTTACTGCCCCACCTACAAGATAGGCCTCAAAGCCATTATCTTCTAGAACTTCTATAGTTTTTATTGCATGAACGCTGATAAGACTGATATCGATTTTTTCGAAATCAATTTCAAAATTAGATTTTTTAGTTTTTTTAAATTTTTTAAAAAAGGCTTTAAGTATGGGAGGGGTCGCTGACATCAATGAAGATCTGTATTAACTAATATCTTTTTTCCAGAAAACATCTTTAACTTTTTTATGTTTATTGATAACTCTAGCAAGAACAAATAAAAGATCTGAGAGCCTATTAATATACTGCAGGGAGTAAGCGTTAATCGCATCTTTTGAGTTGAGTTTAAATATAGTCTGTTCAGCTCTTCTGCAAATCGTTCTCGCCATATGACACAATGCTGCAGCTTTAGAGCCTCCTGGAAGGATAAATTCTTTCAGGGGAGGTAAGTCCTTATTGTAAGAGGTTATGATTTCTTCTAATTCAAGGACATCATTTTTTTGGATGATTTTATATCCTGGCATTGATATCTCGCCACCTAGATTGAATAAGTGATGCTGTATAACAGTTAACATTTTATTGATTTTGGGTGGCAGACTTTCTGTAAGCATAAGCCCAATCATTGAATTGAGCTCATCTATCGCACCGAGCGCTACGATACGATCGCTAAATTTATTAGTTCTTGATCCATCGCCAAGGCCTGTGGATCCTTTGTCCCCACCCCTCGTGAATATTTTTGTTAAACGGTTAGCCATGATTTTCCTTTTCAATCATTGTACATTAAGCTTACTATCATCTATATTTAGATTTGAACAAAACTTTAGATTAACCTCATGTCTCCATTTCAAAATAATCCTATTGGTGTAATTGATTCCGGAGTAGGCGGTATTTCAGTACTTAAATGTATAAGAGAGCATTTATTTCATGAGAATCTTATTTATGTTGCAGATTCTAAATTTGCGCCTTATGGTGAAAAATCAAGCGAAGAAATTACCCGTCGAGTCTTAAATATTTTTGATTTTTTAAATAAACAAGATGTTAAGTCTGTTGTAATAGCCTGTAATACCGCCACAGCTGCATCAATTCAGATACTTAGAGATCGCTTTAGTTATCCAATAATAGGCATGGAGCCAGCAGTTAAGCCCGCCTCATTAATGTCTAAAAATAAAATAGTTGGCATATTGGCAACATCAGGCACTTTGTTAAGTGCAAAATTTTCAGCACTTCTCGAGCACCATAGTAATGATATTCATTTTATTACGCAGCCATGTTTTGGCTTGGTTGAGCTTATTGAGCATGGAGATTTAGATAGTCCAGCGCTTCTTGCACTTTTAAAAAAATACATTGACCCTCTTTTAAAAGAAAAAATTGACACCCTAGTTTTGGGGTGTACACATTATTCTTTTTTAAAACCTGCAATTCAAACATTAATACCAGACCATATCAAGATTGTAGATACAGGCAATGCAGTAGCAAATTATTTAAAACATGTGTTAGTAGAAAAAGATTTACTAAACCAAAATATAGCGTCAGGGACAACTAATTTCTGGACAAATAGTTTGGATAAAAATGCAGATAAGGTTATGGCCGATCTTTGGGGAAAACCCCCGGAAAGCTATAATTACAGAGGCCTTTGGGATTAATTTATTTTAGTTTATAATTTGTGCCGCAATAGGGACATGATACGATGCCAGTTTGCGTAATATCTAAAAATACTCTTGGGTGAGATGAAAATAAATTTTCTTTTTCCGTAGGACAAAATAATGGAAGACTTTTTTTATCTACACTAATCACTTGATTATTCATGGTTTAGACGTGAGTGAGCCACTCTGCATATTTTTTTGATTTTCCTGTAACAGCATCAAAATAAATACTTTGTAATTCTTTGGTTATTTCTCCGCGACCACCTTTACCAATCATTCTTCTATCCAGTTCTTTAATGGGCGTTACTTCAGCAGCTGTTCCTGTAAAGAAAGCTTCATCGGCAGTATAGACTTCATCTCGTGTGATTCTTTTTTCAATCACTGGTATTTTTAAATCATTTGCGATTTGAATGATCGTATCGCGGGTAATACCCTCTAGTGCGCTAGTAAGATCGGGCGTAATCAGTTTGTTATGTTTGATGATAAATATATTCTCACCTGAACCCTCAGTTACTAAACCATTTACATCAAGTAATAATGCTTCGTCATAGCCATCTTGAATTGCTTCTTGATGAGCTAGAATTGAATTCATATAGTTACCATTTGCTTTAGCTTTACACATGGTGACGTTGACATGATGCCTTGAAAAAGAGGACGTTTTTACACGAATACCATTTTCAAGTGCTTCTTTACCCATATAAGCACCCCATTGCCATGCTGCAACAATCACATGCGTTGATAAAGCTTTTGCAGAAATTCCCATGGCTTCAGCCCCATAAAACGCCATAGGTCGGATATAAGCAGATTCCAATTTATTTTCTTTAACAGCTTTTTTGTGAGCATCCATAATGACATTTTTGTCATAAGGCATTTTCATTCCAAGAATATGCGCAGAATTGAAGAATCGATCTGTATGTTCCTTAAGCCTAAAAATGGCAGTACCTTCATTGGTTTTATAGGCCCTTACTCCCTCAAAGACACCCAAACCATAGTGAAGCGTATGAGTGAGCACGTGAGTTTTGGCATCGCGCCAAGGCGTCATTTGGTTATCGAACCAAATGTGTCCGTCACGGTCCTCCATTGATGTTGGGATTGCCATAGTTTTCCTTAAAATTGGTGAATCTTTGTTATGTTTCTTCTGGATTTATTGCCATTTATTAACATGATAAAATGAATCGCTTTTATTTAGAAATATATTATGAAAAAAATTGTACTTTTATTTTTAACCCTCATTTGTCTTATCTCTTGTCAAAACTCTCAGGATCAGACTTTTGTAGGCACAGATATAAGCTCAGTTCCTATTGACACGACTTTTAGATTAAAAGACTTTAATGGGCGGATAAGAACATTAGAAGATTTCAAAGGCAAGGTAGTGGTAATTTTCTTTGGGTTTACGCACTGCCCTGATATATGCCCTACAACTTTGACCGATCTTAAAAAAACAATGGCCCTTCTCAAAGATAAGGCTTCAGATGTACAAGTTATTTTTATCACTTTAGACCCTGCTCGAGATACCGAGGATGTTTTGAAGAAATTTATTCCTACATTTAATAGTTCTTTTCTGGGGCTTACTGGATCAGAGAGCGACATTAATAAAGTCATAAGTCAATTTAAGATTTTTTATCAAAAAGTGAATGATGGAAGTAAATCTGGCTATACGATTGATCACAGCGCAGGTTTATATGTGCTTGATAAGAAGGGAAGCATTAAGCTTCATACAAGTCACGGACAAAAACCTGAAGACTTGGCGAGCGACCTCGCAAAGCTTATTTAACCAATAAGATACAAATCGCTTGAGAGCGTTTTGAGTTCTTTTTCTGATGAGCGATATTCAGGGAGTACTTTTTCTATTTCTTCCCAAAAGCGATTTGAATGATTCATTTCCTTTAGATGAGCTAATTCATGGCAGATCACATAATTAATAATATGTGGGGGCGCTTGGATTAACCTCCAATTAAGTCTAATTTCTCTTTTAGAGTTACAACTTCCCCATCGAGATTTTGCGTTTGACAGGAAAACATTAGAAGGATTTACATTAAGTTTAACGCTAAAGACTTCCACTCTTCGAACAAAATCTTTCAATGCTTTTTCTTTTAGCCATTTTGATACGAGCTTTGCGGAATGTATTTGATCGTTCACACGATTGGTATCGACGTGGAGTACGTCTTTATCTTGAAGAACCGAATTTGCTCTGCTCACCTTAAGGCTTAGGATGACTTTATTTCCTAAAATGTGAATTAATTCACCCGTTTTCCAGTTGATTTTCTTTTTCTTACTTAATTGGAGGGAGAGTTTTTCTTGAATCCAATCGAGTTTTGGCGCAATAAGCTCTTCAATGCGAGATCTAGGAATAAGAATAGGCGCATGAATAACAAGGCCATCGTGATCTACTTTTAAACCAATGGTTCTTCGATTTCTTCTTTTTAGAAGATATTTAATTTTTTTACCGCTAGGTAAAAATAACTCAAGATTGGTAGGTTTTAAATTAATCATTTAAATGTAAAACCTCTTTTTCAATCCAATTTTCAGTGAGTCTGATAATTTCATCAGGCTCTTTATTTTTTACATCAATAGCTTTGCCGATGCTTACTTGGATGGTCCCTGGTTTTTTTAGAATTGAATTCTTTGGCCAAAATAAACCTGCATTATGAGCAACGGGAATGACTTGAGTATTTGTCTTTGAGGCAACCCAAGCCCCGCCAATGTGATATTTTCCTTTTTGTCCTGGCTGAGTTCGCGTGCCTTCCGGAAACATGACAATCCAAAAGCCTTTTTTAAGTCGATCAAGACCTTGGGTAAGAATTTGTTCTAGAGATTTTCGTCCTGCTCTGCGATTAATGGCGATGGGAGATGTCATGGCTAGGCCCCATCCGAAAAACGGAACCCATAATAATTCTTTTTTAAGTACCCAAACTTGCGGAGGAAAGATTTTTTGAAAAGCAAGTGTTTCCCATGCTGATTGATGTTTGGAAAGTACAATCGATGCTGTTGAACCTATGTTTTGCTCCCCTTTGACAACAAAATTTAGATTACAGGAAATTCGAAGCCAATATAGCATTGTTTTTGCCCAAATTGAAATAAATTTATATCTTGCGATGGCTGGAAACGGAAATGTAAGAAGGGATACCAAGGTAAATGGAATAGTAAAAACCCACATACCAATTAAAAAAATAATGGATCTTAAATAAAGCATTATTTTAAGTTAAACATACTCCGCAATAATTCTTTGTGTCGCCTCTGCAAGACTTTCACAAATCCATGTATTTTTGGGCAGTCCACCTTTGGCGAGGGTCTCTTCGCCTTTACCTGTCTTAACAAGTATAGGCTGAGCTCCGACTGCATCGAAGGCTTGAAGATCTCTTAGGGAGTCACCTATGGCTGGAACCTTGCTTAAATTGATCGAGAATCGATGAGCAATTTCTTTTAACATACCTGGTTTTGGTTTGCGGCATTCACAATTTTCTTCTGCTCCATGGGGACAAAAGAAAATAGCATCGATATGCCCGCCTTGTTGAGAGAGTAATTTAAACATTTTTTCATGAATGAGATTAAGTATTGATACATCAAAAAGACCTCGGCTAATTCCTGACTGATTGGTAGCTATCACTACTTTGAAGCCAGATTGATTTAAAAGAGCAATTGACTCGAGACTTTCTTGGATGGGAATCCACTCATTAGGCGTTTTAATAAAATTAACACTATCTTCATTGATTACGCCATCTCTATCTAGAATGACTAATTTCATAATTTAGGAAGAGAGTTTAGATAAGTCAGCAACTAAATTCATTGCCGAATAAAGTTTTTCGAGGAGAGCAAGCCGATTCATTTTAAGAGACTCATCTTCCGCGTTTACCATAACATCTTTAAAAAACTGATCAATCGGATTTTTAAGTTTGCAAAGTAATTTTAATGAACCCGAATAATTTTTTGCCAGATATTCTTTTCTAGACTCAGCATCTACTAAATCTAATATGTTATATAAATTAATTTCGGCTTCGTCTTTAAGAAAAGACTGGCTAACTTTTAATGTTGATTTAATATCAGC
>Ga0208942_1000166_pt1 | contig 30537 bp, 24 predicted proteins | sample GreLakmeSU08MSRF_FD_187704 | JGI IMG/M metagenome (GOLD analysis project Ga0208942, IMG submission 187704) | Freshwater lentic microbial communities from great Laurentian Lakes, MI, USA - Great Lakes metaG SU08MSRF (SPAdes) | ecosystem: Environmental > Aquatic > Freshwater > Lake | place: Great... | reverse complement strand
TAGAAACAACACCCACCGTTGCGTAACAATTAATTAAAATTTTACGTAATTCACCAGAAGGCATTTTCAATACAGCGTAGGTTTCTTCCTTATTCGCTAATTGAGCAGAAGAACCAGCACTACGTACTAATTTTCCACCTTGACCTGGTTGCATTTCAACATTGTGAATAATTGTACCTAATGGAATTGATTTCATTGGTAATGCATTTCCAACCTCAGGAGCCACATTCTCACCAGAAGATACTTTCGTACCAACTTGTAAACCTTGTGGGCAAATGATATATCTTTTCTCGCCATCAGTATATTGTACTAATGCGATAAATGCTGTTCTGTTTGGATCGTACTCGATAGAAACCACTGTAGCTTCCATTCCAGTTTTATTTCTTTTGAAATCGATGATACGATAATGTTGTCTGTGACCACCACCCATATAACGCATTGCACGACGACCTTGGAAGTTACGTCCAGCCGTTTTCTTTTGTGGTTCTAATAAACTCTTTTCAGGTTTGTTAGTAGTAATCTCAACATAGGCGTTCCCGATTCTCCATCGAGTTCCTGCTGTAATTGGTTTGTACTTTCTTAATGCCATTTTTTTTCTTTTACTTTTTAAAGACTTTACAGTCTTACGAATTTTTCAGCTTCGCGGGCTATTGTTTATTTATAGAGTAGCGTAAAGGTCAATGGTTTCACCTTCTGCTACAGTTACTAATGCTTTCTTATATCCAGATTTTATACCAGAGATAATACCTGCTTTAGTAGAACGTGTTTTATTTTTACCTGGAACAACCAATGTGTTAACTTCTAAAACGTTCACACCATAAAATTGCTCTATTGCAGATTTAATTTCTAATTTGTTCGCTCTGCGATCTACTTTGAAAGCATATCTTCTCAACTTTTCTTGTTGGCCATTTGCTTTCTCAGTAAGGATAGGCTTTATTAATATTTCTGTCAATTTCATAATTATAATTTTAAAGTCGTTAAGCTTATGCTACTATAGCTTCTTCTTCGTTAAAAATTTTAGCAGCACCTTCAGTAATCACTAATATATCGGCATTCATGATGTCGTAAGTATTAATGTCGGCTAATAAAGTACTAGCTACGTTTGGAATATTGCGTGTGCTTAAATAAATATTTTCATCGTACTCTGGAAGAATAACTAATGTTTTTTTGTTATCTAAGTTTAACTGACTAATGATAGTAGCAATGGTAGAAGTTTTTGGCGACTTCATGTCAATGTCTTCTAACACTAATATAGCTTGTTCAATTGCTTTGTGAGATAAGGCAGAAATTTTTGCTAAGTCTTTTACTTTACGATTTAATTTAAAATCGTAGCTATGTGGTTTTGGTCCAAAAATAGTACCACCACCCTTATACAATGGGTTACGGATATTACCCTTACGAGCACCACCTGTACCTTTTTGCTTATGTAATTTTCTGCTCGCTCCTTGCACTTCGGCACGGGTCTTTACTTTATGTGTACCAGAACGACGTGCAGCTAAATACTGCTTCACTGCTAAATAAATAACGTGATCGTTTGGAGTTGCGCCAAAAATTTCAGCAGGTAATTCAACCTGTCTGCCTGTTTTTTTGCCTTTTATATTTAATACTTCTAATTGCATGATTGTCGATTAATTGGTGATTACTTTTGGATTAAAACGATTGAACCGTTATTGCCTGGTACTGAACCACTAACAAGAACATAGTTTTTTTCTGGGAATAATTTTAATACCGTTAAGCCTTTTGTTTTAACGCGATCAGTACCCATACGGCCGGCCATACGCATACCTTTGAATACCCTTGCTGGATAAGACGATCCACCAATAGAACCTGGTGCACGAGAACGGTCATGTTGTCCGTGCGTGGCTTCACCCACACCGCTAAATCCGTGACGCTTTACAACCCCTTGGAAACCTTTACCTTTTGTAGTTCCTACTACTTCAACAGTATCGCCTTCGGCAAACATGTCTAAAGTAATAGTAGCACCTAAAGCCGCTTCTAATGAATAGTCGCGGAATTCTTTTACAAAACGCTTAGGAGCAGTCTGCGCTTTTGCGTAGTGATTAATTTCTGATTTTGTAGAATGCTTTTCTTTTTTGTCGCCTAACGCTAATTGTACTGCGCTATAGCCGTCAACATCATGTGTTTTCACTTGAGTGACTACGCATGGACCTGCTTCAATAATGGTACAAGCAATTTGCTTACCATCTTGACCAAAAATGCTGGTCATGCCAATTTTTTTTCCAATAATACCTTTCATCTGTTTGCGGTTTATGCCCCGCGTTTGGTTCTGAGGACATCCGATGATGATGCTACAGCTAATCGTTGATTTTCATCTTTCGATTTTTGTAGCTCGGATTCAATCCCTGTTTGCTGCCGACCTTTTCCTGAGTTTTCACAATTTTCATTGTGAAGGGGAAGTACCGGAAGTAAACAAACCTCGAAGGGCCTGTTTATATTTTTCTTTTATATTCAACCAGCGCTCCTTTTTCAACTGATGCATAATGGCTCAGTGATTGGGAGATGGATTTATAAATACTTATGCTTTGATCTCCACCTCAACACCTGATGGTAAGTCTAACTTACTTAGGGCGTCTACTGTTTTAGAACTAGAAGTGTAGATGTCCAATAAACGCTTGTGCGTTGCTAATTGGAACTGCTCACGACTTTTCTTATTCGCATGCGGTGAACGTAATACAGTAAATATGCGTTTGTGTGTAGGTAAAGGAATAGGACCTGTAACTACTGCACCTGTACTGCGTACGGTTTTTACGATTTTCTCAGCAGACTTGTCTACCAAGTTGTGATCGTAAGATTGTAATTTTATTCTAATTCTTTGAGACATAGCTATTTTTCCCAAATTATCTTGGGGTTGCAAAGGTAATGGGTTGTGCCGTAACATTCAAGAAATATTGCCCTTTTTTTGAAATATTTTTTTAAAAAGATAACTGCACTAAAAAAGCCCCGAAAAGGGGCTTCTTTATATTGATTATCAATGATTTAAAGTCTTCGAAAAAACTATTCATCATCTTTCGCCTTGCCTTTGTTCTTCGCCATCACCTCTTCCGCGATATTGTTCGGTGCTGGGTTGTAGTGGCTAAACTCCATCGTCGAAGTTGCACGACCGGAACTTAAGGAACGTAATTGGGTTACATATCCAAACATTTCGCTCAAAGGCACTTTCGCTTTGATTACTTGTAAGTTACCGCGGCTATCCATACCTTCTAACATACCACGACGACGGTTTAAGTCACCGGTAACATCTCCCATGTATTGGTCTGGTGTAACTACTTCCACTTTCATGATTGGCTCTAATAAAGTAGGCTTCGCTTTTTTACCTGCATTTCTGAAGGCTGCTTTAGCACATAATTCAAATGACATTGAATCAGAATCCACATCATGGTAGCTACCATCCGTAACACGCACTTTCATGTTGTTCACTGGATAACCCGCTAAAACACCCTGTGTCATTGAAGTTTCAAAACCTTTATTAATTGCAGGAATAAATTCTTTTGGAATAGATCCTCCGAAAATATCATTCACAAATTGGAAATGCTTGTCTTTGTTTTCAGTCAACCATTCTAGATCTGCTGGTCCAATTTCAAATTCGATATCGGCAAATTTACCACGGCCACCTGATTGCTTTTTCAACACTTCACGGTGCTCGATCATTTTACCGAATGACTCTTTGTAAGCTACCTGCGGATTACCTTGGTTGATTTCTACTTTAAATTCACGACGCATACGATCTACAATAATCTCCAAGTGTAATTCACCCATTCCTGATAAAATTGTTTGACCAGTATCTTCGTCTGTTTTAACACGTAAAGTAGGATCTTCCTCAACTAACTTAGCAATCGCCATACCCATTTTATCAACGTCAGCTTGCGTCTTAGGCTCAACAGCTACCGAGATAACCGGTTCTGGGATAAACATATTCTCAAGTACAATTGGATGATCTTCATCACACAAGGTATCTCCAGTTTTAATTTCTTTAAATCCAACCGCTGCTGCGATATCACCTGCTTCGATAAAATCGATTGGGTTTTGCTTGTTTGCAAACATTTTCATGATACGAGAAATACGCTCGTTCTTTCCGCTACGCATATTCTTAACATAAGAACCTGCATCCAAATGACCAGAGTAACATCTGAAGAACGCCAAACGTCCAACGAAAGGATCGGTCATAATTTTAAATGCCAATGCAGCAAATGGTTCTTTTGCATTTGGTTTACGATAAACTTTTTCTCCAGTATCTGGATTTGTTCCTTCAGTATCATCTACATCCACTGGTGAAGGCAAGTAACGACAAACCGCATCTAATGCAGTTTGTACCCCTTTATTTTTAAATGAAGATCCGCACATCATTGGAACGATACTTAAATCGATCGTTGCTTTACGAATGGCTTCATGTACTTCATCTTCAGAAATAGAATCAGGATTTTCAAAAAACTTCTCCATTAATTTATCATCGTATTCTGCTACGGCTTCAATTAATTGTGCTCTCCAATAATCCACATCTTCTTTCATATCATCAGGAATCGGATTTTCTACATACGTCATACCTTCTGTAGCATCATCCCAAATAATTGCTTTCATTCTGATCAAATCCACCACACCAGTGAAATGATCTTCTGCACCAATTGGTAATTGTAATGGCACCGCTTTTGCACCTAACATTTCTCTTACTTGTGTTACCACCATTAAAAAATCAGCACCTGCACGATCCATTTTATTTACAAATCCAATACGTGGTACTTTGTAACGATTCGCTTGACGCCAAACTGTTTCAGATTGCGGTTCAACACCATCCACTGCTGAAAACAATGCAATCAAACCATCCAATACACGCATAGAACGCTCTACCTCTACGGTAAAATCCACGTGACCTGGTGTATCAATAATATTGAAATAATAATCTTTTGTATCTGCATCTTTTTTCCCTAATACAGTAGGAAACTGCCATTGGCAACTTACCGCTGCAGAAGTAATGGTGATACCTCTTTCTTTTTCTTGCTCCATCCAATCAGTAGTTGCAGCACCATCATGTACTTCACCAATTTTGTGAATCATTCCGGTATAACGCAAGATACGTTCAGTAGTAGTTGTTTTACCGGCATCAATGTGCGCAGCAATACCAAAGTTCCTTTGTAATTTTAAATCCGCCATATAAGGGTTGTTTATTTTTAAATTTTAGGAAAAACAGCTTCTATAAAAAGCCTATTTTTCCGAGGCGCAAAGTTAATGATATTAGTAATTGAACGAATCAATCTTGGCATATTTTTCCATAAACTAATTTTCGAAACCAATTTAGGTCAGATTTTAGCGTCAAATGCTGAAATTTGGGCATCAAAAAACCCCAACAAATTGTTGGGGTTTGAATATTATTCGATCGATGGCCTTACACTTTAAAGTGAGAGAAAGCCTTATTGGCTTCAGCCATACGATGTGTATCTTCTTTCTTTTTGAATGCCCCGCCTTCGCCTTTTGTAGCTGCTACGATTTCATTCGCTAATTTGTCAGCCATTGTTTTACCATTACGCTCACGGCTAAAACGAACTAACCACTTCATGCTCAATGAAATTTTACGATCGCCACGAACCTCTGCTGGAATTTGGAAAGTTGCACCACCAATACGACGGCTACGAACTTCAACCGCAGGTGTCACATTCGCAACAGCTCTCTTCCACATTTCATAACCATCTTCGTTCGTGAATTTTGCAACTTTTTCTAAAGCATCATAAAATATTTTATAAGCAGTAGTTTTTTTGCCATCCAACATTATGTTGTTGATGAAACGAGTAACCAATACATCGTTGAAACGAGGATCTGGTGCTAATGGAATTTTTTTAGGTTGTGCTTTACGCATGTCGAAGTATTAATTAGTTTGTTAGTTGTAATTATTTTTTTGCTTTTTCTTTCTTAGTACCATATTTAGAACGAGACTGCTTACGGTCTTTAACACCTGCAGTATCTAAACTACCACGAACAATATGATAACGTACCCCTGGTAAATCCTTAACACGACCACCACGGATTAAAACGATACTGTGTTCTTGTAAGTTGTGACCCTCACCTGGTATGTATGCGATTACTTCAATCTTGTTTGTCAAACGCACTTTGGCTACTTTACGTAACGCAGAGTTAGGTTTTTTAGGTGTAGTTGTATACACTCTAGTACAAACGCCACGACGCTGAGGACATGAATCCAAAGCTCTTGATTTACTTTTAGCCCTGATGATCTCACGGCCTTTTCTCACTAATTGCTGAATGGTAGGCATTTATTATGCTGTTTTGTTCAATTTCGGTTTATAAAAAATTCGGACGGCAAAGGTAATGTTCGTTAACCAAATACCAAAATGTTTATTCGCTAATTTTAAAAAAAGACCCCAAATCGCCTTAAAAGGGGCAAAATTAGTCCATCGCACTTTCAAAATAGCCTGATTTTCAGTTCCTTATTTACAATTTAGTCAACCAACCATGGCTGTCAGGGATATTTCCCATTCTTAAATCATTCAAACGCTTTTTAAGTGCAGGTGCCACTTTTAAAGCTGCAACATCAAAATCCATTACATAATCTTCATGTGCTAGTTTTGAAATGTAGGAAACAACGGCAGCAGTCCCTACCCCAAATACTTCTTGCAACAAGCCTTTTTTGTGTGCTTCTACAATTTCAGTCACTGCTAAATTTCTTTCCTCCACTTCATAACCCATATCTCTCAATAAAATAATAGCACTATTGCGGGTAACTCCCTTTAATACGGTACCTCTTTCTAAACTCGGTGTAATTACTTTTCCATCTATCACAAACATTACATTCATCATGCCCACTTCCTCCACAAATTTATGTTCAATAGCATCGGTCCACAACACTTGATCATATCCTTTTTCCTGTGCTAATGCAACAGGATATAAACTTCCACCATAGTTTCCACCATTCTTTGCAAAACCAACACCACCAGGGGTTGCACGCGTATACTTTTCTTCAATTAAAATTTTCATGGGTGCTGAAAAATAAGGTCCGCTTGGTCCTAAAATTATCATGAACTTATAAGTAAGTGAAGGACGCACCCCTAAAAAAGGATCCGTTGCAATCATGAATGGACGAATATATAAGGAGGCTTCTGGTATATTTGGAATCCAATCTTTTTCTAAAGCCACCAATTGTTTCATCCCCTCCATGAATAACCAATCGGGAACCGTAGGCATTCCCATTCTTTCTGCAGAAGTATTAAAACGTATAAAATTTTGATCCGGTCTGAAAATTACCACTTCCCCTTTCTCGTTTTTAAAAGCTTTGATGCCTTCAAAAATAGTTTGTCCATAATGTAATGCTGCCGTTGATGGGTCTAAAGACAAGGGTTGGAACTTTTTAATCACTGCGTTTTTCCAAGCGCCATCGCAATATTCCGCCTCCAACATATAATTGGTAAAGTTTTTACCAAAGGAAAAATTATTGGGGTCAAAATGATTTAAATCTTTTGCTGGAATTTCAATAACTGGGATGGATTGCGCGCTCATGTAGTTGTATTTTAACAGAATGAATTACAAAGAAACGAAAAAAACAAAAACTTACAAGTGTTATTTTTTCATTTGCCCCAATTCAATTAATTTTCCAACCGAATGAGCAATGAAAAAACCATCTTACCTAATTCCGTATTAGTTTCTTTGTACAAAGATACTTTGGTCCTGCCTGAATTAGCGCAAAAAAAAGCAGAAATTATTCCCCATCCTTTGGTTTCACCCATTGCGCAAACGTCTAGCAATAAAGTTGCTGCAGCAACAGCTACAATGGATGTGCCAGCAGCAAGTATGGACGCGCAAGCAACTACTATAGCTGCTCCATCGGCAACCATGCATGTTCAAATTGAAGCAAACAAGGATACCAGCAATAATGCAACGATTCGTCCCATTAATGAGTTAGGTCAAATCAAATATTTAGGCGAACATTTAAAACAAGTGACCCTTATTGTGAAAGATGAATTAGCCGTTTATTTAAATGAAAACGATTTGACTTTACTGTCGTCCATATTAAGCGCCTGCAAATTAACTTTAGCTGATGTCGCTTTAATCAATGTGGCACAACAAAAATTAAGTTTACATGAAATACTAAATGTACTACCTTCTAAATTAGTGATGATATTTGATGTCAGTAGTACAACCTTAAAAATTAAACTTCCCACCACTTTATACAAGTCCATTCAATTAGGCGATACTTATTTATTATTTAGTAACTCCTTATCATTAATGCAAGGTGGAGATCAATCAGCAAAATTAGAAAAGGGAAAACTATGGGCGATATTAAAATCCCTTTTTCAATTGTAATATATGACTACTTTAATTTTTGCGACAAATAATGAGCATAAGGTTGCTGAGATACAATCCTTACTTCCAAAGGATATCAATGTACTCACATTAAAACAGGCTGGGATAAATATTGACATTCCTGAACCCTATGACACTTTACAGGAAAATGCAAATACAAAAGCAACAACAATTTTCGAAATCACAAAACAAAATTGCTTTAGTGAAGATACTGGACTAGAAATTGATGCACTAAACGGTGCCCCTGGTGTACATAGTGCAAGATATGCGGGTGCCGATAGAAATTTTAATGCCAACATTGAAAAAGTATTATCCAATTTGAAAAATATTGAAAATAGAACTGCCCAGTTCAGAACCGTGATTTGTTTAATTTGGGAAGAAAAGGAATATTATTTTGAAGGGATTTGTCGCGGGCATATTGCCGAGCAAAATTCTGGTACAGCTGGTTTTGGATATGATCCCATTTTTATTCCCGAAGGGGCAAGTAAAAGTTTTGCCACCATGACGATGGAGGAAAAAAACACATTTAGTCACCGACAAAAAGCGGTCACCCAACTTTTTACTTTTTTACAAAACATCCATTAGTTAAACTAATTTTCGTTTTCCATCAAGGGTGTAGGGGTATTCCAAATCCGCCAACTTTCCTCTGCTTGTATATGCAACATATTTAAGCCATTTTGCACAGTCGCACCCTGCGCCAATCCTTTTTTCATAAATAAAGTTTCGGCCGGATTATAAATTAAATCATATAAATGATGTTGCGCAGTGATTGCTTGATAAGGCAAGCTGGGCAATTGATCCACATTGGGATACATACCTAACGGGCTCGTATTAATGATTAAAGTGTATTGACTTATAAGGTCAGTGGTTAATGCATCATAGGAAATAATATTGTCCGCGTCAGATGAATCTGGAATTGCATTTGCACGTGATACCAATAAATAGTTGATATTTAATTTTTGCAAAACCCATTCCACCGCAACAGCGGCGCCGCCTGTTCCAAGTATTAACGCATGGGTATGATGGGGTTGTAGGAAAGGCGCTAATGATTTTTCAAAACCAATGACATCGGTATTATAACCGTACAACTCATTATTGTATTTCCGGATACAATTACAGGCGTTTATTTTTTTGACCACAATTGAAGCGTGATGTAAAAAAGGAATAACTAGTTTCTTATAAGGGATGGTTACATTGAGCCCTTGTAAATTTACTTCCTTAGCCCAAAGATCATTAAAGTCGTTAATAGATGCAATGGGGAAATTGGTGTACTGCAAACCGTTTTCATTTTCATGCAGGAATTTTTCAGTAAAATAACCTTGTGAAAAAGAATGCGATAAAGGGTACCCAATTAATCCAAATTGTCGCAAGGTTATTTATTTAAATATAAATCAAAAGTATCCCCTCTTAATCCAATCCGCATTGCTTCCAACGGAATCACTTCGCTAGGTGCAATATTGCCCAAATTCACATTACAGCCAATGAGCTCAAGAAAATATAATTGTTGTGCTTTTTGAGGCGCTTCCCATAATATTTTCTCTGCTGGAATTTTAGTTAATATTTCTTGTACCAATCCTTCACGCACTTCCCCACTGCCCCTATAAATTCCAACATTGCCAGCCTCTCTGGCTTCCGCAATTACATATGATGCGCCTGCACTTAATTCAGCACTCATTAATTCAATCCATTTGTACGGTGGAATAATATGTGCAGCATCCTTGCTTCCTACTTCACTATATACGGTTGCAAATTTCATGATTTTTTCTATATACCCACATTTTTCACTGTGTGGAATATTAATAGAACCATCACTTACTTCAATGACATCAATTTTGTAATCCTTGCACATAGCGATATAATCATCCAACTGATTACGAATTAAAAAAGCTTCAAATAAGGTACCTCCAAAATAGACAGGTAAATTATGTGACTGATACAATTCAATTTTTTTTCTAAGATTGGGCGTAACAAAGGAAGTGCCAAAACCTAATTTTATGATATCCGTATGCGGCAAACCCACACTTAAAAAATTTTCAGCCTCCCCATAACTTAAACCCTTATCCATCACCATTGTTAAACCATTTTTGCGCGGCTGGATAGTACGTTCGGGGATTTGTGATAAATTAAAATTCATAATTGTATAAAAAATATATTGTGGTGTAAAGGTAACTAATTTTAGTTACCTATTTTTTGCTTTCTTATATTGACCTATCAAATCGGTGACTTTATTGTCTTGAATAATTTCAGGATAAAATTTCAACAACTTTTTCAACCATTTCGTGGATTTAGACAAGGCCATCTCTAACTGTAATAATCCATCTGCTGATTTTTTCATCATAAACAAAATGGCACTTCGATAATAGATAAATAAAATTTTTCCTTGGGTGGATATATAGGCCAACTCAGTTTGCTCCAGTGCTGACTGCAATTGTCCACTGGCGATCAAACATTTAATTAAATACTCCCATCCTGCAATTTGCTTCGGCTTGTTTTTTACCACAGTTCCAAAATAGTAAGCAGCTTCCTTGTGTTGGTCCATATTCATATAACATTCCCCCATCAAAATGTAATACTCGTTAATATGCTTATGAATTCGAATTGCATGCTCTAGTTGTTTGATGGCCATTTCCCAATGCGATTCTAGCATATACGTAATGGCAATTTTTTGATACAACCTACTGTCCTCTGCATTTAAATGCACTGCCTTTTTGTAATGGAACCTTGCTTGCGCATAATTTTTCATACGATGATGGCAATGACCAATCGCCTCGTAAATCACATCCTCGGGGCGCGATAATTCTAATACTTTTTCTAACGCTTCAATGGCCTCCTTATATTTTCGCAATCTTAAAAAAGCGTCGCCCATATTACGATAAGCATAATCAAATTTTTCATCAATCACTATAGCAAATTGATACGCATCAATTGCCTTCTCATGTAATTTTAAACCCTGATAAGCTGCAGCCAAATTAAACCAAGCCAATGCATTGTAGGGTTGCTCGTCAATCAACTTTTGATGTAGTCGAATACTTTCCTCATTGCGCCCTGTAAAGTCGGTCCAAAAACAAATCTTATATAATGCTTCTTCATTGTTCGGATCTTCCTCTAATACCAATTGCAAACAATCAAATACTTTATCAAATGCTTCATGATCGTCATATACATCGGCTAATTCTAACAAAAGTTCGGTTCGTTCTTGACCAGTAAATAAATGCAATGCTTCTTGTAATAATTCAATGGCCATTGCCGTTTGTTCCAGTGCCATGTAGGCATCTGTTTTTAAAATATACAAATTCATATCCTTGTGATCATACAAGGCAGCAGCATCTAATAAGGTCAGTGCCTCTTGATATTTTCTGGTCGCCAAAAGCAGGTCCGCTTTTTTGATCATTAATAGGGCAGAAAATGGATATTGGTTTAAAGCTAAATTAGCCGCTTCAATGGCTTCAGCCACTTCATCCTTCTCATCCAAATGTTCAATTATCTTTTCAAAGTCATCCTCTTCGATGTAGGCATTGGCCCTCCCCAATATTAAATTTTGGTAACGTTGCATTAACTCCTGAATATCCCTAGCTTCCTCCTCTTCTTCGTGTGGATTAAACATAATAATGATTATTTACAGGTTAGTAAGGTATTGATTATCAATATTTTAAAATATTATCGACCGATCAATCACTGCTCAAATAAATATACAAACAACCCCTTAATAATCAATAAATTATTGTTCACATAGCCCCTAAATAAAGGTTAAAAATATTTTTTATTATGAAGTTCAAAAAATACTACCTTCGTAGACGAATGCGTATTCTAAAAAACATATTATTAGTGACTTGTATGATAACCGGTTTGGTTGTTTCAAGTAGCACTTATGCGAGTACCGTAATCACCACTAGTTTAGAAACAAAAAAAGTAGAAGAAAAGTATTCATTAAAAAACTTAGGAAGTATGGCACGCAAAACAGCGAGCTTTTATACTTTAAAATCAAGTTTAGCATTTAAAGGACTTAGCACCATAAGTAATAGCAATAATGCAGCTTATTTAAAATATAACAAAGGAAATATTTCTTATGTAATTCCTTATCGTTATAAAGTTATCTTGCCTAGATTCAAAGCACCTACTCGTATACAGCCTTAGTATTTCAGATTAGTAGCGCAGCATGGCTATCTAATAAGCCGCTTACTTTCCTATCCGTCTTACCTTCCCTAATCAAGTATTTGAAATTCCGATTTATTAATTTGAAATTGATTCAATGTAATAGGACTAAGATCCAATAGGGTCGACATATATTTAATAACAGGGTCATTTTTATTGATAATACTATAGCCTAAAACCAAGCCTTGTACTTCCTTAAATGCAAATTCAAATGTAGTCACTGACGGTATTAAGTCAGGTGTATAATAAACTTCATAAACAACCCCATCACTCAATTCAAGCTTCACTTTTTTGCAATGATACCCAAGTAGGGTGAGCGTATCCCCTGTGACCTCCTTCATTGAAATTAAAGTGGCTAAGCTTGCAGGAGGATAAATGATTTCTTGTAAATATTTATTATTACCTACCTCCTTTGTAACAATCGCCTTTTCCTGTTGAATATTAAAAATTAAAGTTTGTACCAATTGCGGTGTTGCTAAAATTGTTTTACACTGGTTCCCTTTGATCCAAACTTTTTTTGAACCAATAGCTACCCATTCATTTTTTTGTTGTTGTTGAATATTAAACTGAATCGTACACTCCCCTAACACTTTGGCTTGTGCATGCGCAAAGGCGCTTACAAATAAAACGCACACAATAAGGAGGATATGTTTGAAGTTCATTTACTGATATAAAAAAAAGAGACCCTCCGGTAGGTAGGTCTCTTTTACGTAAAACGTTATTTTTTAGTCTTGTCCTTTAAGGTTTGTACCTTTTTTTGGGCATCTACCATTTGCTCGTATTTGCTTTGCCAATTACTTTTTTTCTTTGGCGTTTTTCTTTTCACATCAATATCTGCCAAAATTTTATCATGATTAATAATTACTTTTTGAATCACTAATTGCATTAATAAGGTAATGACGTTCGATACTGTGTAATACCAAGTCAAGGCAGAAGGCAAGCCATTAAAAATGAAAAGTAACATGAATGGGAATATATAAGGCATGTACTTTAACGCAGGATTGTCCTGCGTAGGTGTCATTGCCATATTATAAATCGACATCAAGAAACTTGTAAATACCGCCAATAAGGTAAACAAACTGATATGATTACCAAAGCCCAATGGAACGGTAAATGGCAAAGTAAAAATTGAATCATAACTAGATAAATCATGACTCCATAAAAAGGATTGCCCTCTTAAGGAAATAGCAGAATTAAAGAAACTATACAACGCAAAGAAGATTGGAATTTGTAATAATGCTGGGATACAGCCACCCAATGGGTTTACACCTGCTTCTCTGAACAACTTCATTTGTTCCATTGCGAAACCTTGTTGGTCATCACCCAATTTTTTCTTTATATCATCGAGTTCAGGTTTTAATGCTTTCATTTTAGCACTACTCAAAAAACTTGAATACGTCAAAGGAGAGGTGACTAATCTAATGAAAATGGTAAGTAAAAAAATAACCCAACCAAAGTTTTTAATAAAGCCTGCGAAAAAATCGAATACAGGCATTATAATATATTTATTAATAGGGCGAACAAAGGAATATAAGTCTCTTCCTAAGTTTACTATTTTCTCCATTTCAGGTGCCTGTGACTTTAATATTTGAAAATCATTAGGCCCATAATACAATGAAAAGTCAATGTTCGCATTATCACCGGTCAACTTTGTTTGTAATTGCGATTGCATGGTAGCTAAGCCATTGCTGCTATCAATTTTACGTTGCCAATCTACTTTACCAGAAACAAAGCCTTGTTTATAAATGATGGAAGTGGCGAAAAATTGCTGCACCAATCCAATCCATTGCACTGGCTTTTCGAATGTGTGTGTTGTATTACTTGAGATATAATCAAACTCATTACCTTCAGAAAAACAAATATTTGACATTTGACGCTCATACACTGAAGTACGCTCCTGTTGGTAAGCATGAACATCCCAAAGAAAATTAACTTGTTGGTTCGTAAACAAAGTTGCCGCACCTTGTAGTTGAATTGACCAATCTACATTGTACTTATTAGGTGCCAATGAAAATAAGTGACGAATCACTTTCCCATTAGGTGTTGTCCATATATACTCCAATTGTTGTGTACCTTCCTTATTTGGCAATACATTCACCGATGGGAAAAATACCTTATTCACCTGGGCAGTTTTATTGTCACCTATATTAACTGAATAATTCAAGGAACTACTATCCCCCAACTGTACCAATTGCTTTTGATTATTACTGTACTTTTTTAAAGTAACGCCAACCACTTGTCCCCCTTTGTTACTAAATTTTACTTTCACTAAATCATTTTCCAGTTCAGTGAATTGTTCTTTAACAGAATCTGTAATAACCGCAGCTAGTGATCCCGCTTGTTTTTCGGTACCTGAAATGATTGGATTTTTTACAGCAGCTGCTTTATCCGCTTCTGCTTTTAACATCATAACGGAGTCATCAAAATGCTTCTTGTAAGCAGTCAATTCAGTTTGTTGCTTGTTGGTGTACCAGAAATAAGTAAAAAATAAACCTACTAACAATATAAACCCAATGATCGTGTTTTTATCTGTGTTCATTTGTGAAATTTTAACCGTATTTAACGAGGGCCAAAGGTATTGTTTTTTTACAAATTTCGGCTGTATTTACCCCCCACCTGGTATAAGGCATTGGAAATTTGGCCTAAACTGCAATATTTGACGGCTTCCATTAATAGGGTAAAAATATTTTCATTATTTATAGCTGCTTTTTGGAGCTTTTGTAAATGAATGTCGGACACAGATTGGTTTCTTTTTTTAAACGCGTCCACATGCTGTATTTGTCCATTTTGTTCAGCTGTGGACGACCTAAAAATAGGTTGTTGATCGGCATTGTGTTTTTGCTCCTGATTCACAAAGGCATTTACCCCAATAATTGGAATTTCACCTGCGTGTTTTTTTGTTTCATATAGCAAACTCTCCTCCTGAATTTTAGTACGTTGGTACATTCTTTCCATGGCACCCAACACACCACCTCTGTTATTTATTCGATCAAATTCGCGCATCACTGCTTCCTCCACCAAATCAGTTAATGCTGTAATTAAAAAACTTCCTTGTTGAAAATTTTCCACCTTAGTGGTACCTAATTCTTTATTAATAATTAATTGAATGGCTAGTGCGCGCCTTACACTTTCTTCGGTCGGTGTTGTAATCGCTTCATCATACGCATTGGTATGCAAACTATTGCACTGATCGTATATTGCGTACAAGGCTTGCAGCGTGGTTCTGATATCATTAAAATCAATTTCCTGCGCATGTAAACTTCGACCACTGGTTTGTATATGGTATTTTAATTTTTGAGAACGCTCATTTGCATGATACTTATGTTTCATGGCGTTAGCCCAAATTCTTCGCGCCACTCTTCCAATGACTGCATATTCTGGATCCATCCCATTGCTAAAGAAAAAACTCAGGTTGGGAATAAAATCATCAATTGCAATCCCCCGATTCATAAAATATTCAACATACGTAAATCCATTGGCTAAAGTAAATGCAAGTTGCGTAATTGGATTGGCTCCCGCTTCTGCAATATGGTATCCAGAAATGGAAATACTGTAAAAATGTTTAATTTTATTTTGCGCAAAATAAGCTTGCACATCACCCATTAATCTTAATGCAAAATCGGTTGAAAAAATACAAGTATTTTGGGCTTGATCTTCTTTTAAAATATCTGCTTGTAAAGTGCCTCTTATATTATTTAATACTTCCTTTTTTATGCTTTCGTAAACAGCAGGTGCCAATACTTGATCGCCAGATATACCTAATAATTTTAAGCCCAACCCATTATGCCAGTCATTAAAATTTAATGATTTGTTTACATTGCAATAGGCGGGCGCCGCAACCCCTTTAAAAATTTGCTTTATTTTTTTATTAACCGTTGGCCATAATTTGTTCGCGGTAATATACTTTTCGCATGCTTGATCAATCGCCGTGTTAAAAAATTGGGCCATGAGTATGGGCGCTGGGCCATTGATGGTCATACTCACCGATGTACTTGCGCTATTTAAGTCAATACCACTATATAATTTTTTTGCATCATCAATACTTGCCACACTCACGCCTGCATTCCCAATTTTTCCAAAAACGTCTAACCTTTTTTCTGGATCATGTCCATACAAAGTAACGCTATCAAAAGCAGTAGAAAGTCGAATGGAACTTTGCCCCTTGCTTAAGAAATGAAACCGACTATTGGTTCTTTCAGGACTACCTTCTCCTGCAAACATTCTGGTCGGATCTTCTGTTGTTTGCTTTAACTTAAATACACCAGAAGTATAAGGGAAATACCCGGGAAGGTTTTCTTTCAGATGCCATTCAGCAATATCGCCCCAATCTTTAAATTTAGGTAATTGTATTTTTTGAATCACTGTTCCTGATTGCGTTTCAAAACTTAAAGCATGCTTTACTTTTTTACCCTTGATTTCTGTTTCTAAAAAAGGTTGATTGTAACTAGCCACCTTTTCGGGCCATTGCGATAAGAGTTGTTTTACTTCAGGGGCAACTTTTTGTTCTAGAAGCAAATTTGCTTTTATAATTTTTTTATCCTCTTTTAATGAATCCTCTTTTAGTACCTGCTGGAAACAATACCATTTTGAAGCAATGTTTTTTTGATCTTCAATCCATTGATTATTTTTTTGAATCGCTTCCACAATTTCACCTAAATAATTATTTCGTTTATTAGGGATGGTTGGCGCTTTTACCACATTTTCATTATAAAGCGGCTCCCAAGGAAGTGTCTCCCATTTTAGTTGATGTGTTTGAAATACTATTGCTGCCAAACAATTATACATTGCTTGCATACCAGGATCATTAAAATGGGAAGCAATGGTTCCAAAAATGGGCATACTACTTATTTCATCAGACCATTGGTGATGGGAACGACGATATTGTTTACGTACATCTCTTACTGCATCCAAACCACCTGTTCGATCAAATTTATTGATGGCAATAATTTTTGCATAATCAATCATATTGATTTTTTCCAATTGGGTGGGTGCACCAAACTCGGGCGTCATTACATACATGGGGATACTAACAAAATCAACAATCGTAGCATCATTCTGACCCACCCCTGCGGTTTCAATAATGATACTATCAAAGCCTGCGGCTATACAAAGTTCAATGACTGCATCCATTGAATTGGCAATCGAATTTTTATCAGACCTGGTGGCCAAGGAGCGCATATATACATTCGGATGATCAATAGCATTCATACGAATACGATCACCTAATAATGCACCTCCCGTTTTTCGCTTAGTAGGATCCACAGAAATGACCGCAATGGTTTTTTGCGGATTGGCTAATAAGAAATATTGCACGATGCGATCACAAACGGTTGATTTTCCCGCACCTCCTGTTCCCGTAAGTCCTATAATTGGAATATTCTTCTTAGTCTTTTTAACTGATTTTTTAATAGGTCCATTTTGCAATAAAGTAATGGCCCTGCTTAAATAACGTGGATCAATTTTTTTTGAAAAATTTAATTTGGGTAATTTATTTTTTGGAAAACTTTTTAATTCATAATTACAAAATTGAACTACCTCATTAATCATTCCTTCAATTCCTAATTGTAAGCCATCATGGGGTAAATATATTTTAGCAATACCAATTTTTTCTAATGCAGCTGCTTCTTTGGGTAAGATAGTGCCGCCACCACCGCCCACAATGACAATGTGTTTATACCCTGCTTCATTTAATAATTTTCTTACATAACTGAAAAATTCAACATGCCCTCCTTGGTAAGAAGTGATGGCGATTCCTTGCACATCTTCCTCAATAGCAGCCGTTGCAATTTCAAGTGCCGATCGATTGTGTCCAAAATGGATAATTTCAACCCCCTGTTCTTGCAAAACACGACGCATAATATTAATAGATGCATCATGACCATCAAATAAACTAGTGGAAGTGAGGATACGAATATTATTCATACCGTGAAGCTAACAAATGTTAGCAATATAACAAGCTAGCAATTATTTTTTTGCTTGGACTTTAGCCGCTGCAATAAAATGAACAAACAAAGGTGCAGGATGCTCCACTGTGCTTTTTAACTCTGGGTGGTATTGTACCCCAATAAAAAATGGGTGGTTAGGTAGTTCGATAATTTCAACTAATGCAGAAGCAGGATTTACCCCACTGGTCACCATACCGGCATCCTGAAATGCTTTTAAATAATCATTGTTAAACTCATAACGATGACGGTGGCGTTCACTTATTTCAGTGGTGCCATAAATTTTATAGGCCAATGTGTCTTTTGTAATGGAACATGGATAAGCACCTAATCGCATCGTGCCTCCCATCATGGTAATTCGCTTTTGCTCTTCCATCATGTTAATGACAGGGAATTTTGTAATTGGATCCATTTCAACTGAATGCGCCCCTGCATGTCCTAAAATATTACGCGCAAATTCAATCACGGCCATTTGCATCCCTAAACAAATGCCAAAGAAGGGTAATTTATTTTCTCTAGCATATTGCACTGCAATAATTTTTCCTTCAATACCCCTATTACCAAAACCAGGCGCCACTAATAAACCATCCAATCCAGACAATTGGGCCTGGGCATTCTCCACAGTGATATTTTCACTATGTACATTCACTACATTCACTTTCACTTCATTTATCGCACCTGCATGTATAAAGCTTTCTAGAATTGACTTATAGGCATCCTGTAGTTCAATATATTTTCCAATTAATCCAATATTTACGGTTGCTTTAGGGTGCTTTAATTTATCTAAAAAAATATTCCATTTAGCTAAATCAGGTTCCTTGAAATTTTGAATATTTAATTTTTTCAAAACAATTAAATCCAATTTTTCTTTTAACATTAATAAGGGAACTTCATAAATAGTACTTGCGTCTAATGACTCAATTACATTTCCCGCTTTAACGTTACAGAATAATGCAATTTTCTTTTTAATGTCATCATTTAAAGGATGTTCTGTTCTACAAACAATCACATCTGGATGTACGCCTGTTTCACTCAACATTCTAACACTATGTTGGGTAGGTTTAGTTTTTAATTCCTTGGCCGCACTTAAATAAGGAATTAAAGTTAAATGCACCACCATTACATCATCCTCTGGTAATTCCCATTGAATTTGACGCACCGTTTCAATAAAAGGTGTGCTTTCGATATCACCCACGGTTCCGCCAATTTCCGTGATCACCACATCAAATTTTCCATCCTGGCCTAACAATAACATGCGACGCTTAATTTCATCCGTAATATGTGGAACTACTTGAACTGTTTTTCCTAAAAATTCACCTGCTCTTTCTTTGTTGATCACTGTTTGATAAATACGACCTGTAGTCACATTATTTGCTTGGGAAGTTGGGCTACTTAAAAACCGTTCGTAGTGCCCTAAATCTAAATCGGTTTCAGCGCCATCTTCTGTAACATAACACTCTCCATGCTCATAAGGATTCAATGTACCTGGATCCACATTGATGTAGGGATCAAACTTTTGAATAGTTGCAGTGATCCCCCTGGCTTGTAATAATTTAGCCAAAGAAGCGGCAATGATGCCCTTACCCAAACTACTCGTTACACCGCCTGTTACAAATACATACTTTGCCATATTATTATTGCTTCTTTTTTGAAAATAGCATACACCCAATAGCAAAAACTATTGTGTATAAACCAGTCTCAAAATGGTTAATTTACGTTTTAGGACCTATCTTTATTTGGAAAAATGCTCAGAGGTCATACAAACCTACATCAAAAATGGGGTGGAAAAAAATCATCCTTTACGCCCAACAAAAAATGTTTATAAGTGTTATTTAAAAGTGAACATCTTTACTAAAAACAACTAAAATAAAATGAAAAACTTAATTTATTCCACTTTGGCCCTTCTGTTTGCGGCTAGTTTGTTAAGCTGGCAATGGTCCAAAAACCAACATCCTCCAATAGATAAAAAAGAGGTCATAGAATGCCTCAATATGGAAACACAACAAGCCTATCAAATGGAGGCCAGCACCCCCGCTTTCGCGGCAATGCACCCGAACCCTTTGGTGGTAAATCCAGAAAATTTATTGGGAAAAATGATTGAATTTGAAGCAGCCGATGGCAAACAAGCATATGCCTATTTTATTCCTGCTAAAAAGAAAACTAACAAGTATTTAATTGTGATTCAAGAGTGGTGGGGTTTGAATGACAATGTGAAAATGGAATCAGATAAATATTATACGGACCTAGGTGATGTAAACGTAATTGCCGTGGACATGTATGACGGCAAAGTGGCCGCTACACCAGATAGTGCTATGAAATTAATGCGCGGTGCCAATATGGAAAGAATGACTGCTATTATGCAAGGCACCATTAAATATGCCGGTAGTAAAGCTGCCATATATAGTGTGGGTTGGTGTTTTGGCGGTATGTGGAGTTTACAAACAGCCATTCTTGCTGGACCGCAAGCAAAAGGATCGGTGATGTATTATGGCCGCCCTGAAACGAATATGGATAAATTAAAATCCATCCAATGTGATATCATTGGCTTCTTTGGCAATAAGGACCAAAGCCCTTCTCCTGCAATGGTGAATGATTTTGAAAAAAATATGAAAGAAGCGGGTAAAAATTTATCCGTGAATAGATATGAAGCAGGTCATGGTTTTGCCAATCCAAGCAATCCAAGTTTTAATGCTGCTGCTACTGAAGATGCTTATGCGAAAGCGATTGCGTTTTTAAAAGCACACTAATCCAAATAACGATTATTTCAATAAATAAAGCGCTCTTCAAAATAGAATTTCATTTGCCTCCGCGGCACGCAGCCGAAGTCGGCTACATGAAACTATTTTGAAGGGCTTTTTTAAAACGTTCTGTGTGAGAGAAAAAATACAATATTCTTCGGCTCTCAATCGCAAGCTCAAATGTTCGCTCAGAATAGTATTTTTTTCTCTTTTTTTTGAAACAAAATTGTATTTAACTAATACAATTGTTTTTTAACAAGATAATTGGCAACATAATCACCCACCCCTTCTTCCAAGCTTGAGAAAGGCGCGGTATATCCTGCGGCACGAAGCTTATTCATATTGGCTTCGGTAAAGTATTGGTATTTATCTCTTATATCTAATGGCATATCAATGAATTCAATATTGGGTTGTAACCCTTGTGCAGTATAAGTATTGGCAGCCAAATCATAAAAACTACGCGCGCTACCTGAACCTAAATTATACAAACCATTTTTTTCTTTGCTCCAATGTTGCGCAAACATTTCATGTAACATCCAACCAATTACTTTAACGACATCTTTCACATAAACAAAGTCGCGCAATTGTTCGCCATCTTTAAAATCAGGACGGTGACTTTTAAATAGCTTCACTAATCCTGTTTCTTTGATTTGATTGAACGCATGAAAAATAACACTTGCCATACGGCCCTTGTGTCCTTCATTTGGACCATACACATTAAAGAATTTCAAACCCGTCCAAACAGGTGGTTGATTGGTTTGCGCAATCGCCCATTTATCAAATTCATTTTTACTTACCCCATAAGGATTCAAAGGAACTAATTCATCTAGTATTTCATGGCTATCAGTATACCCACGCTCCCCACTACCATAAGTAGCTGCAGATGACGCGTAAATAAATGGGATTTGTTTTTCAGTAGCATACAACCACAATGCTTTTGAATATTTCACATTCAATTCGGCATGCACTGCATAATCAAACTCAGTAGTATCTGTTCTGGCACCTAAATGTATAATAGCATCAATAGTGAAATCCAATTGAGGAAGCTGTTCTAAAAAAGCTTGCCGCTCAATTACTTTTAAAAATTGCTTTTGCTCCCAATTATTTCTTTTTGCTTCCACGCCAAAATCATCCACTAATATTAATTGATTAAATCCTTGTTCATTTAAATATTGAACAAAAACGGAACCAATAAATCCAGCTGTACCTGTAACAACTAAAGTGGGTTGTTTTGACATTGATTGAATTTATTTAGCTAATTGTTTTTCTATTGCAGTATCATAATTATTTTTCCAATCCATAATACTGCCCCAATTTTCTCCATTCACAACTACATCACTTGAACTTACTTTACCTAGGACCGATACAGCAATTCCAAATTTAGCTGCCATAGTTTCAATGGATGAAACAGTTGCTGCATCACATGAAACCACCACCCTGCTTTGCGCTTCACCCATCCAATAGGCATCTGTTCTTAATGCTGCGCCTACTGTATTTACCTCAAATCCTTTGTTATTGGTAAACGCTGATTCTAATAAAGTAACAATTAAACCGCCTTCACTAATATCGTGGGCGCTTTTTACATTTCCTGCTTTAATTAATCCCGCAACTAATTGTTGTAAATTATATTCTTCTTCCAAATCAAAATAAGGTGCCTGAGAAAATTCAACCCCTCTGATTTTATTTACATATTCTGAGGAACCAATATCATTTCTTTGGGTACCCAATAAAACAATAACATCCCCTGCTTTTTTGAAATCCAAGGTCATTCTATTTTTCATATCCTCCACAATACCTACCATACCAATGGTGGGTGTTGGAAATACAGGACCATCCGGATTTTGATTATAAAAACTTACGTTACCACCAGTAACGGGCGTATTAAATTTACGACATGCAGCCCCCATCCCTTCTACTGATTTTACAAACTGATAATATACTTCAGGATCATAAGGGTTACCAAAATTCAAACAGTTGGTTACGCCAATAGGATCACCACCCGAGCAAACAATATTACGTGCAGCTTCAGCTACGGCAATCATTGCCCCTACTTCGGGATTTGCATAAACATATTTGCTATTACAATCTACCGTCATCGCTAATGCTTTTCCGGTTCCTTTTGCAATTACGATAGATGCATCACTAGGTGCATTCGTGGAAGTATTTGCAGCACCCACCATACTATCATATTGTGTATACACCCATCGCTTTGATGCGATATTAGGAATTTGAATTAATTCTTTCACGGTCGCTTTTAAATCCGTAGTATCAGCAACTGTGCTCATATCAAAAGCATTCACTTTTGATAAATAAGCAGGCGCCGAATATTCACGTGTATACACTGGAGCGCCACCGCCTAATACTAACTCATAGGCAGGAAGTGAAGCTTCTAATTCGCCATGCATATAAAAATTAAGCAAACCATCATCGGTCACTTCACCAATATTACTACATGATAAATCCCATTTTTCAAATACCGCTAACACTTGTGCTTCCTTTCCTTTCTCTACCACCATCAACATACGCTCTTGGCTTTCACTTAATAATAATTCCCAAGCTTTCATGTTTTGTTGACGTGTTGGCACTTTATCCAAATCAATGCGCATACCTACTTGACCCTTTGCACTCATTTCAGCAGTGGAACAAATAATTCCTGCTGCACCCATATCTTGCATACCCACCACACCGCCTGTTTCAATGACTTCCAAACAAGCTTCTAATAATTTTTTTTCTTGAAACGGATCGCCCACTTGCACTGCTGGTAATTCCTCCACACTGTCTGCAGTAATTTCGGCCGATGCAAAACTAGCACCACCAATGCCATCTTTACCGGTAGCACTTCCCACAAAAAATACAGGATTACCTGTTCCAAGTGCAATGGCGCTCACTGTTTTGCCTGCTTTCACAATCCCTACACTCATTGCATTCACTAAAGGATTGGTATGATAACATTGTTCAAAATATAATTCACCTCCCACCGTTGGAACACCAAAGCAGTTTCCATAATGACCAATGCCATGCACTACGCCTGCTAATAATCTTTTTGTTTTCGCATCGTCCAATTTTCCAAAACGCAAACTATTTAAGGAAGCAATGGGACGCGCACCCATCGTAAAAATATCTCTTTGTATTCCACCCACCCCTGTTGCAGCTCCTTGAAATGGCTCCAACGCACTTGGGTGATTATGACTTTCAATTTTAAATACCACCCCATAATCATTTCCGATATCCATTAATCCCGCGTTTTCCTCACCCGCTGCCACTAACATTCTTCCACCATCACGCGGTAAGGTTTTTAACCACTTAATAGAATTTTTATAACTACAATGCTCACTCCACATACCACTAAAAGCACATAGCTCCGTAAAGTTGGGTGTACGTCCTAATTTTTGTTTGATGCTTTCAAATTCATCAGGCGTTAATCTAAGTTGTTGCGCAGTTTTGACAGTAATTTCCATTCGGATGGGATTATTCGTTTTAAGATGACGCGAAGGTACAAAATGACCCTTTAAGCATTTGCTTGATTTACCAACATATACCCAACTAAAATGTGTATCCACTGCTATTCATTTGCCTTTATTGATAATCAATCTTTTGTGAATATTTTTATATTACTAAATATTTTAATGTTAATGTATTATGGAAAAAACTTTAAATTTTTGAGTTTTAAATTTTATTTTTTTCATTTTCTTCTATATTTTCGCTCAAATCTGATAATAAAATACCTTTTTTAACATATATTTTATTAATTAATATTAAATTTCCTACCCTATGGCAGTTTCTAAATTAGAGTACATTTGGCTAGATGGTTACAAACCAACGCAGTCATTAAGAAGTAAGACAAAAGTTGAAAAAGATTTCAGTGGCAAATTAGCTGACTGTGATGTTTGGTGTTTTGATGGATCATCAACTGAGCAAGCGCCAGGAGGTTCAAGTGACTGCTTATTAAAACCAGTTTTTATTTGCAAGGACCCACAACGCAAAAACGCTTACTTAGTCATGTGTGAAGTTTTAAGTTCAGATGGTACACCTCATCCTACTAACGGAAGAGCAACTATCGAAGATGATGATAATGATTTTTGGTTTGGCTTTGAGCAAGAATATTTTTTATGGAATCCAGCTACTGATAAACCATTAGGTTTCCCAGAAGGAGGTTATCCTGGACCACAAGGACCTTACTATTGTTCAGTGGGTGCTAAAAATGCATACGGTAGAAATATTGTTGAAGAACATCTAGACGCCTGTATTGACGCGGGTTTGAACATTGAAGGTATCAATGCAGAAGTTGCTGCAGGACAATGGGAATTTCAAATATTTTCAAAAGGTGCAAAGGAAGCAGGCGATCAAATTTGGATTGCTCGTTACTTATTAGAAAGAATAGGAGAAACCTATGGTGTAGCTATTAACTGGCATTGTAAACCTTTAGGAACATTAGATTGGAACGGATCAGGTATGCATGCGAATTTCTCTAACACTACTTTAAGAACTTGTGGGAAGAAAGAAATTTATGATACTATTTGTGAAGCATTCCGTCCATTTATAAAAGAGCATATTGATGTTTATGGTGCAGATAATCATTTACGTTTAACGGGCAAACATGAAACAGCAAGTATCCATGATTTCTCTTTCGGGGTATCTGATAGAGGTGCGAGTATCCGTATCCCAATTGGTGCGGTAGAAAAAGGTTGGAAAGGCTGGTTGGAAGATCGTCGTCCAAATTCTGCTGCTGACCCTTATAAAGTAGCTGCAAGAATTATCAAAACAGTAAAAACTGCAAAAGTTTAAGGTTCAATAATTATGTTTAAATTGACTTAAGTCGGCAATCGTAACCCGTTTTTGATCAAAATCCCCCAATTTGGGGGATTTTTTGTTGATTACTCCTACCAAATTGCCCCTAACTTTGTTTCATTGCTAATATAAAATTTAATCATATATGTCACTAAGAACCGAGGCCGTTAAACATGTAAGTCATGTTGCAACGCCCACACCCAATGTTAATGCACATAAAATCACCACCATTTTTAATGAAAGTGTTTTTACTTTAAAAACAGCAAGAGAATTTTTAAGTGATGAAGCTTATAAAAGCTTAGTGAATAGTAATAAGGTGGCTAAAAAAATTGATCGTGCTGTGGCGAACCAAATTGCGACTGGATTAAGATCATGGGCAGAGAGCAAAGGGGTAACGCATTTCACACACTGGTTTCAACCATTAAGTGGTGCAACTGCTGAAAAACATGATTCATTTTTTACATTAAAATCAGATGGCACTGCAATTGAAGAATTTGATGGTGCTGCTTTAATACAACAAGAACCAGATGCATCTTCATTTCCAAATGGTGGATTAAGAGCCACTTTTGAAGCAAGAGGATATTCTGCCTGGGACCCATCATCACCTGCTTTCATTATTGAAATTGGAAGTGGTAAAACATTATGTATACCTACTATTTTTATTGCTTACACAGGAGAATCATTGGACTACAAAGCGCCATTGATGAAAGCAGTGGAAGCTGTGAACAAAGCTGCTGTTTCTGTTTGTAACTATTTTGATAAAAATATTTCTAAAGTAGTTCCTACTTTAGGTTGGGAGCAAGAATATTTTGTGATTGATGAAGCATTGGTAAATGCACGTCCCGATTTAGTACAATGTGGTCGTACCGTATTTGGTTCAGCACCTGCAAAAGGCCAACAATTGGAAGATCATTATTTTGGATCGATCCCTGAAAGAATTTATGCATTCATGCGTGACTATGAAAATGAAGCCTACAAATTAGGTATTCCTTTAAGAACAAGACACAATGAAGTAGCACCTGCGCAATTTGAGTGTGCGCCTATTTTTGAAGAATGTAATATCGCTGTGGATCACAACATTTTATTAATGGACGTGATGACTCGTGTTGCAAAGCGTCACCGCTTGGTGGTGTTGTTACATGAAAAACCATTTGCAGGAATTAACGGAAGTGGAAAGCACAATAACTGGAGTATGGCTACGGATACTGGTATTAATTTATTAGCACCTGGTAAAACGCCAAAGACCAACTTAATGTTCTTAACCTTTTTTGTAAATACTATTAAAGCAGTTCATGACTATGCTGATATATTAAGAGCATCCATTGCATCTGCTTCAAATGATTTTAGATTAGGCGCCAACGAAGCACCACCTGCCATCATTTCCGTATTTATTGGGGAATACTTAACCAAAGTATTGAATGATGTGGAAACAAGAGTCGGTGGAAAATTTGATGAGCAGGATGAAGCCATTTTAAAATTAGATTTACACAGAAGTATTCCTGAATTACTGATTGATAACACTGATCGTAACAGAACTTCTCCATTTGCATTCACCGGAAACAAATTCGAATTCCGCGCGGTAGGATCCACTGCCAACTGTGGTCATCCAATGACGGTGTTAAATACTATTATTGCAGATACATTAGTAAAATTTGCTGCAGAAGTGGATGCTTTAATTGAGAAAGGCGATAAAAAGGAAATCGCCATCATGCAAGTAATTCAAAAGTATATTGTATCCAGTAAAAAGATTTTATTTGAAGGTGACGGCTATAGCGAAGAGTGGCATAAAGAAGCAGAAAAAAGAGGATTGCCTAATTTAAAAACGACCCCTGTTGCATTAGATGCAATGGTGACCGAAAAATCAAAGAAATTATTTAAGGACAATGGTATTTACACGCATGCTGAGTTAGAAGCACGTTACGAAATTGAATTAGAAACTTATATTAAAAAAGTACAAATTGAAGCGCGTGTAATGGGTGATTTGGCAACCAACCATATTATTCCAGCGGCTATTAAATATCAAAATGAGTTATTGAAAAATGTAAGCTTACTTCGTGAAGCTGCATTACCTGAAAAATTATACAAGGGTCAATTAACTTTATTAAAAGATGTAAGTACACATATCCAACAAGTTTACGAAAATACTTACGCGATGGTAGAAGAAAGAAAAGTAGCCAATAACATTACTGATTCAAGAGAAAAAGCGATTGCTTATGAAGCAAAGGTAAAAGCACAATACTTTGACAAAATTCGCTACCACGTTGACAAATTAGAGCAATTGGTAGATGACGAGTTATGGACCTTGCCAAAGTACAGAGAGATGTTGTTTTTGAGATAACATGATGTTTGAAAGATATATCCCAACAAAAAGGGAGCTCCTTCATGGGGCTCCCTTTTTAATATCATCTTAATTTTTTTAGATAAAAATTACTTCAATGTAAAAGTTTCTAAAAATTTCGTGGTGAAGTTTCCTTTTCTAAAATCCTCGTTTTGCATTAATTGTAAATGAAAAGGTATTGTTGTGTGAACGCCTTCAATAACATATTCACTCAAGGCACGATACATGGTATTAATCGCTTCCTCACGTGTTTGTGCAACCGTGATTAATTTACCAATCATTGAATCATAATAAGGAGGAATGACATAACCTGCATATACATGGCTATCTACACGAACACCATGTCCGCCGGGTGTATGCAATACAGTAATCTTTCCTGGGGAAGGTCTGAAATCATTGTAAGGATCTTCGGCATTAATTCGACATTCAATAGCGTGTAATTTAGGTTCGTAATTTTTACCTGAAATTTTTTCACCCGCTGCTATCTTTATTTGCTCCTTGATTAAATCATAACTCACTACTTCCTCTGTAACGCAATGTTCCACTTGAATACGCGTATTCATTTCCATGAAATAAAAATTGCGATGCTTATCCACTAAAAATTCTACCGTACCAACGCTTTCATAATTAATGGCTGATGCAGCTTTAATAGCAGCATCGCCCATGCGTTGTCTTAATTCAGGTGTCATAAATGGTGAAGGAGATTCTTCTACTAATTTTTGATGCCTACGTTGAATGGAACAATCACGCTCACTCAAATGACAAACATTTCCATATTGATCACCCGCTACTTGAATTTCTATATGTCTTGGTTCTTCCACAAATTTCTCCATGTACAAACCATCATTTTTAAAACTAGCGCCGGCTTCCATTTTAGCAGCACTATATGCTTTTTCAATTTCATCTTCTTTCAAAACAACACGCATCCCTTTTCCTCCGCCACCAGCGGTTGCTTTAATAATCACTGGGTAACCTATTTCTTTGGCTAATTTTTTTGCTGCATCTACACTTTCTAATAAACCTTCTCCGCCCGGAACTACTGGAACTCCTGCTTTAATCATAGTTTCTTTCGCCGTGATCTTGTCCCCCATTTTATTAATCATATCAGTTGTGGGGCCAATAAATTTAATGCCGTGATCCGCACAAATTTGTGCAAACTTTGCATTCTCTGCTAAAAATCCATATCCAGGATGCACCGCATCAGCGTTCGTAATTTCACAAGCCGCCATGATATGTGGTATATTCAAATAGGATTCTTGTCCCTTAGGGCCTCCAATACAAACTGCCTCATCAGCAAACTTTACATGTAAACTATCTTTATCAGCAGTTGAATAAACTGCTACTGTTTTAATACCCATCTCACGACAGGTTCTGATAATACGCAAAGCAATTTCGCCACGATTGGCTATCAATATCTTTTTAAACATTTTTTTAATTTAAATTAGAAAATGGGAGCAAGACTATGCTGGTTCAACCAAAAACAAAGGCTGATCATATTCCACTGGACTTGCATCCTCCACCAATATTTTAACGATGGTACCTTTTACCTCACTTTCAATTTCGTTAAATAACTTCATGGCTTCAATAATGCAAACCACTTTACCTGGGCTTACTTCTGTTCCTTCCTCAGCCATCAATGGCTTATCTGGAGTAGCGCGACGATAAAAGGTTCCAATCATTGGACTTTTAATAGTAATCAGATTACTTACCACTGGAGCAGCTGGAGCTGTGGTTGGTGACGCAGGAGCCGTTTGCATGGCTGGGGCTGTAGGACCGGAAGTATACATTTGAGCTGGGGCTGTAGTTACAGTTACCCTTTCTTCCTTTTGCTTTATGGTTACTTTACCATCCTTATCTTCGATGCTAATTTCACCGATATTACTCTTGTTAACTACTTTAATTAAATCGTGAATTTGTTTCAAGTCCATATTTGGCAATTTTGGGTAAAATTGGGGTTTTTTTGGTAAAAAACACAAAAAAGGGGCTTTTTTTATTAAAAATGGGCATTTTTAGCCAAAAAAATACCCCGAGGATTCGGGGTATTTTAAGCTATTTTAGGCCTATTTAAAGGCTGAACTTAGGCTAAAAAACAAAAATGTCCCGAAGCTTCGGGACATTTTTAAAATCATTAGAGTGATTTTATGAGGACTTATATTTCAATAAAGTCCGATATAAAGAAAGGGACTCCTTTATGGGGTCCCTTTAAAAATCATAAGAGTGATTTTATGAGGACTTATATTTCAATAAAGTCCGATAT
>Ga0208942_1000165_pt1 | contig 30716 bp, 35 predicted proteins | sample GreLakmeSU08MSRF_FD_187704 | JGI IMG/M metagenome (GOLD analysis project Ga0208942, IMG submission 187704) | Freshwater lentic microbial communities from great Laurentian Lakes, MI, USA - Great Lakes metaG SU08MSRF (SPAdes) | ecosystem: Environmental > Aquatic > Freshwater > Lake | place: Great... | reverse complement strand
CATCAATTTATTCGTGAGAAATTATCCTCAAATACTCAGGTCATAAAGAGCCTCAAAATCATCTATGGAGGGAGCGTAAACCCTCAAAATGCGTTACAATTATTCTCTATGCCAGACGTAGACGGCGGACTCGTAGGGCGAGCATCTTTAAATGTGAGTGATTTTGAGTCTATTTGTCATTCAGCCGAAATATAAATCAAAGAAAATAGGATTATGGAAAATTTAGTAACAATTATTCATGTGATTGCATGCTTAGGCGTCATTGGTTTGGTGCTCATGCAACACGGTAAGGGCGCGGATATGGGTGCGGCTTTTGGAAGCGGATCATCAGGGAGTTTATTCGGCGTGAGTGGCTCATCTAATTTTTTAAGTAGAACAACAGCCATATTTGTTTTAGTCTTTTTTCTGACCAGCATCTCCTTGGCGTTTATCGCAGGTCAAAAATCAGGCACCGGAAGTGTGGTGAAATCAACTGAGTCATCAGAAGTGCAAAAACCTTCTGAAACTAAAAGCGGTGAAGCTCAGTCGAATGAATCAAGTGGCGCTCAGAATATTCCAAAATAGAGACTGTTAAATCTATAAAGCCGTCGTGGTGGAATTGGTAGACACGCTATCTTGAGGGGGTAGTGACGAAAGTCGTGAGAGTTCGAGTCTCTCCGACGGCACCAAATTAAGAAAATCATGTGGTATTTGTTTAAGGAATCGCTGTGCTGGAAAATTATTTTCCAATTTTATTGTTCATATGCGTAGGACTTGCGGTTGGTGCAGGGCCTCTTCTCATCGGCAGCATTCTCTCACCTAATAAACCTGATAGTGAAAAAAACTCCCCATACGAATGTGGCTTCGAAGCCTTCGAAGATGCGCGTATGAAATTTGATGTGCGATATTATCTTATTGCTATTCTCTTTATTCTATTTGATCTTGAAATAACATTTCTTTTCCCCTGGGCAGTAGTTATTCAAAAAATTGGTATGTTTGGATTTATTGCCATGATGATTTTTCTGGCTATTTTAGTTGTTGGATTTATTTACGAATGGAAGAAAGGTGCCCTTGATTGGGAATAGCAAATGAGCATTGAAGGCATCATGGAAAAAGGATTTGTCACTACAAATCTAGATACGCTTATTAATTACACACGCACAGGGTCTTTATGGCCCATGACTTTTGGCTTGGCTTGTTGTGCTGTGGAAATGATGCATGCTGGTGCAGCTCGATATGACCTAGATCGATTTGGTGTTGTATTTAGACCAAGTCCTAGGCAGTCAGACGTGATGATTGTGGCAGGAACGTTAGTGAACAAAATGGCACCTGCATTAAGAAAAGTTTATGATCAGATGGCAGAACCTCGCTGGGTCATTTCGATGGGCTCTTGCGCAAATGGGGGTGGTTACTATCATTACTCTTATTCAGTTGTTCGTGGTTGTGATCGTATTGTTCCTGTAGATGTTTATGTGCCTGGTTGTCCGCCAACAGCTGAGGCTCTAATGTTTGGCATTATTCAGCTTCAAAATAAAATTAAAAGAACCAATACGATTGCGCGCTAATCCATGAGCTCAGTAGAAACTTTACTTAAAGAAATAAAATCTATTTTTGGTAAAGAAATAATTCGCGCATCCATTGAACACAATGAACTTACAATTGAAGTAAAGATCGACGATCTTCTGCCCACTTTAAAAACTTTAAAACAACACAAAGTATTTCAATTCGCACAGTTAATTGATCTTTGCGGTGTTGATTACAAGGATTATGGCGAAGGCACGTGGACGAAATCTCGCTTTGCTGTGGCCTATCATTTCTTGTCGATTGAACATAATCATCGGATTCGTGTAAAAACTTTTTCTAAAGAAGAAGACTTTCCATTATTTCCATCGATTATAGATTTATGGCCAGCTGCCAATTGGTATGAGCGTGAAGCTTTCGATTTATTTGGTTTTATGTTTACCGATCACCCTGATCTAAGACGCATACTTACAGATTATGGATTTGTAGGTTATCCATTCCGTAAAGATTTCCCGATGATTGGTAAAGTTGAAGTGCGTTACGACGATGTACAAAAACGCGTGATTTACCAACCCGTCTCAATCGAAGAAAGAAATAACGTCCCACGCATCATTCGTGAAGAAGGTTTCCACAATGGCTGAGATTCGAAACTATACGATGAATTTTGGCCCGCAACACCCTGCAGCACATGGCGTATTGCGATTAGTATTGGAGCTTGATGGCGAAGTGATTCAACGTGCAGATCCTCATATTGGATTACTTCATCGCGGTACAGAGAAATTAGCTGAGAATAGAACGTACTTACAAACCGTTCCTTATATGGATCGTTTGGATTACGTATCCATGATGGCGAATGAACATGCTTATGTTTTGGCTATTGAAAAATTACTGAATATAGACGTGCCACTTCGCGCTCAATATATCCGTGTGATGTTCGATGAAATTACGCGCATCTTAAATCATCTATTATGGTTAGGCGCACACGCACTTGATGTAGGCGCTATGACTGTTTTCTTATACGCATTCCGTGAAAGAGAAGATCTCTTTGATTGTTATGAAGCAGCATCAGGTGCCAGAATGCATGCAGCATATTATCGTCCTGGCGGTGTTTATCGTGACCTCCCTGATCGCATGCCTCAATACGAATCCAGTTTGAAAAACAAAAAAGAATTGGATGGTTTAAATCAAAATCGCAGTGGTTCACTTTTAGACTTTATTGAAGATTTTGCAAATCGCTTTCCAACATATGTAGATGAATATGAAACGTTATTAACAGATAACCGTATATGGAAACAACGCACAGTTGGTATTGGTGTTGTTGATCCTGATCGGGCAATAGCGCTGGGCATGACAGGGCCTATGTTAAGGGGATCAGGCATTGCATGGGATTTAAGAAAAAAACAACCTTACGAAGTATATGACAAGCTTGATTTTGATATTCCTATTGGCGTTAATGGCGATTGTTACGACCGATACCTCGTTCGTATTGAAGAATTTAGACAATCGAATCACATTATTAAGCAATGTATAGACTGGTTAAGAAAAAATCCAGGCCCTGTGATTAGCGATAATCATAAAGTAGCGCCTCCTTCTCGAACTGCCATGAAAGAAGATATGGAAGCGATGATCCATCACTTTAAATTATTTACAGAAGGCTTTCATATCCCAGCAGGTGAGGCATATGCTGCAGTCGAACACCCCAAGGGTGAATTTGGTATTTATTTAATTTCAGATGGTGCAAATAAACCCTATCGTTTAAAAATAAGGGCTCCAGGCTTTCCTCATTTAGCAGCCTTAGATGAAATGACGCGTGGCCATATGATTTCTGACTTGGTTGCCATTATTGGCACACAAGATATTGTGTTTGGTGAGATTGATCGGTAAAAAATGATACACGCTAACGATATTAAATTAATTGATAAAGAGTTAAAGAAGTTTCCGGATAACCAAAAACGATCCGCAGTCATTTCTGCATTACGTATTGTGCAAACCAGACATGGCTGGTTGTCGCATGAACATATTTCTGATGTGGCACATCATCTGGGTATGCCAGAAATTGCAGTGATGGAAGTTGCAACTTTTTATAACATGTTCAATTTAGAATCAAAAGGCAAGTATCAAATTACTATATGCACCAATATTTCATGCATGTTAAGAAATTCTGATGAAATTGTGCAGCACTTAGAAAAGAAACTGGCCATTAGCTTTGGAGAATTGACCAAAGATAAAAAGTTTTCACTCAAAGAGGGTGAGTGTATGGGAGCATGCGGTGGGGCACCATTATGTCTAGTTAATAATCACACCATGCATGAACATTTAACGATTGAAAAAGTTGACCAGCTTATAGCGAGTCTTAAATAAATGGATATGCAAATCGACATCATTAAGCCGTCTAAAATTTTTCCCAATCAAGATTTGGTTTGCCTAAGAACGATGGTTCATGACGATCCAGGCTCTATAAGTACCTATTTAAAAGTAGGTGGCTATGAGCAGCTTAAAAAAATTCTTAAAAACAAAATAAAGCCTGAAACAATTCTAGCTGAATTAAAAATTTCAGGATTAAGAGGTCGCGGTGGTGCAGGATTCCCAACTGCTATGAAATGGTCTTTTATGTCCCGCGATTACGATGGGATTAAATATCTTGTATGTAACTCAGATGAGGGTGAGCCTGGCACATTTAAAGATCGCGATATTCTTAGATACAATCCTCATCAACTCATCGAAGGCATGCTGATAGCAGCCTATGTTATGGGGACTCGCACTGGTTATAACTATATTCATGGTGAGATCTGGCATGAATACGAGCTTTTTGAAAAAGCACTCGATGAAGCGGAAGCTCATGGATTTTTAGGCGAAGACATTCTGGGTTCAGATTTTAGTTTTGATTTGTATGCAGTGCATGGATATGGCGCTTATATATGCGGCGAAGAAACAGCTCTCATTGAATCGATTGAAGGTAAAAAGGGACAGCCGCGTTATAAACCCCCTTTCCCAGCGACTTATGGTATTTACGGCAAACCTACCAATGTGAATAATACTGAAACATTTGCGTCAGTCCCGTGGATTTTAGAGTATGGCGGTCAGGCCTTTCAAGATTTAGGCGTTGAAAACTCAGGGGGTGTTAAATTATTTTCTGTATCAGGCCATGTTGAAATGCCAGGTAATTATGAAATTAAAATGGGCACACCTTTTAGTGAATTGTTAAATATGGCTGGCGGTGTTTGGCGTCGAAGAAAATTAAAAGCAGTCATTCCTGGCGGACCTTCCACAGCGGTTGTGCCAGCAGCGCTTATTGAAAATGCCACAATGGATTATGATGGATTGCAAAAGATTGGTTCAAGTTTAGGAGCTGGCTCTGTGATTATCATGGATGATTCTACTTGCATGGTCAGCGCTTTAAAACGTCTTTCTTATTTCTTTTATGAAGAATCTTGTGGTCAATGCACACCTTGCCGTGAAGGGACAGGCTGGGTTTATCGAGTCATCAAAAGAATTGTGGATGGGAAAGGCACCATGGAAGATCTCGATCTTTTAACGGATGTTAGCAAAAAGATTTCTGGCAGAACAATATGCGCTTTGGGCGATGCAGCCGCTACACCTGTATTGAGTTTTATTAAGCACTTTAGACCTGAGTTTGAATATTTTATTCAACATGGTCATTCAATGATTAAAGCTAAATGACAATCACAATTGAAATTGATGGCAAGAAGATCAAAGTAGAAAAAAATACGACGATCATTGCTGCTGCTGATAAAGCAGGTATTCCAATTCCTCGTTTTTGCTATCACAAAAAATTATCGATCGCTGCAAATTGCCGCATGTGTCTGGTTGAAGTAGAAAAATTTAATAAACCATTACCCGCATGCGCTACGCAAGTTGCAGATGGCATGAAGGTTTCAACAAAATCTAAAATAGCTACCGAGGCACAGCAAAGTGTCATGGAATTTTTACTCATCAATCATCCTCTAGATTGTCCAATTTGTGATCAAGGTGGTGAGTGTGAACTTCAAGATACTGCCGTTGCATTCGGCGGCGGTCAAACACGTTATAAGGAAGAAAAACGTGTGGTATTTAATAAAAATATAGGCCCTCTTATTTCAACAGACATGACCCGATGCATACAATGCACGCGATGTGTAAGATTTTTGCAAGAAGTGGGCGGTATGATGGAACTAGGCATGATTGGCCGAGGTGAGCATTCAGAAATTACTGCCTACGTTGATCGCTCTATTCAATCAGAACTCTCCGGCAATATTATTGATTTGTGTCCTGTAGGTGCACTTACAAGTAAACCATTTAGATATAAAGCGCGTACATGGGAGTTAATCAGAAGACCAACCTTCGCTCATCATGATAGTCTGGGCTCACCTCTTGAAGCTCATATTAAACAAAACAAAGTAATCAGAATGCTTCCTCGTGAAGACGAGTCTATTAATGAATGCTGGATTTCTGATCGCGATCGTTTTTCATATGAAGGCTTAAATAGCGAAGATCGCTTACAAGTTCCTATGATTAAAGAAAAGGGCCAATGGAAAGAATCGGATTGGGAAACTGCTTTAGCACTAGTGAGTGAAAAATTAAAATATATCGTAGATCATAATGGGCCTGAAGAATTAGGTATCTTAATATCACCTCAAAGTACAATTGAAGAGGGGTTGTTAGCTAAGAAAATAAGTAGCACATTAAAGTCACCGCATATTGATCATCGTATTCGTCAATCTGATTTTTCAATCAAGCATCAAGGATCACCTTGGTTAGGTGGTCGCATTGAGACAATGGGTCAATTTGATCAATATCTCTTAATTGGCAGTAATATAAGAAATGAACAGCCACTTTTAGCCTCAAGAATTCGTAAGGCCGTGAATCATGGCGCAAAACTTTTTATAGTCAATTCAATAGACGTAGACCCTCTCATGACGGTGTCTGAAAAAATGATCCAGGCCTCGCATACACTTCCTCATGCGCTTGCAAAAATTTTAAAATCAATGACAGAAATAAAGGGGGTATTAAAAAAAGATATTAAATTTATAAAAGCTGATATTGAAAAAGTTAAAACAGATAAAACAAGCGATGCAATTGCAGAGCATTTAATCAAAAATGTTTTAGCAGGCAAAAAAAATAATACATCATTGCTTTTAGGCCAGGTAGCGCAAGAACATCCAGAGTATGCAACCATCTATAAACTTGCTTTTGAAATTTCAAAATTATCTCAAGCTACTTTTTCTGTTCTGCCCAGTTATGCAAATAGTGTCGGACTTCATGCTGTCAATGTTATCCCGCAAGAAGATGGCTTAAATGCGCGCACGATGTTAGAAAAAAAATTAAAAGCTTATGTTTTATTAAATATTGAGCCTCAATTAGATGGATTAAATGCACATTTAATGCATAACGCAATTGTTTCGTCAGATTTTACTGTGGCATTGACTTCATACAATTCGAAATATCTTAAAAATGTGGATGTACTTTTGCCCATCTCACCGTTTACAGAATCATCAGGTACGATCGTTAATATGGAAGGGCGAATTCAAAGCTACGCAGCCGTAACTCAGCCTTTAGGGCAATCGAGACCGGCCTGGAAAGTGTTAAGAGTACTAGCTAATCATCTTGGTTTAAAAGGCTTTGATTATGAATCTAGCTTAGATGTCAAAGAAGCACACATTAAATCTAAAAATCAATTCATCTCAAAAGAGCTTTCTAATGAAATAGATATCACAAGTCATTACAAAGTACGTAACACTCAGCCTAAGCAATTCTCGCGCATTGGTGAGATACATCAATACCTTATAGATCCAATTGTAAGACGAGCCACGTCTCTTCAAACAGCAATTCAAAAATCTAAAGCATTTGCAAAGCTACATCCATTAGAGATGAAAACCTTAAGACTTAAAACGAACGACACAATTAAAGTCATGCAAGGTAATCAATGGGTGAATCTTTTGGTGATGGAAGATATCAGCATTCCAGAAGGGTCTATTTACATACCAAGCGGTATCGATGAAACGGCAAATCTGACTGATATTTATGGTGATATCACAGTTAAAAAAATAACTTCAAAGGGCACAGCTTAAGTTGGATGCTTTGATGTCATCTGTGTTTGGACTTTGGTGGCCTGAAATTGCCAAAACATTATGGATCCTCTTAAAAATTGTAGCTGTCATTTTGCCTTTAATGATATCGGTGGCTTACCTTACTTATTTCGAAAGAAAAGTGATTGGGTATATGCAAGTTCGTATCGGACCTAATCGTGTTGGTTACTTTGGTTTGCTTCAGCCTATTGCCGATGCATTAAAGCTTTTATTTAAGGAAATTATTCTTCCCACGGCATCAAATAAAGTTTTATTTTTCTTGGCGCCTATTTTGGCAATTGCGCCAGCTTTTGCAGCATGGGCTGTGATCCCTTTCGATCTCAATTTAGTGATTGCAGATATTGATGCAAGTCTTTTGTATATCTTAGCTATGACATCTATTGCGGTATATGGGGTGATTATCGCTGGGTGGGCTTCAAATTCTAAATATGCTTTTCTAGGAAGTTTACGTTCTGCAGCACAGATTGTGTCTTATGAAATTGCGATGGGATTTACTGTAGTAGGTGTATTAATGTGTGCCAACAGTTTAAATCTAGGAAAAATTGTCATGGGGCAAGAGGGCGGATTTTGGCATTGGTATATCTGGCCTTTATTTCCTTTATTTATCATTTACTTTATTAGTGCTGTAGCAGAAACAAATCGAGCGCCTTTCGATGTAGCCGAAGGTGAGTCGGAAATTGTGGCTGGATTCCACGTAGAATATTCAGGCATGGCTTTTGCAGTTTTTTTCTTAGCCGAATACGCAAATATGATTTTAGTGTCGATGCTTGCAGCTTTGATGTTTTTAGGTGGGTGGTTATCACCTATTCCATTTATTCCTGATAGCTTTTTATGGCTTTTGTTTAAAGTGGCATTTTTACTATTTTTCTTCTTATGGTTTAGAGCGACATTTCCTCGTTATCGATATGATCAGATCATGCGACTGGGCTGGAAAATTTTTATTCCAATCACTATTGCATGGATTGTGTTTATTGGAGGCATGATGCAAACCTCATGGGGGTATCTATTTCACTAAATGATTAAAAAAACTAAACAATTCTTATCAAGCTTGATGCTTATTGAGCTTCTTAAAGGCATGCTCGTTACCGGACGTTATTTCTTTGCAAGAAAGATTACTGTGCAATATCCGGAAGAAAGGACGCCACAATCTAACCGCTTCAGAGGTCTTCTTGCGCTTCGTCGTTATGCAAATGGTGAAGAGCGATGTATTGCATGCAAATTATGTGAGGCAGTATGTCCTGCTATGGCAATCACTATTGAATCAGAAGAGCGCGAAGACAAAACAAGACGAACGACACGTTACGACATTGACCTTACTAAATGTATCTTTTGTGGTTTCTGTGAAGAATCTTGTCCAGTAGATTCTATTGTTGAGACTAGAATTTTTGATTATCACGGCGAGTCTCGAGGTGATTTGCTTTATACAAAAGAAATGTTACTTGCGGTAGGTGACAAATATGAAAAACAAATTGCAGAAGACCGCGCTCAAGATGAGAGGTTTCGATAAATCATGATTGAATTTAAAGATTTTGTATTTTATGTTTTGTCCTTGGTACTTATAACTTCAGGATTAAGCGTAATTACTTCTAGAAATCCTGTCACTGCAGCGCTCTCTTTAGTTCTGGCATTTTTTAATGCCGCAGGTATTTGGCTTCTTTTGCAGGCTGAATTTTTAGCGATTGCGTTAGTACTCGTTTATGTTGGCGCTGTGATGGTCTTATTTCTTTTTGTGGTCATGATGCTTGATATTAATCTAGATAAATTAAAAGAAGGGTTTTGGGATTACCTTCCTATGGCAGGATTTATAGGTGCCCTCATGATGGTTGAAATGATTATGGTGTTTAATACTAAACAATTTAATCTTTTACCTATTACAGAACCAATTTCGAATACATCAAATACTGAAATGATAGGTAATACCTTGTATTCAAATTATGTGCTTCCATTTGAGCTAGCCTCTGTCGTATTGCTTATTGCAATTGTTTCAGCGATTGCCTTGACGCTTCGTGATCGTAAAGATAGTAAAAAAATAAATGCTGCTGATCAAGTTGCTGTCAAACGAGAGGATCGTGTGCGGCTAGTTCAAATGAAGTCGGAAGAAAAGTATATAAAACCTAAAACGAAGGAGAGAAAATGATTGGTTTATCGCATTATCTTATTCTTGCTGCGATTTTATTTACGATCAGTGTAGTAGGTATTTTTCTTAATCGAAAAAATATCATTATTTTACTTATGTCGATTGAGCTTATGTTGCTGGCCGTGAATATTAACTTTATTGCTTTTTCACATTACTTAAATGATATTGCTGGACAAATTTTTGTTTTTTTTATTCTAACGGTAGCGGCCGCCGAATCTGCAATAGGTTTAGCAATCATCGTTTTAATTTTTAGAAATACACGCTCTATCAATGTAGACGATTTAAATCGTCTTAACGGGTAATCTTTTGAATTCTATCTATGCATACCTAGCCGTTCCGGTACTCCCCCTCATAGCATCTTTTTGCGTGGGTATTTTGGGTAGAAAATTGCCAGAGTTTTTTGCATCGAGTCTAACGATCGGGTCTGTCTTCGTTGCATTTGTGCTCTCATGCATAACTTTAAATGAGACATTAAACGGTTTAGTTTTAAATCAGACCATTTATCAATGGCTTCTCACAGGCCACTATCAATTTGAAGTTGGATTCTTAATTGATAATTTAACAGCCATGATGATGGTGGTCGTGACTTTTGTTTCACTGATGGTTCATATTTATACGATAGGTTATATGAAGGGGGATCCAGGCTATCGAAGATTTTTTAGTTATATCTCCTTATTTACCTTTTCAATGTTGATGTTAGTTATGAGCAATAACTTTATGCAGCTCTTTTTTGGATGGGAGGCGGTAGGCCTTGTTTCTTACCTTCTTATTGGATTCTGGTTTGAGAGACCCACTGCAATCTATGCAAACTTAAAAGCCTTTTTAGTAAATCGCGTTGGTGACTTTGGTTTTATTTTAGGGATTGCTTTGATTCTTTATTGGACAGGCTCTCTCGATTACGCCACTGTGTTTAAAAGTACAGGCATTATGGCAGCGCATACGATGCAGTTATTTGGCCAGCCTGTTAACGTGGTCACCGTAATCTGCATTTTGTTATTTATTGGAGCTATGGGTAAATCCGCTCAAGTGCCCCTTCATGTATGGCTTCCAGATTCAATGGAAGGTCCGACACCTATATCAGCATTGATTCATGCTGCGACGATGGTGACTGCAGGAATTTTTATGGTCTCACGCACGTCACCTTTATTTGAACTCTCTGATACAGCACTTTCATTCGTCATGATCATTGGCGCTATCACAGCCTTGTTTATGGGCTTATTGGGCATCATTCAAAATGATATTAAGCGCGTCATTGCTTACTCAACACTTTCACAATTAGGCTATATGACAGTGGCACTAGGTGCTTCGGCTTATTCAGTCGCTATGTTTCATTTAATGACACATGCTTTCTTTAAAGCGTTACTTTTTTTAGGGGCTGGCTCAGTTATTATAGGTATGCATCACAATCAAAATATTCAACAGATGGGCAACTTAAAAAAATATATGCCTATTACTTGGGTGACTTTTTTAATTGGCTCTTTAGCATTAATAGGCACGCCACTATTTTCAGGATTCTATTCAAAAGATAGCTTGATTGAGGCTGTCAAGTTATCCCACATTTCAGGAAGTCACTTCGCTTACTTTTCTGTATTGGTTGGTGTATTTGTAACAGCCTTTTATTCTTTTAGACTTTATTTCCTTGTATTTCATGGAAAAGAGAAATGGCGCATTCAAAAGCATGCACATCATGATGATCACCATCATGGCTTAAGCCCAAAAGACAATCCACACGAAAGTCCTCTAAGTATAACTTTACCTTTAGTGCTTCTTGCTATCCCTTCTGTAGTGATTGGATATATGACAATCGAGCCAATGTTATTCGGTAGTTTTTTTACAACAAGTATTTTCTTGGATATTGAAGCCCATCCTACAATGGAACGGTTAAGCCACCACTTTCATGATATTTACCATGGGCCATTCGGTATGGCATTGCATAGCGTCATGAGCCTCCCTTTTTTATTTGCATTAAGTGGCGTTGCGCTAGCTTATTACTGCTATGAAGTGAATTTAAATTTACCCAAAGCTATTTTCAACCGCACACGGATGATTTACCGCGTATTAGAAAACAAATATGGCTTTGATTCATTCAATGAAAAGTTTTTTGCATTCGGCAGTCGTTTTTTAGGCGAGAGATTCTGGCAAATAGGTGATGTCAAAATTATTGATGGATGGCTTGTCAATGGAACAGCTAAATCAATTGGTAAGCTTGCAGAAAAAATACGCGTCATTCAATCGGGTTATATTTACCACTATGCTTTTGCGATGGTGATAGGTGTATTTTTATTTTTAACCTTCTTTATAAAAATATAAGATGAATTTAACTCACATATTAAGTTACTCAATTTGGACACCTATCTTTTTAGGCAGCCTGATACTTTTACTAAGTGGAAAAATGAGCGATACGCAAGCCAAATGGTTTTCACTTATCAGTAGCGTGATTTCATTTTTAATTACCATCCCACTTTATACAACATTCGATTTTTCTTTTGGACAGTTTCAGTTTCAGGAATTCTTTCATTGGATTCCAGCCTTTCATATTAATTACCATTTAGGCGTAGATGGTTTTGCTGTGCCTTTAATTCTTTTGACAAGCTTCACTACAGTGATTGTTGTGATAGCTTCATGGCGATCAATAGAAGATCGAGTTGCACAATATATGGCAGCCTTTTTGATTATGTCAGGCCTCATGATCGGCGTGTTTAGCGCGCTTGATGCCATGCTTTATTATATTTTTTGGGAGGCAATGCTTATTCCTATGTTCTTGGTGATTGGTATTTGGGGAGGGCCTAATAGAATTTATGCCACGATTAAGTTCTTTTTATATACTGTTTTAGGTTCTTTATTAATGTTGGTAGCGTTTATTTATCTTTACCTACATACACATTCATTCGAGATAGTAAATTTTTATAATGCCGGTCTAGGCCTCTATCCCCAGATCTTTATTTTCCTAGCATTATTCATGGCCTTCGCAGTCAAAATTCCCATGTGGCCGTTGCATACATGGTTACCTGATGCTCACGTTGAAGCACCAACTGGCGGATCAGTCATTTTGGCAGCAGTGATGTTGAAATTAGGTGCATATAGTTTTATGCGCTTTGCAATGCCGATTGCACCTGATGCCGCGTTTTATTTAAAGGATTTTATGGTGACTTTGTCACTCATTGCTATTTTATATATTGCACTGATTGCCATTGTGCAAAAAGATATGAAAAAATTGATCGCTTATTCATCGATATCACATATGGGATTTGTCACTTTAGGCTTATTTATGTTTAATGCCATTGGTATTGAGGGTGCTTACGTTCAAATGATTTCTCATGGCTTTATTTCAGCAGCGATGTTTTTATCTGTAGGCGTTTTATATGACAGATTACACACAAGACAGATTGCAGATTATGGTGGCGTCATTCACGCGATGCCTACCTTCTCAGCTTTTGCAGTTTTTTTTGCTATGGCCAATTGCGGGCTTCCAGGGACTTCAGGTTTTGTAGGCGAATTTATGGTGATCATGAGTGCGATGCAAAATAACTTTTGGATTGCAATGATAGCTGCAAGCTCGCTTATCTTCGGAGCGGCTTATTCCTTATGGATGGTGAAGCGTGTATTTTATGGTGAACCACGTAATCAAAAAATCAGCGCATTAAAAGATATTTCTAAGCGTGAATTTTTTATGCTTTCCATGTTAGCAGTGCTTATTATTTTAGTGGGCGTTTACCCAAGGGTTATTACGGATATGACAAATGCCACGACAGTTCAATTTCTAGAGCATATGCATTTAATAAAACCCGTCACATCATTACCATTGGATGTATAAATGAATCAACTTATTCAATCCGATCTTTCTTTAATCTTTCCAGAAATTTTTGTACTTTCAATGGCAATGATTGTGCTGATGACAGATTTATTTATTAAGCCTTCTATGCGTTGGATTATTTTTGCATTGTCGCAATTTACTTTGTTGGGCGGGGCTTATCTGACTGGTCAAAACTTTAGCCATGAAACGCAATTTGCTTTTTCAAATATGTTTGTTCGTGACGGCTTAGCAGATTTTTTAAAAATGGTAAGTTATGTAGGTACGTCACTCATTTTTTTCTATAGCCGGTCTTATATGAAAGATCGCGATTTATATCGTGGCGAATACTTTGCGCTTGTTTTATTTGCATTGCTTGGCATGATGATTATGATTTCAAGTTATAACATGCTTCTTATTTATATGGGACTAGAGATTCTTTCTTTATGTTTATATTCTCTTACAGCGCTTGATCGTGACAACCAAAAAGCTACTGAGTCAGCAATTAAATACTTTGTTTTAGGCGCACTTGCATCAGGACTTCTTCTTTATGGTATGTCGATGATTTATGGTGCGACCTCAAGTTTAGATTTAAATATTATTTCAACAGCATTATTGAATCACCCGACCGACCATGCAATCCTTGTCCTAGGCCTTGTCTTTGTGGTTGCCGGCCTTGCTTTCAAGTTAGGCGCAGTACCTTTTCAAATGTGGGTTCCTGATGTGTATGAGGGTTCACCTTCATCAATCGCTATGCTTATTAGCTCAGTACCTAAATTAGCAGCTTTTGCAATTACACTCCGCATACTAGGTGACGGACTTCAATCAATGATGGTTGATTGGAAACAAATGATGCTGATTATGGCAGTGCTTTCTATTGGTATTGGAAATATCACAGCGATTGCACAAACAAATATCAAGCGTATGTATGCATACTCAACGATTTCTCATATTGGCTTCATTCTTTTTGGTTTAATGAGCGGCACACTTAATGGTTATGCATCAAGTTTATTTTATGTTGTGAGCTATATGTTTATGACATTAGTATCTTTTGCTATATTAATGATGATGTCTCGTAAAAATTTCGAGTGTGAAACACTTGAAGACTTTAAAGGTTTAAATAAGAGAAATCCTTGGTATGCATTTCTTATGCTAATTACTATGTTAAGTATGGCAGGTGTTCCACCTACCATAGGTTTCTATGCAAAATTTATGGTACTTCAAGCAGCCTTTGATGCAGGCTTCGCTAGCTTTGTTGTGTATGCCGTAATGATGGCTTTGGTAGGAATGTTTTATTACATGAGGATTGTAAAGCTTATGTATTTTGATGAACCAAAATTAAAAAGTAAATTGGATGTCCCGATGGATATGCAATGGATTTTATCGGCTAATGCATTAGCGCTTTTAGTGGTTGGTTTAGTGCCACATACATTTATGGAGGCTACAACGCAAGCGGTAGCTATGAGTATTCATTAAATGACGCAATGGATACTTATTCTAATTACGATCATCATGGCCAATATGCCCTGGATGTTTAGTGACTTTCTTTTTATTAAGAAATTCCCATCCCATAAAAAACCTTTTTCTTGGGCTTTATTTGAAGTGGTGATTCTATATTTTGTGGCCGGCGGCATTTCACTTTTGGCAGAGCTTAAAGTGGTGGGGCATATCCAACCGCAAGCTTGGGAATTTTTTGCGGTGACTTTCTTTTTATTTTTAGTTTTTTCTTTTCCTGGATTTATTTTTAAAACGCTTTGGAAATAAAACACCTTAAAATTTTAATTGTAGGCTGTGGTCAACTCGGTTTCTCAATTGTCAAAAATGCTGATCCCGATATATTTAAATTATATGGGTTTAGTCGAAGCTTAAAAAAATCACCTCCTTCTATCGAAATGCATCAGGTAGATATTTTAAAAAATGAAGCCATTGATGAGATTAAATCGGTAAACCCTGAAATCATTATCTACGCTGTTTCAGCAGACACACAGTCTGTTGAAAGCTATCAAGACCATTATGTGGCAGGTTTAAAAAAAACTTACGCAGCGATTTTAGAACTCGATCATTTCAAGCATCTTTTTTTTGTTTCAAGTACAAGAGTTTATGGACAAAAAACGACTAAGATTTTAAGTGAACTCGATATAGCAGAACCTTCTGATTATGGGGGTGAGGCTTTAATAGAGGCTGAAGCGGTTGCACGACAATTAAAAGATAAGGCCACCATATTACGTTTATCTGGGATATATGGCCCCAATCGAACACGCATGATTCAATTAGCGCATAGTAATCCTGGAAATTGGCCTGCAACTAATAACTGGTCTAATCGAATTCACGAAGAAGATGCTGCTCGCTTTATTGTATTTCTGATGAAGCGAATTATGTTGAAAGAACCTATCGAACCACTTTATCTTGTCACAGATGGTATACCGACTAAACAATATGATGTATTAACTTGGATTAGAAAGCGTCTTCAATTAACCACCGATACGATTGAAATTCCGATCTTAGAAAGCGGGAAGCAATTGCAATCTGTTTTACTGAATCAAAATGGATTTATATTAAAGTACCCTGATTTTACATATGGTTACGAAGCGATCATTGATAAGGGTTCTTCAATAGGATAGAATCCAAAAGTCCTAAATTCTTTAGGCGCGTAGCTCAGCTGGTTAGAGCACCACCTTGACATGGTGGGGGTCGTTGGTTCGATTCCAATCGCGCCTACCAATTTTTTGCCTCATGGCTCAAGCTATCAAGAATAGTGAAAAGCTTATAAAATGACGCAATGCTTAATGATTCAATTCAACTATGCCTGAAATAAGATTACCAGACGGGTCTAAGCGACAATTTGAAAGTGATGTGACCGTTGCAGAAGTTGCACAAAACATCGGCGCTGGACTTTCGCGCGCCGCTCTTGCAGGTCGAGTGAATGATCAGCTTGTCGATCTTTCATTCGTCATTCGTGAGGATAGCGATCTTGCAATCATTACTGACAAAAATCCTGAAGGGCTTGACGTTATTCGTCATTCAACCGCCCACCTTTTAGCTTACGCTGTTAAAGAGTTATTCCCGGATGCACAAGTTACGATTGGCCCTGTCATTGAACATGGTTTTTATTATGACTTTTCATATACACGACCTTTCACCCCAGAAGATCTAGAAAAAATTGAAAAGAAGATGGCAGAAATTGTTAATCGCGATTTACCCATCATAAGAAAAATATTGCCGCGTAATGATGCAGTTAAATATTTCAAATCGATTAAAGAAAATTACAAAGCTGAAATTATTGAATCTATTCCAGCAGATCAGGAAGTTTCTTTATACACCGAAGGTGAATTTACAGATCTTTGTCGAGGCCCACATGTGCCCTCGACCGGAAAGTTAAAAGTATTCAAATTAATGAAGGTGGCCGGCGCTTACTGGCGCGGGGATTCTAAAAATGAAATGCTACAAAGAATCTACGGTACTGCATGGACCAATAAAGAAGACTTACAAAATTATCTCTTCATGTTAGAAGAAGCGGAAAAAAGAGATCATCGTAAATTAGGTAAACAACTCGATTTATTCCATATGCAAGATGAAGCACCTGGTATGGTGTTTTGGCATCCCAAAGGATGGTCGATCTGGCAAGAGATTGAGCATTACATGCGTAAGATGTTCTTAGATTATGGATATCAAGAAGTTAAAACGCCAACGGTCATGGATAAGACTTTGTGGGAAAAATCCGGACATTGGCAAAACTATCGCGACAATATGTTTACAACCTCTTCTGAAAATAGAGACTATGCGGTAAAGCCTATGAATTGCCCTGGCCACATTCAAATTTTTAATCATGCCCTTCATAGCTACCGTGATCTTCCTTTAAGACTTGCAGAGTTTGGTTCATGCCATCGTAACGAACCATCGGGATCACTCCATGGCTTAATGCGCGTCCGTGGATTTACTCAAGATGATGCCCATATCTTTTGTACTGAAGAACAGATTAAAGATGAAGTCGCTAAATTTATTGTCATGCTTTTTAAAGCCTACCAAGACTTCGGATTCAAGGATGTTTTAGTGAAATTATCTACCCGGCCTGAGAAACGTGTAGGCTCGGACGAAACTTGGGATAAGGCGGAATCTGCTCTTAAAGCTGCTTTAGTTGAAAATAAGCTCGAATTTGACCTTCAGCCCGGGGAAGGTGCTTTTTATGGACCTAAGATCGAATTTACCCTAAAAGACAGCTTAAGCCGTCTTTGGCAGTGCGGTACCATCCAACTCGACTTTAACTTACCCGAACGCCTGGGCGCCGAATATGTGACAGAAGACAATAGTCGCAAACATCCTGTGATGTTACATCGAGCTATCGTAGGCTCTATGGAGCGTTTTATTGGGATTCTTATTGAGCATTACTCGGGCGCTATGCCTCTTTGGCTTGCCCCGACACAAGCGGTTATCCTTAATATTGCTGACGCACATGCAAGCTACGCTTCAAAAGTCATGGATGAACTCAAGAAAAACCACATCCGATGCGATTCTGACTTGAGAAATGAGAAAATAACCTATAAAATACGGGAACATAGCTTACAAAAGATTCCTTATCTCTTAATTGTAGGAGAAAAGGAAATGGAAGCTGGGCAAGTTGCCGTGCGAACCCGAAAAGGCGAAGACTTAGGATCTATGTCGATTAAGTCATTGATTGATCGACTAAATCAGGAAGTTCAAACTAAAGTCTAGCAATAAGGTAGCGCGGTTTTTCTTTTATATTTACAGGGGATTTGTTATCGCTCAAGAGAAAGAAGTCAGAATTAACGGAGATATTACAGCTCAAGAAATTCGATTAATTGGCGTAAACGGCGAAGCGCTTGGCATAGTGACACTTGCTGAGGCATTTGCAAAAGCAGAAGAGATAGATATCGATCTAGTGGAAATTGCTCCACAAGCCCAACCGCCCGTATGTCGATTGCTCGATTACGGTAAGTTTAAATATGCAGAAAGTAAGAAGCAACACGAAACCCGCTTAAAACAAAAGCAGGTCAAGATTAAAGAAGTGAAGTTTAGACCAGGAACGGATGATGGTGATTACAACATCAAAATACGAAATCTCATTGGGTTCCTTTCAGACGGCGATAAGGCAAAGATCACCTTGCGCTTTAGAGGCCGAGAAATAACGCATCAAGAATACGGTTTAGCGATTCTAAAACGTGTTGAACATGATTTGATAGAATATGCAGTCGTCGAACAATTTCCGAAAATGGAAGGTCGACAAATGGTGATGGTTTTGGCCCCGCAAAAAAAAGTCAAACCAAAAACCACTGAAGCAAAAGTTTCTGAGTGATACGGCTTAAACGGCATGCCTAAGCACTCTTACTACTCTAACTAAGGAGATCAAAATGCCAAAAATGAAAACAAAAAGTGGCGCGAAAAAGCGCTTCAAGTTTTTAGGAAGTGGTATGGTAAAGAGAACACGTTCTCATTTACGTCATATCTTGACCAAAAAAACAACGAAACAAAAACGTAATCTTAGAGGCACTGTCCTCATTTCAGCAACCGATATCAAACGCGTTCGCGCGATGATGCCAACTCAATAAGGGGAATAATATGCCTAGAGTAAAACGTGGTGTCACCGCTAGAGCGAAACATAAAAAAGTTTTAGCACTTGCTAAAGGTTATCGCGGCCGTCGTAAAAATGTATACCGTATAGCTAAACAAGCAGTGATGAAGGCAGGTCAGTATGCATACCGTGACCGCCGTCAGAAAAAACGTCAATTTAGAACACTATGGATTGCGCGTATTAACGCTGCATCTCGTGAATGTGGTCTTACATATAGCCGTTTCATGAATGGCCTTAAGAAAGCTTCTGTTGAAGTGGATCGTAAGGTATTAGCAGATATGGCAGTATTCGATAAAGCAGCTTTTGCTAAGTTTGTCGAAATTGCTAAATCTGGTTCAGGAGCAGCATAAAAATTATTATTTTTAAAAGGAGGCTTCTAGCCTCCTTTTTTTTATTAAAATGATAGTCAATGAATAATCTCGAACACACCTTAAAAGAAGCCCGTGAAGATTTTGATCAGTGTCAGTCTGTGACGGATCTTGATCAGGCAAAAGCCAAATACTTAGGTAAGACTGGTGTCTTAACAGAAGCACTTAAATCATTAGGTAAATTATCCGCAGAGGAAAGGCCTAAAGTAGGGGCTGAGATCAATGTCGTTAAGCAAGGTGTTGAAGAAGCTTTAGAAAAAAGACGAGAAGCTATTTTAAATGCCTCACAAGCTAAACAGCTCGCAGAGGAATCATTAGATGTTACTTTACCTTCAAGAAAAGAAGATCAAGGCAGTCTACATCCTGTCACACAAACACTTCATCGCGTTGAATCACTTTTTCATTCGATTGGTTTCTCAGTAGTACACGGCCCACAAATTGAATCTGACTTTTATAATTTCACAGCTCTCAATATTCCAGAGTCACACCCAGCTCGCGCGATGCATGACACATTTTATATTGATGAATCTTATGTGTTAAGAACACACACGTCTCCTGTGCAAATTCGTCATTTGGAAAAAAATAAACCACCACTTAAAATTATTTCGCCAGGTCGCGTTTATCGCGTTGATTCTGATGCAACACATTCACCGATGTTTCACCAGGTCGAAGGTTTGTGGGTTGATCAACAAGTTAGCTTTGCAGATCTTAAAGGTGTTATTGAAGATTTTCTCCAAAACTTTTTTGAGAATAAAGATTTAAAAGTACGCTTCAGACCTTCTTATTTTCCATTCACAGAGCCTTCTGCTGAAATAGATATGAGTTGGAAGGGCGGTTGGCTTGAGATTGGCGGCTGCGGTATGGTGCATCCAGAAGTATTTAAACATGTAGATATCGATTCAAATCAATATCAAGGATTTGCTTTTGGATTAGGCATAGAGCGCTTAACAATGTTACGTTACGGCGTTCAAGATTTACGCCACTTTTTTAATAACGATTTACGTTTTCTTCAGCAATTTATTTAAAGATATCTCAATATGCAATTTTCTGAAAATTGGTTAAGGTCATACGTCAATACATCACTTGATAGTGATGCACTTAACCATGTCATGATTATGGCAGGCTTAGATGTTGATGACTCTCATCCTCTAGGCGCATCTTTTAGTCACGTTGTGGTAGGTGAGATTGTTTCAATTAAAAAACATCCTGATGCAGATCGACTTCAAGTGTGTGATGTCAATATTGGTGATAAGACATTACAAATTGTATGTGGTGCATCAAATGCAAGACAAGGTATTAAAGTGGCATGTGCATTAGTTGGTGCTAAATTACCTGCAATTGATATTAAGGAAGCAAAAGTACGTGGTGTTGAATCATTCGGCATGCTCTGTTCATTAAAGGAATTAGGATTAGCTGAAGAAGTAGAAGGCATTTTAGAATTAAGCCATGATTTAAAAAATGGTACTGATTTGAGAGTGGCGCTTGATCTTAATGATCAAATTACGACATTAAAATTAACGCCTAACCGAAGCGATTGTTTAAGTGTATGGGGTGTAGCTCGAGAAGTAGCTGCCATTAGTGCTTCTTCACTTTCGCCTATTACTTATGAAGTCAATCCAATCAAGCAAAGTGAAAAGAAAAACGTACACATTGAAGAAAAATCAGCATGCCCACGTTACTGTGGCCGCATCATTAAAAATGTAGACAATACAAAAACATTGCCTGATTGGATCATCTCGAGACTTGAACGTTCCAATATTAAATCAATCAGCCCTATTGTTGATATCACTAATTATGTATTACTTGAAATTGGACAGCCGCTTCATGCGTTTGATCATGATCAATTGCAAGGTGATGTCATTGTAAGATTTGCTAAATCTGAAGAACCTATTCATTTACTCAATGACACAGAAATTAAATTATCTAAAAAAGATTTAATTATTGCAGACAATTCAGGTGCGATTGCATTTGCAGGTGTGATGGGTGGTATGTCATCGTCAGTGACTGTTAGGACTCAAAGTATTTTCTTAGAAAGTGCCTTCTTTGATCCTATTATAATCGCTGGTAAAGCAAGAGCTTATAATTTATCAACAGATTCATCTTACCGTTTTGAGCGTGGTGTTGATTTCGCAAACACACGTCTTGCATTAGAGCGCGCTTCATCTCTTATTATTGAATATTGTGGCGGTGAAGCTGGCGAAATCACGGAAGTCATCAATGCCTTACCTAAGCGCAATGAAATTCACCTAAGACTTAAAAAATTAAATGCTATTTTAGGTATTGAAGTACCGAGCCAAGATGTTGAGCGCATATTTCATCAATTAGGTTTTGAAGTCAGTAAGACAATTGAAGGATTTAAAGTCACACCCCCTTCTTATCGATTTGATATTGCAATTGAAGAAGACCTTATTGAAGAAGTAGTTCGCTTGTATGGTTACGACAAAATACCTTCTCATCATCCCGTCAGTCATCAGGCGATGTTACCAAGTTCTGGAGCTTCTCAGCGCGACCTTAAAGAGATACTTATATCACGCGGCTTTTATGAAGTGGTCACTTACAGTTTCATTGAAGATGAGATTGAGAAATTATTTCATGGAAATTCAAATCCTATTCAATTAAAAAATCCAATCGCAAGTCAGATGTCAACGATGCGATCATCTTTATGGGGCAGTCATCTTGAAGTCTTAACTTACAATTTAAATCGTCAAGTGTCGCGTTTAAATATTTTTGAGATTGCACAAATCTTCCAAGGTGCGAAAAAAGATTTTATTGAGACTGAAGTTATATCAGGATTAAGTTACGGTAGCTTTATGCCTGAGCAATGGTCCGACAAGATACGCGATATTGATTTTTATGACATGAAAGCGCATGTTGAAGGATTAACATCCAAACCACTCACATTTAAAAGAAGTGACAAGACGCCTTTAGCTCTTCATCCAGGACAATCTGCAGAAGTCTTTTTAGAGGGTCAGTCAATAGGCTGGGTAGGCAAATTACATCCAAAATGGCAGCAACACTTTTCTCTTCCAAAAGCCCCCCTAATCTTTGAATTAAAAATAGAGATACTTTTACAAGATAAAGCGTTTCAATACGAAGATATCTCAAAATTCTTACCTGTAAGACGAGATATTGCCATCGTGGTGGATGCATCAGTCGAGGTAGATTCAATTTTAGATGCAGTGTATAAGGCTAAAATACCATGCCTAAATAGAATAGCTTTATTTGATCTTTACCAAGGAAAGGGCATCGCTGAAAACAAAAAAAGTGTTGCATTTCTGATACTTATGCAGGATACTTCAAAGACATTAGTTGATAGTGAAGCTGACTTTTCCGTATCAAAAATCGTTGAATTACTTGAAAAACAATTTGGCGCAACGCTCCGCAACTAATCTCATATTTAATACCGATTTAAAAGTAGGCCGTGATGACATTAACTAAAGCAGATTTATCTGAAATTCTATTTGACCGCGTAGGGTTAAATAAGCGTGAAGCCAAAGACATGGTGGAAGCTTTTTTTGAAGAAATTCGCAACGCACTCGAAAATGGTGACAGTATCAAATTATCTGGTTTTGGCAATTTTGAACTAAGAAAAAAATCAGAAAGACCAGGACGTAATCCTAAAACAGGTGAAGAGATTCCAATCAAAGCAAGACGTGTGGTAACTTTTCACGCAAGTCAAAAACTAAAAAGTAATGTAGAAGAGAACTACTCTGGAAAGAAAGCTTAAATCACCCGTTTTACCTGAAATACCTTCAAAGAGATATTTTGCAATCGGAGAGGTAAGTGAGCTTTGTCTCGTCAAAGCGCATGTGCTGCGATATTGGGAGCAGGAGTTCGATCAACTCAAAGACGTCAAGCGACGTGGCAATCGACGTTATTATCAAATACCTGAAGTTCTTCTTATTCGTAAAATTAGAGAGCTTTTGCACGACGAAGGCTTTACGATTCAAGGTGCTAAACAGCGACTTAAAGATAAAAATTTTGTTAAAGAAGTAAAGCAAGCTGAGCCGCCTAGAGAGCTTCAAGTGACCAAACAGGGTCAAGTTGAGTTGCCTTTAGAAAATCTCAATCAATCCAATTCACTTGCCGGTCTTAATATAAAATCGATTAAAGACGAATTGCTCAACATCATAGATCTGCTTAAAAAGTAATTTATCATTGTTTTAATTTTCGGGGCGTAGCGCAGCCTGGTAGCGTACTTGCATGGGGTGCAAGGGGTCGTGAGTTCGAATCTCACCGCTCCGACCAATTAAATCAATGACTTACGTAAAAAAGCAGTAATCTCAAATCCTCTCTCTTTTCTCAATGGGTATACTAATGGGTATACCATCTAAAAAGGAAGATTAAATGAATAATGATGATTTCAAACTAGTTGAATCAACCATCCAACACTATATTGATGGAGCTAAATCAGGTAAGGGTGATGATATGAAGCCTGCGTTTCATAAAGATGCCACCATTTTTGGTTACATTGGAAGTGATTTATTTGCAGGGCCTATTCAAAAGCTTTTTGATTGGAATGATGAAAATGGACCTGCTACTGACATCGTCACTAAGATTGCACATATAGATATTGAAGGTTCTATCGCAACAGCAAGATTAGAATCAGATAATTGGACAGGTCACAAATTTACTGATTTTTTTACACTACTTAAAGTGGATGGTGAGTGGAAAATTATGAACAAGATATTCCATCTGCATGCAGAGAATTAAATGAAGCAATTTCTTAAATGATAAAGAAAGCTACTAAGAAAATTGATCGAATAAATTGAATTCATTTGATTACGATCTTATTGTTATTGGTTCCGGCCCCTCGGGTCAGCGTGCCGCAATTCAAGCAGCTAAAATTGGTAAACGCGTTTCAATTATTGAAAAAAATAAATCTGTTGGTGGAGTCTGCACCAATACAGGAACGATTCCATCTAAAACTTTTAGAGAAGCAGCGCTTCATCTTTCTGGATTTCGCGAGCGGGGCATATATGGATCATCTTATCGAGTAAAGCAAGACATTAGCATTGAGGATTTACTCTTTCGAGTTCAGCAGGTGATTAATTTAGGAATTGATTTAGTAAAAAATCAGATGTCAAGAAATCGTGTTGAGCTTATTGAAGCCATAGCATCTTTTATTGACCCCCATAGAATTGAATTGACTTCAGATAATGGTGATGGGAAACGTCAGATTACTGGAGATAAAATTGTTATTGCATGTGGAACAGATGCAGCACGTGATAGTAATTTACCATTTGATGGGCAGCGAGTATTTACAAGTGACGATATACCGGGACTAAAACAACTTGCACGATCAATTATTATTGTTGGTGCAGGTGTGATTGGTGTTGAATATGCAACTATGTTTGCAGCGCTTGGTATCAAAGTTACGATTATCGACAAACGAGCTACATTACTCCCATTTTTAGATCATGAGATTTCCGCAGCACTGACCTATGTCGCCCAGCAAAATAATATTACGATGCGACTTAGTGAAGAAGTTGTGAGCATTCAAATTATTGAAAGCGATATCAAGACAGTCGAAGTTAAATTAAAAAGCGGTAAAGTACTTCGCGCTGAAGCATGCCTCTATTCTATTGGACGCATCGGTGCAACAGGAAATCTTGCTCTTGATCATGCAGGAATAAATAGAGATGATCGTAACCGCATCACAGTGAATGAATATTTTCAGACTAATATTTCTCATATTTACGCTGTTGGAGATGTAATTGGATTTCCTGCATTAGCATCTGCATCTTACGAACAGGGGCGAGCTGCTGCTAGACATGCTTTTGGTATTAATGATGAACTTAAATCAGGTATTGGACTTTCTCCTTACGGAATTTATACCATACCTGAAATTTCAACTATAGGAAAAAGTGAACATGAACTCACAGACGAAGGTGTACCTTATGAAATTGGAAAGGCACACTATAGAGAAATTGCACGAGGACAAATTATTGGAGATAGTACGGGTATCCTAAAGTTGATTTTCAATCCAGATGATAAAAAAATACTTGGCATCCATATTCTTGGAGAAGGCGCAAGTGAATTAATTCATATAGGACAGGCTGTTATGGCACACGAAGGCACCATTGATTATTTTGTAAATGCAGTATTTAATTTTCCGACACTTGGAGAATGTTATAAAACAGCAGCTCTTGACGGGCTCAATCGCTTGTCTATTTAATAATCTTGTATACTTAATCTTTAATTAAAGGAAAACACTATGAATAAGTTATTAGTTTCAACAATTGTTAGTTCTCTCTTATTTACTATGAATGCTTTTGCTGGAAACAATTCTAAGGGTGATGATGCAAATAAACAGGCAAACTTCGTAAAAAATAAAGCCATGCATATTGAAGGTATCCAAAGCAGGATAGTAGTTTTACAAACTGTTTTAAGTTGTGTAAGTGCTGCAACAGCTCGCGAACAAATGCAGGCTTGTCATGAAAAAGAGAAAAGTGCAATGGAAGCCATTCGTGCGAAGCATGAAGCGCAAAAAGCAGCCGATGAAGCTTCAAGACCGAAATAAAATATCTTACATTTAGAAAGTTCATATGAAAAGATACATGGTGTATGCATTTGAAACAGTATCTTATGCTGAAGAGGTTGAAGCACATTCTGAAGATGAAGCGATTGATGTATTTAAAGATTTAATTTCACAAAGAAGTATTATTCCTGCTAGTTCAGAAGGTTTAGAAATAGAGTCTGTCGATATCATAGAGGATTGACGATGATTTGGTTCAAAAGCAAGCGTTTATCGAATACCGGCGGATCTGTATTAAATTTATTATGGGTAAGTTTTTTCTTTGTAGCTACTTTCAGTGCGATATGGCGGTGGTTTGGAAAGGGTGATTCTGCAGTTTTCACAACGATGGTAGATAGCCTTTTTTCTATGGCTAAATTATCTGTCGAAGTAATGGTGTTACTTTTTGGAACACTAACACTCTGGTTAGGTTTTTTAAAGATCGCGGAACATGCAGGACTAGTTAAGAAAATAGCAGAATGGCTTTCACCGTTATTTAAACGGTTAATGCCAGAAGTACCTAAAAACCACCCTGCAGTAGGTTTTATGACTATGAATTTTATTGCGAATGGATTAGGTCTCGATAATGCAGCAACCCCTATTGGACTTAAAGCGATGCGATCATTGCAGTCACTTAACCCAAAGCCCGCAGTTGCTAGTAATGCACAGATTTTCTTTTTAGTCATGAATGCTTCATCGCTAACCTTGCTCCCAGTATCCATTTTTATGTATCGTGCGCAGCAAGGAGCACCAGATCCGACATTAGTTTTTTTACCCATACTTTTAGCAACCAGCGCTTCAACCTTAGCAGGTTTTTTATCTGTAGCTTTCATCCAGCGTATTAAATTACGCGACCCAATTGTGCTTGCTTGGTTAATGGGTGTAACAACTTTTTTAAGCATACTTATTTTTTTCTTAAGTAGTCTCTCGGCATTAGCTTTAGCATCTTTTTCATCTTTATTGGGTAATACGACACTCTTTGGATTAATTATTATTTTTTTACTTGCTGGTATTTTGCGAAGAGTTCCCGTTTATGAGTCTTTTGTTGAAGGTGCTAAAGAAGGCTTTGATGTAGCAAAAAATTTACTACCATATTTGGTGGCTATGTTATGTGCTGTTGGTGTACTTCGTGCATCAGGCGCCCTTGATATGGTTCTAGATTTGATTCGATATGGCGCTGAAAGCTTTAACTGGGATACGCGTTTTGTAGATGCATTACCTACAGCACTTGTGAAGCCTTTTTCTGGAAGTGCCGCAAGAGCTATGCTCATTGATACCATGACAACACATGGTGTTGATAGCTTCCCATCACTTTTGGCAGCAACTGTGCAAGGGAGTACTGAAACTACTTTTTACGTTTTAGCAGTTTATTTTGGTGCGGTTGGTATTCAGCGAGCACGACACGCAGTTGCTTGCGCGCTATTTGCAGATCTTGCTGGTGTCCTAGCGTCTATTGCTGTTTGTTATTGGTTCTTTGGATAAAATTATTTAATAAGGATAGATGATGAATACATTCATGATGATTATGTATGGGGGTATTCTTTTTTTAATTGCTGCTTTTTTTTTCGCGTTCCTTTCATGGAAGATTTATCAAAAGAATAAAAAAAGTAAGCAATTGAAAAACTTATATTGGGCGCGTGTTATTTCTGCAATTCTTTTAACTCCCTATATATTTTTCCAATATATATTTTCTGATCTCACTTATCTCCCGATCAGAATTACTTTTGTAGTTTTTTCTTTTTTCATTCTTTATCTTCTTGTAAAAAGATGGGGCAAAAAATCGACATTAAGACGTAAATGATTACTGTTAAATTAATTACGGGATCTGATTTTGAAGTAGTGGTTAAATCAAAGTCGACCACTCAACATAAGGTTCATGTCTCAAATGATTTTTATAAGTTGCTAACTGATGCCAAGTTTTCTTACGAAAATTTAATTAAAGCGTCGTTTGAATTTCTGTTAGAGCGAGAATCTAATAACTCCATACTTTCTCAGTTTGATTTAAAGGTCATTTCTCACTATTTCCCCGAGTATGAAAAAGAGATTAAGAAGCGGCTGAAGGCTTAATCTTTCGTATACAATATTCATTTAAACAACCTATAAAGAGGCCATATATGGGCAGTAAAGATAAAAGAAAAGAATCTAAAGGCAAAAAACCACAACCTAAGCCAGCCAAGGTATAATTTCACAACCTGTTGATTTATATAGTTTTTTTATAATTATTCTGGTTTAGTGTTATTTCTCTCATGATTTTCATGAGACCTCATTCATGATCCTCAAGGTGTTTACTTTTTAAGTTCGAGTATTATTACATTTAAGTACTTTCTTATTAACTTAATAAAAGGATCAACATCATGTGGACAACTCCAGCTGCTACTGAAATGCGTTTCGGTTTCGAAGTTACAATGTATGTAATGAATAAGTAATTATTCCTGATTTAAAAAAAGCCCGCTTGATGCGGGCTTTTTTTTAATTCATTTATAGATTTATCCAGGTTTTTGTTTTAATAGATGCTTGAATCGCTTCTAATGTTTTTGTATTCCAAAGCGCATCATCTAGAGAAAGTTTCGGCGAAGTATTATTGATGATGCATTGGTTAAAGTGATCAATCTCAAGTGTAAAGTGATTAGCTTTTTCAATACGCTCATTCTTTAAGCCATCTGCATCTGTTGTGATGGTTAATTGTGCCTCATCATTCTCATGTTGCCATACGGTATGGCACGTCAGTTTCCCTTTTGACCCAAAGATTTCAAATTGAGAACGTCTTATACATTCAAAACTGATATCAAATTGCGCACGTCGATTCAGACCAAAATCAATCATGCCCGAAGTAGTTAAATCTGCCCCGTGTTCATTAAGATGGCTATTCGCAATCACAGCAATTGGATGCTGATTAAAGCATTGACGAATACTATGAATTGCATAAGGACCAATATCCCATAATGCACCACCACCGTTTTCTATAGATCGATCGATACGGTAGAAGCGAGCAGGTTGTATTGGAAAAGAAAACATAGAATGCACATACTGAACATCACCTAACAATCCTGAGCTAATGATTTCTATTATGCGACTAAACTGTGGATGAAAGACATACATAAAACCTTCCATCACTTTGACATGATTTTTATCAGATGCCTCTTGAATTAATTCAACTTCTTTTGAATGGAGTGTGATGGGTTTTTCTATGAGCACATGTTTTTTATTATGAATTGCTTTAAGAGCAGGCTTGGTATGCTCTTCGTTTGAAAGTGGGATATAAATAGCGTCTATATTAGGATGATTAATCACTTCATCTAAGGAATTGAAGGTTTGAACTTTGCCTACAAGTGTGGGCTGGTATTTTTCCAAACATTCTGCCGCTGCATTCTGCCTCCTACTTCCAATAGCAACGAGTTCACCAAAAGGACTATTTGCAATAGCTGGAAGAAGGCGCTCATTGACACGTGCAGCTCCTAGAATGCCCCAACGTATTTTTTTCATTTTTATTATCTTAAATTAAACGATGTTTTATTATGATCAGCCTTAAGCTAATAAACAAGCCATCATTTCTTGAAAGTTCAGGTTGAGAAAAGGTTTATTAAATGAGATCATTTGACCCATGAAATTGTTATTTCTCCTCTCATTACTTTTCCCTATTAAGTCTTTTGCCGATTGGTCTTTAATTCATCAAGATGATGCTGATCATTACATGGATTATGCGCTGATGAGTAAAAGTGGACATAAAGCGAGGGTCTGGTATTTACAAAATTATGCCGAACTCCAAGCTATTAAAAATATTCAATATCGATCTGTTAAAAATAGATCAGAGTTTGACTGTAAGGCCCGAAAAATGAGAATTCTAGCTTATGCTTTGTACCCAGAACCAATGGGTCAAGGCCATGCATTATTTAATAAGGGTGAAGCTTTGGATTGGCAAGTCATTAAACCTAAAACTCTTAATGATTTATATTTAAAGCGCGTCTGCAGCAAAAAGAAATAGAGCTTTATTTACGTCCACGTTTAGGTAGAACAACACCAAGCCTTTGAGCAGCCATTTCGTTATTACCTTCCGAATCTGCTAAAACCCATCCACTCAGAAACATGCGCGTCATATATTGCCTGTTGTATAAGAAAGCTACGATAACCTGCCACAAGCCTAAAGTGATAATTGAAAAAAGCATATGAAGGGCTGCGACACCTAACTCACCTCTAAAGAGAGGTACGAACCAACCAAAAAAGAGGTATGTCCAACTAAAGCCGTAGTAACCAATTTTAATCATGCCTGAATTCGGATGTTTGATGATGACAGCTGTAGCCATAAATTCCCTCTAATTAATTTTCTATGCCTCATTATATATTCGCATGAGAAATTATTATGAAGTTCTAATAAATAAAAAACATATAGTTCTCTATATGTTGTCTTAAGTAACTTTTAATAAGTGTTTTTGAATATCAATTTATTACAACAATTGATTTAATTGGTAGGGGATGCGAGGGTCGAACTCGCGACAAACGGATTAAGAGTCCGCTGCTCTACCAGCTGAGCTAATCCCCCAGAAAGTGATATTTTACAGTATTTGTCTAGGTTGTAGAGGGGGTAGGGCGGGGGATTTTGGCGGGGGTGGAATTTGTTAAAGATAAATCAGAAGAAGTCAGGCACGATATGCTGAGTAATCATTGGTGGGCGAACGTAACTTGATGGAATCTTTTTTCTCTTACCAAACTTTATTTCAGAAAGTTTTATTGAAT
>Ga0208942_1000164_pt1 | contig 30815 bp, 23 predicted proteins | sample GreLakmeSU08MSRF_FD_187704 | JGI IMG/M metagenome (GOLD analysis project Ga0208942, IMG submission 187704) | Freshwater lentic microbial communities from great Laurentian Lakes, MI, USA - Great Lakes metaG SU08MSRF (SPAdes) | ecosystem: Environmental > Aquatic > Freshwater > Lake | place: Great... | reverse complement strand
ATTACAATTCACCCCTTTATACTTATGCATAGTGTGTGCTATAATTAGGGTATAGCAGAATATCCTGCTAATAGTTTTAAGGAGCAAATCATGTACAAGCTAAACACTATTGACAGCCGAGAGATTACCAAGCATATAAAATTTTTGTGGAGCGGTGCTCGTTATCACATCAGCGAGCTGGACGAAGATGACGCATTGCAGCTGACGGAATTAGAAGCACTCGAAAAGGATGCGATTGAAAATGGATGTGGTGAGAGCGAGTGGGAAAATGGCATTGAGATAATTAACGATAATTTCATTGCCAACTACATCCGCCAAAAGTTAGAGGACGCCGAAATTCTGAGTCGCCATTTTCCGTCGTGGCTGATAATAGATTGGGATGAGACGGTTGACAATTTTCTGAAAGACTATACAGAACTTAGTATGGGCCATGCCACTTTTTGGGTGCGCACATCGGTTGAAATTCCGGATTGGCAAAAATAGTCACCATGCAGAATCGGTCACCATGCCGATTCTGCATTTTTTTATTTAACTTGACTTTGGAGTTCGTGATAGGTTTTATTCTTATTATTATTCCTGCTCTTATTCCAGGCCGGCGCGTGATAGGTTTTGCAATTGCATTGTGCTTTTACCCGTTTATACTTATGCATAGTGTGTGTTATAATTAGGGTATAGCAGAATAGAATATTTTCTGCAATAACTTACAAGGAGTCAGCATCATGAAAGTTTGCGATATCGTCACCGAGAAAATTTTGGCAATGTTAGAGTCGGGAGTCGCACCGTGGGCGCGTCCATGGAAAATGAACGCGCAGCCTATGCGTTATATCGGCAAGCCTTATAGAGGAATTAATCAGCTGCTGCTAAGTCTTGCTGATTATAAAAATTCTATATGGCTTTCATTCAACGCAGCAAAAAAATTGGGCGGATATGTTAATGCTGGTGAAAAAGGACGCATCGCCGTTTTCTATAAATTCCCAACAGCTGAAGAGTCAATAGCGGGTAAACGGCCGTACATGCGTTACTATACAATTTTTAATATAGAGCAATGCGCGGATGTGCCATTGCCTAAATGGTATACACGCCCAACAGAAAATATTTTCAGCCCGATTGAAACAGCTGCAGCGCTTGTGCGCGGTATGCCAAACGCGCCGATTATAAATCACTCCGGCAGCAGCGCGCATTATTCACCGATTAAGGACTCGGTAAATATGCCAGCTGCTGAATCGTTTATAAGCGCTGAGTCATACTATGCGACTCTATTCCATGAATTGGCGCATAGCACCGGACACGATAGCAGAATCGGGCGCACCTTAATCGGTAACATGTCAAGTGAGTCTTATGGCAAGGAAGAATTAATTGCTGAATTGGCATCAGCAATTCTGTGCAATGAATCGCGGATAGACTCCGGCAGCGTTACATCCACAAGCGCCAGCTACCTTGACAGCTGGATTAAAGTATTGCGCGGCGATAGCAGCCTTATAGTGGCTGCAGCAAGCGCAGCGCAGCGGGCTGCTGATTTTATTCTGGATGCCAAACCGGAATCAGAATCTGAATCAGAATCAGAATCAGAATCAATCGCAGCGTAAAATCGTTCACCATGCAGAATCGGTCACCATGCCGATTCTGCATTTTTTTTGCTGCTCGGATTTGGAGTTCGTGATAGGTATTTGGAGTTCGTGATAGGTTTTTACTCTTCTCTTATTCCAACTAGGGTCTAGTGGATGATAGTTTTATATCCGGCCGCATTGTTTATACTTATGCATAGTCTATGCTATAATTAGGGTATAGCAGAATATCCTGCTAATAGTTATAAGGAGCATAGACAATGGCCAATCAACTTTCGAACGCGCAGCGCAAAAAGATTCTGACTTGTTTGGAAAATGACCCGAAAATTTTTGACTTTGAAGGACTGCCATTGCGAGTGCAGCAGCAATTGCCAGCGATAAAAGATTTTGAAAATATCGAGCATGTTGTCAATCGGTACATTATGGATTATGTATCGATACGCAATACGCAAAAAAGTTTCTGGTAAATCTTTCACCATGCCGAATCGGTTACCATGCCGATTCGGTATTTTTTTTGCTGTGTAGAATTGGAGTTCGTGATAGGTATTTACTCTTCTCTCTTATTCCAGGGCCAGATTGGGTGATAGTTTTATATCCAGATGTATTGCCTATACCCGTTTATACTTATGCATAGTGTGTGTTATAATTAGGGTATAGCAGAATAAAGAACAATCTGCTTGCAACCTTAAAGGAGTATAGACAATGTTAATCGATGAAAGTATTATGTTCAGGATGAAGGAAGCTTCGAGAGATGCATCGGACGCAGCGGATACAGCGCTGACGTCAACATCCGAAGCGAAGCGCGCTGCTGATGATTACTCATCGGCTAATGCAACTTTTGCAAATAAGTGGTTGAACCTCAAAGGCCTTGTTGAAAGCATGAAAGATGAATCTGATTTCTTGCTTGACGAAGCTATTGAAATGGTTTCCGCTGCTGACGACGCATTGACGGATTGCAAACAAGCAAAAGAAGCAGCGCGACAAGTTCAGCGTGAAATGGATAAACTTTGGAATCTCTTTTCTGGGAATCTCTAAAGTCTTAAATCTTTCACCATACCGAATCGGTTACCATGCCGATTCGGTATTTTTTTTGCTGTGTAGAATTGGAGTTCGTGATAGGTATTTATCTTCTCTCTTATATTTATTCTTATCCAGGGCATAATGTGATAGTTCTGCATCAGGCTGCATTACTTATACTTGTTTATACTTATGCATAGTCTATGCTATAATTAGGGTATAGCAGGATAACAGTTAGCCTGCACTAGCATTAAGGAGTATAGACAATGAGCAAGTTTAACCACCCTCTCTCACGAGAGGGCAAGTCTGGCAAGGGTGGCCGTCACATGGGAAAGGTTGCAGCATTCAAGGAAAAAAACATTGTGGATGTCGACCTCATTGACATAAACGATTACATTGATAACAGCTGCAATCAATGCAATGCAACCATGATAAACGATATTTTTTGTCATGAGGTTGGCTGCCCAAACCAGAACAAATTGAAGTTTGACGGAAAGTGGATTACGTGCGATGAAGAAAATAATCCTGACGATTATGGATATGAGGAATATCGCTTCAAGGATTAGTTTCACCATACCGAATCGGTTACCATGCCGATTCGGTATTTTTTTTGCTGCACAGAATTGGAGTTCGTGATAGGTATTTACTCTTACTCTCTTATTTTTATTCTTACTTTTATTTTTATCAGGTCAATGTGGTAATTTTTCATCCGGACAAATTACTTATACCCGTTTATACTTATGCATAGTCTATGATATAATTAGGGTATAGCAGGATAACAGCTAGCCTGCATTATCATTAAGGAGAATCGCGATGACTGAGAATTTGTCTGGCCCGGTGGAAATTCATCAATTGACAATCCACCAAATTGAGTCGTTCTACAAACATGGAATCAACCTATATGATTTGGTTGATGTCCTCAAAGGGTTTCACTTCAACCATTGGAGTAACGGACTCATTGAAGGTATGTTGCCTTGGTGCAACCTATATGGTGGCATGACACCTGACGGGCAAACGCATACCTAAATCCGGTCACCATACCGAATCGGTCACCATGCCGATTCGGTATTTTTTTTGCTGCATAGAATTGGAGTTCGTGATAGGTATTTATTCTTCTCTTTTATATTCATTCTTCTCCAGGGTAATGTGATAGTTTTTCATCCGGACAAATCATTTATACTTGTTTATACTTATGCATAGTCTGTGATATAATTAGGGTATGGCAGGATAACAGCTAGCCTGCACTATAGAAGGAAAAACATAATGCACTAAAGTAATCAAACGGCGACTCTAGTCGCCACGCGCAGCAGGACGCTGCTGCGCGTAATAGAATATTTTTGAATTAGAATTAAGGAGACAAAACATCATGTTTGAAAATTCACTTTGCATTTCATTTCTGCAGCACCTAATGGATTTAGCGTCGGAGACAAGTCTTAACCGTGGCCATGATATGGTATGGCTTACCCTGCCCGATGCTTTGAAGCTATCCATCACGACTAATAATGCCAAGTGCAAAAATTGTGATGCATGGGTTCAAGTCGACACGAAACCAGCGCCAAATGGAATCCTTATTGGCGGCCCAGCGGTTGCTCTCGATTGTTACGAGAGATAAAAACATCTCACCATGCGGAATCGGTTACCATGCCGATTCCGCATTTTTTTTGCTGCTTTGAATTGGAGTTCGTGATAGGTATTTATTCTTTCTCTTTATTTAGGACTGACTTTAACCCTATATTTATTCTGCATTATTTGTCCTGTATTATTTATACCCGTTTATACTTATGCATAGTCTATGCTATAATTAGGGTATAGCAGGATAGAATAATTTCTGCATTAGCTTTACAGGAGAGCATAGACAATGGATACACTTTCGATTTGGCTGCAGGTCCCGATTATTGTTTTTGCAAGCTTTGGATTTTTCGTTGCGATGATGCTGACGCGTGAAGCAATTAACTTTCGCTGGGTTAATTTCAAGCGCGATATATTCAACGACGGCCATGATATGGGCACGCGTGGAATTGAAGCGTATCGCCGTGAATTCACAAAGCTAATTTAGCAGGAGGATAAAATGGCTCACATTGTTTTAGCAGTTTTTTTCTGCGCGGGGTTTTTACTGTTCGCTGCAGTATCCCGACTCATGGGACATAAACCACCGTTTTAGAATCACCATACGGAATCGGCGACCATGCCGATTCCGTATTTTTTTGTCGTGCTGGATTGGAGTTCGTGATAGGTCTAGTGTATAATGCGCCCAAATAGAATTATTCATTAAGGGCTTACCATGGCTATTATTATCCGTTTCCTAAAAACTTCTAAAGCAAAAAAGAAGACAACCCTAGCTCCAGGCGCTACTGTAAAAAAGGATGCAGCGGAAGCCCCGCCCGCAAACCCCAGTCGTCGGAACGACAGTTGGAATTGGTCGGCTACATCTGGGCAGAAAATTCAGGGCGGTTTGCAGCGCGGGGAAGGCGGGAAATTTGAAACCGCAAATATCAATGCGCGTGAAGCAGTTGCTGGATTATCCGCTGGTGATTACGATGCGGCCAATGCGTTTGCGCGGGGCGGGAGGGTGGACGACGCCACCCTGCAACGCCTAGGGGAAGCGGGGCTGTTGACGCGCAATGCTAAGGGGCAGGCAGTTACCAGCGGAGCGTCGCGTATGGCGCTGTTAGATAGACGAGCCTCGTCAGTTCAAATTGATAAAGAGCGAGCCGACAGGAAGCGGAGCGAAGCCGAATCCCTAGCTGACCAAAAGAAAAAGGAAAACGAAAAGAAGCAGTTGGACGCACGCGATGTTGCGGAAAAGAAAGCAGAAGAGAAAGCTACTAAGACAGCTCGGGAAAGACAGGAAGCAAAGGTACGGGCGGCAGAAGAGAAAGATGCCGCTCAGGCCAAGGCACTTCAGCAACAGGCGAAAGCAGCAAAGGCTGCAGAAGAACAGAAGCGCCAATTATTTGCGGATACATCCTTGGCTGCTGGATTGCCAGCGGAACAGTTGGCCGCCCTGATGGACTTTATCAAAGGCACTGATGTGGCGTTCGGGAGCCCAATGGGGAACGCCTTAGAAAAATTGGGGCTGTTGTCGGCAATTGCGGGTGAGAATACTTACACTATTGGCAGTACGGCTAATGCCTTCTTGAATGCCACCATGAGCGGGAATATCCGGGCGGCCAAGGACATCCTTACCATGGCACGCAAGAACAGGCGGGATGCCGAGCAGCAGGCGGCGGATGCGGCGGCGCAGATGGCGCAAGCCCCAACAGTTCAGCAGGGTGGGGAGGAGCTTATGACCGGTAGGTCGGCTGTCCCACCGCGCACATTTACCCCTACCCTGATAAAGAAAAGGACAAAACAGTTGAGCTGGAATAGCCCAGTATTGTTTAAGAACAAAAGACATTCCCAAACTATAGTATTATTCCCCCGTGAAAACCCACCGTCAGTTGACGAAATGTATTAGTATTGAGCTAGTTTTGTGATACTATTGCAGTAGGTGTTCAGATGAACTTTTTTTTAGATGACCCAATAAATTCGTTTGTGGAAAATTTGCTGATGAAATCCACAGAGAAAGCTAAGAAAAAAAAACCAGCGCCCGGTAAATACAACCCTTACGACGACAGTCCTCTTCTAGCTCCGACATCACATGACGGCAAAGACCCCGGCACTCCGCAGTACGGGAAGCATTGGTCTAGGTATACACCGCGGGCGCGGATGACGGAAGCCAAGATGAAGCGTCGCAAGGAGCTGCAGTTGGTGCTAGACACAATTGAAGAGAAGGCTAAGAAGAAATCAGGCAAAGACGATGATTTGTCAACGTATTTTACAAACAGGACATCTTATAAACCATTCAAGATGGAAAGAAGCGGTCCAGATAAACGAAGCCGAAATCTAAGCCGTAACTATGGGGCAAAAACCCCACGAATAATGGCTGAAGATGAAAGCCATGACCGGATAGCGCGAGACGCAGATGTTCGGCGACGGCGAGGTATTCCTACCATGACTGGTGTGCGCGGCAAGGAGCTGCAGTTGGTGCTAGACACAATTGAGGAAAAAGCCAAGAAAGAACCAAAGCCAACAAAGACCCCTAAGCCACCCAAAAGGAAATTCCCTGACCAGTTAAACCCCCCAGGTATGGTTGTAGTCGAATCTGCAAAGGACCGCATAGCAAGGGTATTAGAAGAAATTGCAAAGAGACGCGGTAGCAGTACTAAGCAGTTGAGCGGTGGTGAGCGTGATGTTGATTTCACTCCCCCAGAAGGGGTAAGGTCGGCAGCTCGCAGGGGTATTGAATACCACTCTAAGGGTCTTGCTGGGGATGGGTTTATGTCAGCAACCCTTACACGGGCTCATAAAATTGCAGATGGAAATGAATTGACCCTAGAGCATGTAAAACGAATGCACTCCTTTTTTGAGCGGCACGCTAATGGTCGTTCCCAAAAAGCAAAGAAGGGTGAGGTAACACCATGGGATGTTGCTTGGCTTGCTTGGGGTGGAAATGCAGGTCGTTCTTGGGCGGCCTCAAAGGTAGCAGTTGCCCAGAAAGCTAAGAAAAAAATTATTGTTGTTCCGCCCTTCCCGAAGGAGGGGCACGATTATGTAAATGGGGTAAACATTCCTCATCGCCTAGACAGGTATAAACGCCCCATGACAAGGTTCGAGGACGGCAGTTACGGTTCGGAACCACTCAAGAGAAGGGAGCCGGTAAAGAGCAAGGACGGCCCGACGCCACCTTCATCAAACAAGGGGAACAGGTTGCGTAACGACGCAGTTAAAACAACAATGCCAGACCGTAGTGTAAAATACGTTGACAAAAGAAAGCGCCGGTAGCTAAATAGGTTATACTAATTTTCGGAGAGAACACCATGGACATTACTACATTATCTAAAAGTGAATTGATTGAGCTGCTGTACGCAGTTACCGAGAAGGCTAAGAAGAAAGATGGGAAGAAAGGTATCCAAACGCCCCCAGCGTTGCCATTAGAAGACAACAGCAGCAAGCCTTTGAAAGGGAAGCATTGGTCTCAGTGGAAGTCTCCAAGGTTGGCGGAAAATCAGATGAAGCGTCGCAAGGAGCTGTTCGAAGCCACCGAGAAGGCTAAGAAGAGGGCTGATTCAAATCCAATGGGGGGGGATGGTTCTAATTCAAAGTACTATGATGGCCCAAATAATCGATTTAGACTAAATCCCGACGCTACTCCGTATCGGGTGCCGTCCGCTGGTCAAACAACTCCACGGGTAATGCCCGGTAGTCGCGTTGATATTAATAAACAGAACAAAGATGCGGCTGCCAATCAAAAGAAGGCAACTCTTAACAAGAGGTCTGATTTTCACAAAATGAAGGTGAATGAAGCTAAGATGAAGCGCCGCAAGGAGCTGGACAGCAGTTCAGTTACCGAGAAAGGTCGCGGTGGTGGTGCAGGCGGTCCTAAGGAAACCGGAAATGAACCTAGGCCGTCAAAATCCTATTCGCGTGAAGCAATGAACCGTCCAAAAGGACCTGGGAATAAATATTCTGCCCCTCAGGGCCCAGATAAAAAGAGCAGAAGCATGAAAAAGAGTTGGGAATGGGAATCCCCGATGGGAAAGATGCGTGGCAAGGAGCTGCAGACCGAGCAGGCAATTGACCAGTATCTTTCGTACGAAAGTGAAATGGACGACAATCGGCAGTTGATGTTCGAAGTGATTACCGAGAAGACTCACAAACCGGGGCATACTCCACCTCGTCAAGCGGGGGCACAAGCTGCGGCAGCGGGTAGGCAGTCGTTGGCCGAAAGCAATAAGAGGCAAGCTCAAACAGAACAATCAAGGCGAGACCGTGTGCGGCAAGGCGTTGAAAAATATTCTCAGGAAGACGCAGAGCGCTCAATAAGTGCAGGTCATAAGAGGAGACTAAATGAGCATGACTATGTTGGAACAAAACCCGTTATCAGGGCAATGAAGTTACTACCCGGTCTGTCAAACCTCGCGAACGATATTAGGGCGGAAAAAAAGGTGATGGCTGACCGTCCTACGCATAGCTTGAGCTGGAGTAACCCAAAGGCTAGTAAAGTGAGTAAGATGTCTGGTGCAGAAGTTTACCGCGCTTCAAAAGTCGACACGGACGCAAAGCGTCGCCGTAAGGAGCTGCAGTTCGACGGCAGTTTGGTTGTTGGAGCGGAGTCATTCTTTTTACAAATGGTTGCAGCGACCAAGCCTAAGTAGCCCAAGTGAGCGCAACGGATAACAAAGGTTTATGAGCGGCATTGATAATTTCGTAAATTGGTTGACTGGTTCTATCACCAGCAGCGAAAAAGCCTTCAAGAAAAGTGATAGGCGTCGTGGAATCCCGCCCCTTGAACCTAACGCGACCAGGGGAAGAGAAACGGATGGCATTTCCGACCCGCGGTTTGATTACGGTAGCAATCTTCGGAACCGGAAGGCTATTACGGGTAATCTTGTTAGGGCGAAGCCAAAGAAGAATAGCCCGAAGGTTGCCATGAAGGAAGTTATTAGTTCCACCAACTTTCAGGTAACTAAAGAGCTTAATGGCGACTATCGGTGGTATGCTATTAGCTCAAACGCCTTTTTAGACGGGGACAGGGAGATTGTTTCCACTAAAGCGTTAGAGAAGGATGCGGAAAGCAATACTGACCGAGGGCCACTACGGTGGTGGCACGAACCTCAGTTGAATTTAGGAACAACAGATTTCTCAGCTATGCATGGGAAAATGTTGATTGAAAGTGGTACATTTACGACTAAGGAAGTGGCAGAACGAATGGCCGAGAATGCTTCCAATTTGTCGATGAGTGTCGGGTTTATTCATCCGGCTTCGGAACCGGATGCGGAAGGTGTGTTTCATAACATTAAGATATTCGAGCGGTCACTGCTGCCTACAGTTAGTGCAGCAAATAAATTTACACAGTTCCATGTAATGGAGGATATTACCATGAACGAAAAGAAGTATAAAGCTCTCACTGATTTGGTTGGCGAAGAACTCGTCAAGAAAATCATTGGTGGCGCAGAGGTTACGGAGAAGGAAGCGATGAATGTCGGTTTGCGCTTTAAGGAGAGGAGCTCTTCTGCGGAAGAAGCTATTGACATCGTTGCCGGTATGTCAGATGAGGAAGTTGCTGAGTTTCTGGATAATGTAATTGCCGAGAAGGAACTAGGGGAAGGCGATTCCGGTGACGAAGCAGATGAAGCAGATGAAGATGACGGCCCGGAAATGGACGAAGAAGACGATGACGCCGACGCTGACGACGATGACATCGAAGAGGAAGAAGAAGAGGATGAGGCAGTCACCGAAAAGGCGCACAATGCCAAGCATAAGGGCGGAAAGTCCAAGGCAGCTGCGGCAGATGAAGATGAAGAAGAAGCCGTAGATGATGAAGAAGCCGCCGATGATGAAGAAGACGATGCGATGGTCGAGGACGAGGAAGCCGAAGACGCAGTAGACGCCTTGGCCGCCAAATTGGGGAAGGGGAAGAAGAAAGCAGTTCCTATGAAGGCAGCAATGAAAAAGATGGGGATGATGAAGCCGTCGATGAATTACAAGGAATCTGACTCAGATGACGACGGCATGGTTGACCCCCAAGATATGTCCCGTGATGAGCTAATCGACTTGGTATACGCTATTACCGAGAAGAGCGAAGCTGACGATGAAGCTGACAATGAAGATGAGTATGATGATGACGAAGAGATGGAGACAGTCAAGGAATCAGAAGGCGACCCCGATGTTGCCTATATGTCCCCGTCCGAATTGGCTGAGCTGTTGACAGGAACAATCAGCGAGTTGTTTCAGGAAATGCAGGTGACCGAGAAGATGGGTGAAGTCTTCAAGGAGCTGCGGACAATAAGGGCTGTAATCAAGCAGATTGACGGGCGTGTCAGTTCCGGGCTTGAGACAGTTACGGTGAAAGAGCGCAACACCAGTTCACTTCTTGGAATTATCGAAGAGATGAACGAACGCTTGAAGGAGTTGGAGGGCGATACCCCCAAATCCTCGAAGAGGCCGTATCGCGCATCCCAAGCCGGAGATACGGAGATTGAAGAGGGGCATCGCTTGAAGCAGGCACAGCCCGAATCTGACCCGCTTGACCATTTCAGGATGTTCCTGAATGGCAACCGGGAATAACAACAATACCAGTACAATTGTACGGGAGAGAAAAAAATGGCTACAAATATTGATTACGAAAAGTTGGCGCAGCAAGTGCTGCAATCAGTGGTAACGACAAAGGCTGTAAGCTCGACACCGAATGCCACATACGCTCATGGGCCGTCGGGTCTGTTCAGCTCACCAGGTCTATCGCAACCGGTGTTTAGCGCAATGCTTCTGCCGCGCTTGGGCTTGCAGGAGCTATTGCCAGTTCGCCCGTCCCGCGACATGAACCCGTTGTTTGGAATTATGACTGGCGTTACCGCCAGCACTGGTTCCGAGCCGACGGGTGTCTGCGATGACCCGCCAGTTGCTGGTCTGATGAAACTGTGTACGCACAGCTTCGTCTACGGTCGTCAATCCCGCATGTCAAAGGTGTTCGACCTTGACCGCATTGGTCAGTTGACCAACCGCGGGGAATTCACAGACCTTCAATTGAAGGGCAGCCCTTGGCAGGGCGGCAACCCGAATGTCCCCGGCTCAGCTTTGTCCGGAGCCACAAACCCGCTCAACACAGAGGTTGGGAAGTCCATGTTTGAGATGGCAGTTGCTTGGGCGCGTGATTTCGCCAAAGAGCTATACACCGGTACACCGACAAACAACACTGCTGGTGGTGGCCGCAAGTACTTCTACGGCTTGGACACTCTCATCAACACGGGTTACCGTGACGCTGAGACGGGCATTGCCTGCCCGGCTGCGGACAGCATTGTGCGCAGCTTTGGTTCATTGGAAATCAGTACAAACGGTGCGGCAATCGTGCGTGCTATTGCGGGTGTGTATCGCAACCTGCGCTACATCGCCGCAAACGCTGGGCTTGACCCGGCTACATGGGTTTTGACAATGCCGCTTGCTCTGTTCTATGAGCTGACCGAGATTTACCCGTGCGCGTATCAGACCTATCGCTGCCAGAATGTGTTCAGCACTTCGCAGACACAAATCATCGATAGCCAGTCGCTCATCAAAATGCGCGATGACATGCGCGGCGACATCTTTGGCCAGACCGGTCAGTATCTCCTGATTGACGGCGCGAAAGTGCCGGTTGTTCTGGATGCCGGTGTGACCGAGACGGTTCTGGCTGGTGAGTCGTTCACCAGTTCAATCTACTTCGTGCCGATGACGGCTTTGAGCGGAACCCCCACCACCTATTGGGAGTATCGCGACTATGATGAGCCAAATGGCGCAATGGACGCTGCAAAGTCGTTCGCTCCAGATGGTCATTACTACACTTCAGACAGTGGTCGGTTCATGTGGCACAAGAAGCCTCCGACTAACTTCTGCGTTCAGTTGCTCGCAAAGACTGAGCCGCGTCTTGTGTTCCTGACCCCGCATCTTGCTGCGCGGATTACGAACATCAAGTACACGCCTCTGGCTCACGAGCGCTCGCCCTTCACCGACAGTTCGTTCTTTGCGGACGGTGGTCGGTCGGGTGCGGCGACGGCAGGTCCGTCTTACTACACCCCGACCGCCTAAGTGTCTGGGTCAATGTTCTCCCCGCTCTCAGTTCAGGAGGGCGGGGAGGTCAAGGTTGTTTTACTGGTCGCAGACCCTACATTGTGGTGTTTGCGACCTTTTTTTTACATGCAGCAAAAGTACGCGCCGTGGATGCGCGGTTATGTTGCGGGCTTTAGTCAGCCGAAATTTGAAATCCCCGCAGACTGGCAATTCGTTTCACTGGGGGCGTTTGAGGATTACCCGATAAACAAGTGGAGCAACGCAGTTCGCAACCTGATTGGGAACGCTGGGTTCTTAGAGCAACGCTTTATCCTTATGCTGGAGGATTACTTTATTCTCCGGAAAGTGGATGAGCTGGGAATAAGGCAGTTGGGTGCATATATGGCGCAGCATTCCGATGTTGCAAAAATTGACCTGACCACAGACCGGTTGTACGCTGGCGATATGCGGGATTATGTGGCGTATGAGCAGTTCGACCTGATTATCAGCGACCCGAATTCCGCTTACAATACATCGCTTCTGGCCGCAATCTGGGACAAGCAGTCATTTTTAGACATACTAATTGACGACGAGACGCCGTGGCAGTTTGAGCTGGAAGGGTCTACCCGTTGGAAAAATTATGCGCTTGACACTTACAAGAAAATCCTAGGGACACGACAGTTCCCGATAAGGCATACGGTTGCAATCCGCAACGGTGTTATTGATTACGAATGCTTGTGGCAGGAGCCACACCCCAATAAGATAAATAAGATGGATTTAGATGCGCTGGGAAAACTAGGAATACTTACCCCCCGTGACTATTAAGGTCTACATCTACCCTACCCCAGACCGGGTAGATGAAAATAGCGGGATTGGCCGGGTAGTTCACGCGCAGTACAAGTATCTTCCAGCTCAAGATGTTGAGCTCGTAGACGAGCATCGCCGGGCGGATGTAATCGCGCTTCATACGCAGCAGTTTGACCTGCCACGGATAGATGTCCTGCATTGCCACGGCATTTACTGGACGGGCGATATTGGTTCTGGCGTATATCACAATTGGCATCATTCTATAAATAAAATTATGGCTGGTGCGGCTAGGGCGGCTAGGGCAATAACAGTTCCTTCTAGATGGGTTGCGGGCGTGTTTCAGCGCGATATGCGGCTGTCCCCTGTGGTAATAGGGCACGGCATTGAATTTGACCAATGGCAGCCGCAGGAAGGCGCTAAGGGGCATCAGTACACACTCTGGAACAAGAACCGGTCGGCAGATGTATGCGACCCGATGCCAGCGTGGGAGTTAGCCCAGAGAGGGATAAATATGTACACAACCTTCGCACCTGACGGTGCGGAGATATTGTCTAACCTGCATGTGGTTGGAAAGCAAACGCACCACGAAATGCAGGGATTAGTACGGGGGGCAAGTGCGTATCTGGCAACCACTAAGGAAACATTTGGCATTGGGACAGTTGAAGCGCTGGCCTGCGGTGTTCCGGTTGTCGGGTATGACTACGGCGGCACTTCCGATATTGTGCAACACGGCGTCAACGGGTGGCTGGTAAAGCCGGGTGACATAAACGGGTTGATGCTCGGGGTAGAGTGGGCTTATGCGGGTGGGGAAGATTTAGCAGTTACTTGCAGGGAGAGCAGTGTGAGCTGGGTGTGGCGCAATGCAATGCGGGAATACCGGTCATTGTACGAGTATGTTGCTCGGGCTGTCCCAGGCGAAGGACAGTACACGGTAGTCATTACCTGTTACAACTACGGTGATGTGGTAGGTCGGGCTATTGAAAGCGTGCTAAATCAAACGGTGGCCGCAGCGGAGATTATTGTGGTGAATGACGGTTCCACAGATGACTCTGCGGTAAACATTGGGCGTTACAGCAATGTGGTTACGATAATAGAGCAAAGGAATGAGGGTGTTGCTTCTGCCCGCACGCGCGGCATAACTCATGCAAGTTCCGAGATGATTATTTGCCTTGACGCAGATGACACGATTGCGCCTGAGTATGCGCGGGTTCTTCTAAAGGCGTTTGAGAACAGGGGTGTCGGGATTGCTTACACGGGTCTGGACATTACATTTGCCAATGGAGATGTCGGCAAGACTGAGTGGCCGCCGGAATTCCACTGGGACAGTATACAGAGCAATCCAAGCAACCCGCCTGCTAATTGCGTTCCGTCCGCAGCAATGTTCCGGCGCTCAATGTGGGAGCGGGCCGGCGCACATAGGCAGGCGTACGCGCCCGGAGAAGATGCGGAGTTTTGGACGCGTGGATTGAGTGTTGGTTTCACAGCTGTGCGCGTAACGCCTGACTCGCTTTTTCACTATCACGCCCACGAAAACTCGGCCAGCAGAACGCTCAAATACCAGGCGATTGACGGGTGGTTGCCGTGGATGAGAAGCAGGCAGTTCCCGTTCGGGGCACCCACAGAGAAGCATATCTATAGTGTAAAGTCTTACACAGAACCGACTGTTACTGTAATCATTCCCGTAGGGGAAGGGCATTACGAATACATTGGCAGTGCTGTTGAAAGTGTGCTGGCGCAGACATACAGGGATTGGGAAATTGTTCTGGTAGACGACACAGTTCACGGTATGCCCTATAATTTGTTGCGGCCGTACCCGTTTGTGAAGGTTGTCAAATCTGGGGGTATTGGAGCAGGAGGAGCTAGGAACGCCGGGTTGCGTGCGTCAAAGGCAAACCTGTCCCTGTTCCTAGATGCAGATGATTACCTTTTACCGTACACCCTGCGGGTGATGTTGCAGGCGTATGTAGATACCGGTAATTATGTGTACGGTAACTGGTTTACGGAATCTGAGGCGGGGCGTCAGTTCCACGAATCTGGTGAATACACCCAAAAGGTGTGGCTTGATGATGGCCTGCATTCCGTAACGGCATTAGTGGAAACGGAGAAGGCGTTGTCGGTTGGCGGGTTTGACGAGCAGATGATTGGGTGGGAAGAAGGAGAGTTCTTTACTAAAATGGCGATTGCCGGTTATTGTGGATACCGGGTCAATCAACCGCTGTTCGTTTATAGGGCAAATACCGGAAGCCGCAGGGAAATAGCCCTGAAGAATTCGGGTAAACTATTACGGTACATCAATGACAAATTCAGGGATTATCTTACGGGAGAAAAAATAATGGGCAGTTGTTGCGGTGGTAATGGCAGCGGAATTATCGAAGCCAAGAAGAGATTGGGGGAAATACAGATGGACATACTTGAAGCACCTGATTCAGTTACCCGTATGGAATTTATTGGACCGCAAGTGGGCGGGATTACATTTCACGGCAAGAACAACAAGAGTTACATTGGCGGCAACAATGACTTGGAGCGCTACGCGCAAGTGGAGGCAATAGATGTGCCGCACATGTTGTTGACTATGAGCTGGCGCGTGGTGTCGCGGCAGCAAGTGATGAACGCAGTACAACAGGATGTATCAATGAATATTCCCAACACCCCTGCGGGCGGGATGCAAGTCAGGCCGCAGCCAAACCTAATTGAGGTACCAGAGCAGGTTATCTCCCCGGATGTGGAAGAGAACCTAACAATTACTCCTGCGGGTCGCAAGCGTGGCCGCCCAAAGAAAATCAAGGGCAGCGCTGATTAAAACAAAAAACCGCCAGCAGTACATTTGCTGGCGGTTTTTTGTTACGCGGTCTTATCGAAGTAAGTCGGCTTTTGTTTTTCGCGGCGTTGCTTTTCCAGAATGATTGCCCGCCACGCGCCACTCTCGGTTGCGTATCCAAGTGTTGTGGCGATTTGCTTGTATGTCATCTTGGAATCGTGGCGCATACGGTAGGCTTCGTCATGCCTATCACGCATCTGTTCCTTGGTTGTATCGGAGCCACCCCGCGCAAGTGACTTGTCGCATATCAGCGAACGAATTGCGCCCAAGTCACTGCGCATATACACAGCAGACTTCCCAATTTGCAGTTGCGATATGTGCGTCGGTGCTTCCTTCATGCGTTTTCGCACAGTTTGCACGCTGCAGCCCACATCTTTGGCGATATAGGCTGCGGTAATAACTGGTAATTCGTTTGTTCTCATTGCGTATTCCTTCCTTACAATAAGTATATCACAACTAAGCGAATAGTGGCAAATTCCTAGCCACGGTGCTGGAGAGTTTCGGGATTTCCCCGTCAAGCCAGTTCAGGATAAGCATTTCCCCTGCGGGGTTATTGGTGTCCAGCATCATTTCGGGATGGAATTGCACTCCAAGCATTGGGAATCTAGTGTGCTCGATTGCTTCCACAATATTGTCGGGGCTAAATGCAGTTGCCTTCCAGCCTTTGGGCGGTGTGGCCACAGACTGGTGGTGGTATGAGTTTACGGTTATCCGTGCGCCCACAAGCTTGCGCATCAAGCTATTGCGGGTAGTTCTGATTTCGTGATTAGAAGCGTGGACAGGCATTTCCTTTTGGGTGGCAAAGTCCTGCCACAGTACACCGCCAGCAGCTACCGCAAGCATTTGGCAACCGCGACAAATTCCTAGGGTTGGCATACCCCGCAGCAAAGCGTGTCGCGCCAGCTGAAACTCCAGCCAGTCTCGCGGTGCATCAAATCCCCTTGCCCAGCTTACAGTTTGACCGTAGAGTGCGGGGTGAATGTCAGTACCACCGGGCAGCAGCAAGTGAGTGGCATTACGGATGCGGTGCAAGTCACCGCGATTGCGCAGCATCATTACGCTTGCGCCGTTGGATTCCAAAATGCGTTTGATTTCACGGTGGCAACTTCCTTCCGTAAGCGCGACAATTGTTTTAGTACTCATTACAGTTCTCCTTGTTATTGTAGTGGGGCGGTATTGCACCGCCCCTTTGTTTTGTTAGTGGGCGCGGGAAACAGGATTGTCATCAACCGGTACATCGTCCGTAACATTACCGTTGATGAATTGTTTCGCGTTCCAGCGCTGGTTCTTGAGAATGCGCTTGCCCCATTTCTCCCACACCCCTGCGGGCAATCCGTATTTGATTTCCGCGTGGCGCGTCCACAAACCCACATGCAACCGCAGCGCTGCTTTGGTGTCAGCCAGCAGTTCGGGCAATCGGAAATTTGTGTTACGGCGCTTGGGGGCAACCGGAGCTACCGCAGCTTTGTGAACCAAAGCCATTGCTACGGCAATGTAACCTAAGATTTTCAGAGAGTTGACGGTTCCGCCAAACACCCGAAACTCAATCCGTGAATCGGTGCTGTTTTGCACTTGCGTTAAGTTGCAAGTAACATATCTGCCGTGGCGGGATATGACATTCCAAAAATCCGTCACCAGCATATCTTTGGATATGTTTTCCTGCCAGTCCTTGACAGTACGGCAATAAGTGTTATTGACCCTGCTACGGCGGCCGCCAATTTGCATCATTCCGTTTTCGTGAATAGAAACAAAATGCAGCAAGCGCCGTAGGAAGTTGCGCACACGGCCTGTAGCTACGCGGACATTGGTGATTGATGACAAGCCAATGTTTACATGAATACCGCAGCGGCGTGTAACCGTAGCGCCACGGCGTTCAATTAGTTTGACAAAGCGTTCCACTTCCAAGAACCCTGTCATGCCAGTAAAGGTCGGGCTAACAAATTCGCAGCCAAGCAATTCATTGCCCGCAGCGTCGTAGCGCATACTGTCCAAGCTGCCGTCCGATTCGCACTTCCAACCCAAACCAGCGGGGTCAAGAATTGCGCCTACGGCAATGCCACTGTGGTAACCGCCACGCTGGCAATTCATATTGACCATTTCTGCTGCGGGCATAAAGCACTCAAGCTCCACACCGAAAGTAATTGCGTTTACATCTACGGCAAACGCTTCTAGCTTTGCGTTAGCCCAAGCCATTTTTGTCAAGGCGCTACGGTTGCTTGAGCTAACATCTACATTGTCAAAATCCAAATCAACAAGTCTGGTTGGCATGATATTTACCTCCAAGTAAACAATTGTGCGGCAAGTATGTTCCTGCCTATTCCCTAATTATACCACACACTATGCATAAGTGTACATATTCATAAGGAGCTGCTCCTTAAATTTTCTACGGTTGTGAAATAGCTCACTCTGCCTTTTTTGACCCCTTCCTAGACCCCTATAAAATAGGGGTATTCCACTAATTACATAAATCTCGTTTTTTTGTAATTAGTGGAATTTCTCCTACGGCGGGTATTTGACCTCCTACGGCGGGTATTTGACCCCTTTTCCTGCGGTTTATCTCTGGTACATCTCTGCGGGGTCTACGGCCCTATTGTTACCGTTTTTGTACGGTACTCATTACGGCGTATACCCCTAATTACACGGTTATTACACACGGTTATTTCATACGGTATTTTGCACGGTCGTTTTTGGTGCATTTCTGGGTAATGTAGAAAATACCCCCAAAAAAGCCTAGGAAAAAGTCCCCAAAAAAGCCTAGAAAAAAGTCCCCAAAAAAGTCTAGAAAAAAGCCTAGAAAAAAACCTAGAAAAAAGCCTAGAAAAAAGTCCTAGAAAAAGCCCTAGTAAATTCTGGTGGGTATATCTGAGTGGTGCATCAAAATAACTACACAAATATGTGTGTAAAACATCTACATAAATCTACATGTAAATGTGTGTACAAATGTGTGTGCAAATGTGTGTGCAAATGTGTGTACATAATCCTAGTAATTGTGTGTACATATTTGTAAACAAATGTGTGTGTAATTGTGTGTAGAAATGTACATATAAATGTGTGTAGAAATGTGTGTAGAAATGTGTGTGCAAATATGTACAAATATATGTACACAAAATGTGTGTGTAAATGTGCATACAAATTCTTGTAGATATGTGCATATAAATCTGCACGCAAATCTACACACAAATCTGCACACAAATGTGTGTACATAATCCTAGTAATTGTGTGTACATATTTGTAAACAAATGTGTGTGTAATTGTGTGTAGAAATATGTTCATAAAATGTATGTAAAAACATGCATAGAAATGTGCATATAAATGTATACAAAAACATGCACAGAAATGTGCACGCAAATATGAAACGTGGCGTGGAACGGTGTGGCGTGGAGCGGTGTGGCGTGGTGTGGTGTGGCGCGGTGCGGTGCGGTGCGGAGCGGTGTGGTGCCGGTCGCAGGTGATGGCCGCAGGTGGGTGCAGGTGGGTTCCTGGTGGGCGTGGGCGTCCTGAGCGCAGGCGGCCGCGCTATCACTTTTTGAAAAAAAATTCGGAATCGAGCGAGCGGCAGCGGAATCGAATCACGCACATCGTCGAAAATGTAGGAGTACCCCATTCACTGTTATTCTCGAATACCTACGTCAGAGATTGCGTTGCGGGAATGCGCATAAAATGTGCGGGTTGTGCTAAAATGATTTTAGGATAAAAAGGGGGGGATATGAGTGGAAAGCGGCCAAGTCGGATAGAGATGCAGCGTCGGATAGCGATTGTTTACGATTTCATATTATTAGGCGGGGATGGGTCGCGGTTGCGGCAGAACATAATGCAGTTATTTACTGTCAAGGAGCGGCACGCCCAGAACTACATAGACCGGGCGTACGATTTATTCCGCAATGTACAGCAGGCAAAGTTGGGGAACAAGTTTGGGGAGATTGCGGAGGCGTTCCGCGAGGTAAGGCGGCGGGCGTTTGAGGAGGGGAATTTGAATGTAGCTATGCGGGCGGCCGACAGGGAGGCGGCGATGTGGGGGTTATACGCTCCGACATCGGTGTCTGTAACTTGGCGGGAAGAGGTCGTAATGATGTTACGGCAAAATTTAGTAACTGCCGAAGAAGTGCAGAAGGAGCTGGGTGATGACATCGCTAAAGAATTACTTATCACCGCAGGGGTTTCAAGACATGGGAATAGAGCGCTCGTTGATACGCTTGCGAGCGCGAACCCGCCAAGCGGAGGCAACGAAGCCGCCGGAGTTGCGCGGCGCAGCATTGCAGATGTTTTTGGACAAGGGGCGGGAGGTGGTAATCAGCGGGGCGGCGGGGACGGGGAAGAGTCGCGCGTGTCTTGAGAAGCTGCATTATTACGCGCAGCGGTTTAATGGAGCGCGCATATTGATTGTGCGCAAGACGCGCGAGAGTTTGAATGAGAGTGCGCTGGTAACGCTGGAGCGCGACGTATTTTTGCCAGGGGCTCCAATGATGGCGGGGGCAAAGCGCGAGACGCGCAGCGTATATGCTTACCCCAACGGGTCAGAGATAATTGTGGCCGGCTTGAAGCAGAGCGGGCGCGACAACAAGGCGAAGGTCATGAGTACGGATTACGATTTGATATTCGCGCAGGAAGCGACCGAGTTGAGTTTGGAGGACTGGGAGAAGTTGACAACGCGTTTGCGCAACTTCAAGATGCCGTTCCAGCAAATACTGGGGGACTGCAACCCGGAGACGCCGACGCACTGGTTGTACGCCCGCGGGCACACGCCGCGCATGAGTTTTTACCAGTCGGTACATGAAGACAACCCAAAGTTGCATGACGGGTCGAATTGGACGCCAGAGGGGGAGGCTTATCTTGCGACATTGGATGAGCTAACGGGTTTGCGCCGTCAGAGATTTCTGTTGGGGCAGTGGGCGCAGGCGACGGGGATGGTGTACGAAGCGTGGAGTGAGGATGGCAACATTACGGAAGATGCGGATTATGTGAAAGACGGGGGCGTGGTGTTGTGGGGGGTGGATGACGGGTACGCCGGGATGTACGACAAAGACATTGGCACATACACGGCTGGGAGCCATCCCCGCGTGTTTTTGCTTGCGCAGATGCGTTCAGACGGCGCATTGCACATTTTTGACGAAGATTACGCGGTGAAAAAGCTGCCGGAAGAGCATATTGAGAAGATATTCAAGATGCCGTACCCAGAGCCGGAATTTAGCGTTGTAGACAAAAGTGCCGCTGAATTGAGGGGGCGTTTAAATGCGCGTGGGGTTTATACTAGGCGTGGCGCTGCGGATGTCGAGGCAAGCATCGGGATACTGCACGCTATGGTTGGGGCTGATTTAAATGGAGTGCGCAGATTGAAAGTACATCCGCGGTGCGAGCATTTGGTCAAGGAGTTTGTCGCGTACAGGCGCGATGAAACTACCGGCAAACCGATGAAGGAGTTTGACCACGGGTTGGACGCTTTGCGCTATTTGGCGTGGGCGGTAAGGTACGAGCGGGACTAAACAACAATGTTACAAGACATTAACGAAATGAAGAAGAAGTCGGTAACTGCTGATGAAGTTACCAAAGCTTCGAAAACCGGGGTGGTTAACTATTTTCTGCAGCCGATTGATTCGCGCAGCATTTTTGCGCTGCCGCCCAATCTGCCGTCTTTCTGGTCCCAAAAACGGGATGATTTTCTGGCCGCCACCGTATATCACGAAAACATGTGGCAGTCTGCGGTCGGCGTGGCAACAACAAAAATGGCTGCGCTGGGGTGGCAGGTAAAGGGGGAGATTGGGCTGCGAGCCCGCAAAGGGCATGACATGCTGATGGCGTCTGAAGCCGGAGCCGGCTGGGTTAACTTTATCTCAAAACACATGCAGGCGTTCTTATTGACCGGCAACGGGGCGTTTGTCGAGATTGTGCGGGCCAGCCGTTCCAGCGGTTCACGCGTGCTGGGGCTGATGCATTTAGACCCGCACCGTTGTACGCGCACCGGCGACCCGCATATCCCAGTCCTGTATCGTGACCGGCTGGGTGCAATTCACGAATTGCGCGACCACCAGGTATTTATGCTGTCAGATATGCCAGACCACCGGGAAATGTATTACGGAGTCGGGCATTGCGCAGCCGAAAAGGCTTACAACACAATTTATAAATTGTCGGCAATTGAACAGTTTATGCGCGAAAAGGTGGCCGGGCGCAAACCGCTGGCTATTCATTTTTTGAGCGGCGTTCTCAAGAGCCATGTTGATGACATACTTGCATCAGCTCAAGGTGAAGCTTCAAGGCGCGGCGTGCAATCTTACATGGGTGCGGCAATTGCCACAATTGCTGGCGACCAGCCGCCGCAACTGGTTACTGTACCGTTGGCGGAAATCCCCAGTGGCTTTGTGCCGGAAGAAGAACGGCAAAACGCTTACTTGATTTACGCAAGGGCGCTGGGGCTTGATATTCAAGACATCGCGCCCTTATCTTCCGGGCGCGGATTTGGGACTGCCACCCAGAGCCGCGTGCTGGATGAGAAGTCCAAGGGCATGGGCGCAACCGTTGCGTGGCGGCAGGCGTTTACGCACATGCTAAATGAGTTTGTGTTTTCGGAGTACGTCAATTTTTTCTTCATAGAAAAAGATTACCGGGATGAGCAGGCTTCAATCGGTGTGTCATCTGCGCGGGCCGGATATATTGCAACCGTAATTCAGGCCGGCATTATTACACCGCAACAGGGATTGCAAATGCTGGTCGACTCCAAAGACTTGCCGCGCGATTTTCTGCCCAAAGACAGCATGTTGACCGAAGCGTACTCCGATGAAGAACGGGCTGACGCGCCCTTCCCTTATCCGCCAATGGAACAACCCGCCCCCGCAGACACCGCTGCGCTGCCGGGCGATGAAGCAGCTCCAACTGATGAAGGAGCTGTAGTTGATGAAGCAGCTCCGGTCGAAGAAGGAGTTCCGACCGAAGAAGAAGTTCCGGCTGAAGAAGGGGATTTGGTTGACGAAGGAGTTCCGACTGACGAAGGAGTTCCGACTGAGGTAACCGCGTCTAATGATGGAGACACAGGAGCCGTATTCGACGAAGATGGGGAAGAAGAAGAAGAAATAAAAAGTTACTATTCCAAAAAAGAACTTTCCGGCGTTCAAGATTTCTTTTCAATCTCGCCTGAAAAATTAAGGAATATTATTTCTAAAACCGTTTATTTGGCCAACGGACGCATTGGTTACAAGGCAGAGCGGGAAAACAAATAAATGGCAAGACGTTCAGGTGGAGTTGGAGGTGCAATAGCCAGAAATATTGGCGTTAAGCTCTTGATTGAGGGCGGCGACGAGTTCATGAAGGTTCTCGGGGAAGCCAACGACTCTGTAAAAGCATTCAGTGAAGTGCTTGGCAACGGTAGTAACGAATCTTTTGGCTCACTTTTTGGAAAAGCTACTACAGGAGCATCCGCCTTCTCCACCGCTTTAGGAGTTGGTCTTTATAATGTAATCAGCAATGTCACAAGCGGAATGTGGGATGCTGGCAAATCAGCATTTAATCTGACGGCTGAATTTGAAAAAAACCAGCAATCAATTACTGCTATGACAGCAATTGAATTGATGCAAGGAAAAACCCAAAAAGAAACGCATGAAGGCTTCATGACAATGACCGCCCAGCAACAGGAAGAATTGCAGCAAGTAAAATGGGATTATGACCAAATGGGCGCATCAGTCAGAAGCGCAGAAGAAAAACTTGTCAAAATGGGGGATGAAGGCAAAACCCAAACCGCTCAATATCTTGGGCAACAAGCAACTGTTGAAGAACTAACTAATAAATATCAAAAGTTAGGGGAAAAAATGGATGCATTGGCTGGGATTGAAGGCACACCCTATACATATACAACCGAAAAGCAGGTTTCCACCGTAAAAAACATGGATGAGGCGTTGATAGAAGCGAAAAAACCAGCATCTGAAATGATTGACAGAATGACAAGACTAGCTCTTATTTCTCCGTTTAACCGCAAAGGAATTATGACTGCTGTCGAGCAGGGCAAAGCATTTGGAATGACCTTGGTTGAAACAGAAGGGTTGGTAACAGGGTTAACAAAATTTGCCACCGTTTCCGGACGAACCGAATCTCATATCAATCGAATTACTTACGCAATTGGCCAGACAAAATCGATGGGGAAAGTAATGATGCGCCAAGTGCGCCAGATGAACCAAGCTGGTTTGTCGGTGCAGGACATGGCTGCGTCAATGGGGATGGGGGTTGAAAAATTTGGCGACGAAGTTGGCAAAGGGAACATACATTTTACGGAATTTACGGCAAATCTAAGCAAGTTCTTGGAAACCACTTACGATACAGCCTTTAATAATATCAATGACAGCTTTCGGGGTTTGAAAAATGCCATAGGCGATATTAAGGAAATGGCAACAGTAAACTTATTTACCGGAATACTGGAAGCATTCAAGCCGATTATGGCAGCAATTGTTCACCCGTTTACTAAAGGAGGCATGCTGCAAACTGTCAAAGTTTTTGGCGACGAATTTGGATTGTTATTCAAAGATACCTTTGCTACTGTGGCGGGTTACATTACCGATTTCATGACATTTTTTACAGATTTTGTGGGAAGAATATCTAACCCTATAAAAATTAAAATAAACTTAGCGACAGAAAAACAAGCGGGTCTTGAGAAGCAACAAACCAAGTATGACACACAAATGACTGGAGCAATGGAAGGTGGAACTCAATACAGTCAAGAATACATGAACAATCTGACTTACTTGGGGCAAATAAACGCAAAATTAACCGATGATACAAAGAAGCAAACAGCTTTACAAACACTTTACACTACAGGTCTTGCGGAAACCGCATCCCAACTAAGTTATTTGAACGGCATAGAAAAAAAATTAGGGGAGAATATCTGGCTAAACGGGGAAAAAGGAAAACGAAACATGGAGGGCGAAGCGGGCATGTATTGGGAACAGAAAGATGCGATTGGCGCACTCAATGCACAAAATATAGAATACAGAAACACATTAAATGACCTTGGCGTAGCAATCAAGAACGGCACCAAAGATTCTCAAGACCGCTCAGCTTGGCAACAGAAAACGGCTGCGAGCGGTGCGGCCTTGAGCGAGCGTTACCGAGACCTCGCCAAAAGCCAAAAAGATTTGGAGGCTGCAGGCAGAACAGCCACGCCCATGTACAGGGAACAAGCAGCGGAAATGCTTACTCTGGAAGCAAACGCCAAGCTTTACATTGCGTCTCATGCAGATTTCGTGAAAACTCAGGAAGCTAATCTCTTAGCTTCGCAAGCAATAGCTGACCTCACCAAAGAAGCGGGAGCATCCGTGCCTTGGTTGAAAGCATTTCGCGACACACTAAGAGATACCCGTGAAGAAGGCGACCCGCTGATTGTTATTTTTGACGGTTTAATTGTTATCTTTGACAAAATTAGAAAAGCCTGGGAAGGCGCAACAAACCCCACGGGCAAATCTCTTTTTACGCAACTAAAAGAATTTTTTTCAGAAAAAATACTAACTGCGCTGGCGAGCATAGTTACATTTATTGCAAACAACATAGATTTCATTATTATTTTTGTTACCAATGTTGCCCGGTTGTTTGCCATTGTTGCCGGGTACGGAGCAATTGCTAAAGTAATTGGACGAGTATTGTTGGGGCTTGGTTTTCTACTTACGCCGTTTGGGTTATTGCTGACAATTGTTGGCGGTCTTTCGAAAGCGTATGAAATAAATTTTGGGGGCTTCAAGACTTGGATAGACGACATGAAGCCAATCTTGAATACATGGGTGGCAACTGTAAAAACAAAATTCAAAAACCTGTTTACATTTGGGCCTGAGTACTCCAAAAGTTTTAGCGGTCTTAAGACCACGTTAGGCACAATTGTTACTGCGATAAGTGACAAAATAAAAGCAATAGTTCCGACACCAGCAGAAATGCAAACTCGGCTGACTAACTTGGGAACATGGATTGATTATTATTTTACGACATGGAAAGCCAAGGTAATGTCATGGTTGCCCAGTACGGAATCAATTGACAAGTGGGTAACAACAGTACAAGACATATTCAAGAAACTTACCACCCCTGCCAGCACCAGCACCAACAAGGAAGGGAAAATGAGCGGTGGTATTTATGACTGGAAAGATGCGTTGCTTGATGTGCAACTGGCGTACGGGGTTACAGAAACAAAAGCAAAAGAAGTTGTGAAAAACCTGGCTGATAATCTGGCGTGGTTTACAACGAAATGGGGAGAATTTACAAAATGGCTTCCCGAACAATGGGACATCATCAAGGGGAAACTTTCAACAAAATCGGAGGAAATTTCAAACACAATCCTCGGATATTTTACATTGTTGAAGACAAAGATTGTAGACTTTTTTGAAAAAGATATTTTTAATGCAATAAAGACTGTTTGGAACTACAAATCCGAAGGCAAAAGTGGATTTGAGAAAGAATACGAAGACGCGATGAAAAGACTGGAAACTTATTTTGGAACCAAGAAATTTGAAGGGGTGATTGAGTTTACTTCTAATATCGTATCTGTACTCGAAAATGCAATAAGCCGTATCAAAACTTTCTTTGAGAAAGAAGTTCCGAAAGCAATGGCAGATGCTTTCAAAGTAGGGTTTGGCCAAGGCGACGAACCACGCCCAGACATGGATGCCCAAGTAAAAGCGGTTGGAGAGGGTTTGCAAGTTACCCCAGAAATGGCAAAGGCAATTGTAGGTTTCATTGAGTTAGTCGGTGAAAAATTCAAAACTTGGGCGAAATTTGCTGAAGAAGCGTATACGAATACAAAGAAGGCGATTGATTATCTGTACACACATAGGGATGCTTGGTTTCCAACTGCCCTAAGTCTTACTGCGGCACTCTCAATTTTTACAATAGGAAGTTATCTTTGGGTAAGTATAGGTAAATTCTGGACGGCATCCGGATTGGCTGCTTCAACAAAATGGATTGGGGGAATGATGGTGGGCCTAGGAAATTTTTCCGGAAGATTTGGGGCGTGGTTTGGGCGATTTCTTGTATCTCCGAGTGCCGCAATGGGAACGCTGTGGACAAGACTTGGAGGCACATGGGCGGTAAATCTTGTGAACGGTTTTACCACAAATATAACATCTGCTATCGGATTTTTAACATCCGTTTTTGCTCCCATTAAAACTCTTATTACTGAATCGATAGGCTCAATTGTCAATACATACATAGGTGGAATATTTGGGAATATTGGTACTCAGGTATCAACTTTTACTCAAATATGGACGAGCTTTTCCCAGGCAATGGCGGCGAGCGGTGGTTGGATAGTTGCGCTAATCTTATTAATATTAGGGGCTGTTGTTGCTGTAGGGTGGGGTTTTTACACAAACTTTGAGGGGATGACAGATAACTTCTGGGCGTTTGCGGATAGTCTTTATAACCTTTGGACTGATGTTATTTTCCCAGTTATTAAAGCTTTTTGGGGAGCGCTGCAAATACTTGGCAGCGCTCTGTGGATGGCAATTGTATGGCTTTGGGAAAACATACTGAAGAGCGCTTTCGAAGATATAGCTGGTGCTTTTAATAACTTAGTACTTGCTGTTACTTGGTTACTAAATACATTTATAGATTTTTGGAATTTTGTTTCACCAGTTCTTATTCCAGTACTTCTTATTTTAGCTGTCATTTTTGGTGGCGTGCTATTCCTAAAAATTCTGGCTGTTATTACAATAGCTGTTGTCTTATTTAAGATTTTTTCATTGATTGTCAAATTATTGGGCGGTTTTATTTGGGTAGTTATAGAAGTCCTTAAGTATATGGGTATGTTAGCAGCTAGTTTGTGGGAAGCTACGCATGAAGGCGAAAGTTTTGCTGAGAGTTGGTATAACTCATCGTTAGTCCTAGGTGAAAGTGGCGGAATATTTGGGTATATTACTGACATGATTGTGGTATTGGGAGGCGCAATCCAATGGGTAGGTTCGTGGTTTGAATGGTTGGGAAAGTCAGCTGCGAATGTCTTTTTAAGAATAGCAGCTAACAATAAAGCCGGAATTTTAAAAATTATGGCTAACACAAGGTATCAGGTTGGGGGAAGTGACGAAGGAGAAACACCTTTTGAAACCTGGGAAAAGTCAAATAATGCAATTATGGAGCAGTTGGAAACTGCTACAACACAAGGGGAAGGCTTGTATAAGAAACCGGATATCGAATTTTTCGCGCCGTTCATGAAATCTCTCGCTATAGGTGCTGCGTCAGCCTTAACAGTGGCGGCAGCAGGGGCGCTGGTAGCAGCAATACCGGTAACTGGAGGAGCAAGTGGGGCAGCTCTCGCTGCTTTGCCGTATGCGGTTGGACTTATGGGGGCGTACTTCACTGCGCAGCCTCTCGCTAGAGCAGTAGACGCATCGCCGGAATTTGCAGGAAAGCAAGCCGCAGAGAAAGCAGCGTGGCATACAGACATTTTGAAGCTTTATAAAGACCATGTAAGCAACACGGTTGGAATGAAAACTCTATTTGGCGACCGAGGATTGAATAGCACATACGTAGGAAAAGCCATAGACCCGGTATCAGATAAGTATCTTATAGAACTTGGAAATGTTCTCTCTTTAGGGTCAGATGCAAGTTTGGCAGCGGCTGACAGAGCCGAATCTACTGGAAAAACAGAACAAGAAGCAAGAATGGCAGAGACGGAAGCGAAATATAAAGAACAACTTAAGGGAAAAACCCCAGCAGAAGTAGCGGCATTAGAAAAGAAATATAGAGAATATTTGACAGAAGAAGCTAAGATAACAGCGGGCTTTAATAAGAGTCTGTTCACTCTAGCGAACACGCCTCTGGTAGACCCATTTACTGATGCGAAATTTTCTCCCCAGTATGGTCCGGTTGCCAATCCTAAGCCACGAGTAGTAGCTCCGCCTCAGACGCGCGACCAATATATGCAAGAGAGTAATCGAGCTGAAACCGGTTTAGCAACCAGACTAACTAATATTCAAAACACAATTTATACTACAAGTGCCTCTCTTTTAGCCGCCCGCACGTTAGCAGCAGGTGGGGCTGCTGCGGCACCGACACAAACTTATTCAACCGGATAAATTTATGTATTATGCGAAGTAGAAATTATTCATCACAACTAGAGTTTGACTACTACATACCGCCAAACTCTGTAAACACAATAAACGCAATTACCGGAAAAGTGTCTTATAGCAGCATGTATCTGTTGCAGGATTACTCGGTACGCGCAATTATGTCCAGCTCCGGATATGGAATGCCGGAAATTAAATACATTGAACAAACGGGGCCGTTTCAACACGGCAAGACTATTCTTGATTACAGACTGTTGCCGCGCAACATAGATATGGAAATCAGGTTTAATTCCCCGAACCGCCAAGATTACTGGAATGACCGAGCGGATTTCCTAAACTTGTTTCGCGTAAACAAGCAACCTCTGGCTGGAGCTTTGTTTCAGGGAAAACTCATGAAAATATTGCCGGATGGTGGCCGGCGTTGTATTGATGTATTGCTTTCAGCCGGAGCTGCTTTTGATTTTGATACATCTAGCTGGGATTTGTTTAGCGCCAACAATAACATGACATTTGTGGCGCCAGACCCGACATTTTACGAGCCAACCCTGAACACCGAAGTAATCGTGCTGGCTGCCACAACAGAGCTGGCATTCCCGAAAACAATCAAAGGGTGGGGCTATTGCACGGCAAATGTTTTGATTGGGGATTTATCAATTGCCTATTACGATTACGGAACCCCAAACAACAGTGCGTCGCGCCTGACCGCCACCACAACCGCAATTGTGGTTGGTGACATTCTTATTATCGGCACCGAAAAAATTACGGTAACTGCCGTAACAATAACAACGGATAACACAGGGACTTTGACTGTGACCCGCGCTTCGTGCGGCACAGTTGCAGCGGCGCATACGCTGGCGGATTTGATTGCGGTAACAAAGGACACGACTACGGTTGCAAACTTTGCGATTACGGCCAGCACTTACGAACCGTGGAGAGTTGTGTTTGATTTTTACACGACACTTTCAACAACTATGTCTGCAATATCCACGACAGTTGATTACGCTTCTATGCTTGGGCTTACGGGCGGGGCGGCCGTTGGGGATGTGCTGTATTGTGGAACGGAGAAAATGCTGGTTACGGCGGTTGTAAGTTCCACACAGGCTACAGTAACAAGGGGGTACGATTCGAGTATAGCCGCAATTCACACCAGCGGAACGGTGCTTGTGATTACTGCTGCAGCTCAAATTGCGCAAAACCCAAATGCGCTCGGGATTACCTTTGGGTCAGCCACTTTGTCGGAAAGTTTCACTATTATTTATACCGGAACCTGGAACTCATTTCCCACAATTGAAGTAACTGGCCCGTGGGATAATTTCACAATCACTAATCTCGCCACACTTGAAACGCTTGATTTTGGTTATACTATAGACGGCGGAGAAACTATCACGTTCGATTTGGCTTACGGAGTAAAAAGTGTTGTAAATAATTTGGGAGTTAACCTTATTGGTTCTCTATCTACAGACAGTGATTTGGCAACATTTCATCTTACCCCAGATGCTTCTGTAACAACTGCCTTGGCGGATGGAGTTAATCTTATGATGGTTACGGGCACAAATTTGAATGAAAATAGCAACCTAGTTTTTTCTTGGTTTACACGGTATATCGGAATATAAATAATGGCACAAGTATCACAATTTTGGGGCGGGCAAACGATTGGGGATTGTGGCCCGTATTCGTTTGACCAATACAATCACCCCTTTCACACATTGGTTTCCAATGGCAGCGCAGACGCTGGCATTGCGGTCAAGTATTCGAATCAACTTGCCGGAACGACGACCGGATTGCGGGCTAATGGCGTGAACATATTGAGCGGTGCTGCGCTTGTGCGCGGAATTTGGTACACCAGCACGGCAACGATAAATCATGCGCTGCCCGCCGTGGGGGCCGGCATGGAACGCACAGACTTAATTGTGCTGCGGGCAAGTTGGTCGGCTCAAACTGTGCGGCAGGTTAGACTGGTTGGGACTGAGTACATATTAGGTTCCCCGAATGTGCCGCCCGCCCTGACGCAAACAGATTATGTTACTTGGG
>Ga0208942_1000163_pt1 | contig 30922 bp, 42 predicted proteins | sample GreLakmeSU08MSRF_FD_187704 | JGI IMG/M metagenome (GOLD analysis project Ga0208942, IMG submission 187704) | Freshwater lentic microbial communities from great Laurentian Lakes, MI, USA - Great Lakes metaG SU08MSRF (SPAdes) | ecosystem: Environmental > Aquatic > Freshwater > Lake | place: Great... | reverse complement strand
GACTGTTAAAACAATTCCAAGATACACTGATTTTTTTGCTTTAATTGGATCAGAATGTCTTAAAATCATATATCCGACTATACCTCCAATTAAGCCAAGTAAAATTGGTAAAATATACCACAACCTGCTAGTTAATTTCATATTTTTTGTTTCAGTATACTTGGATAAAATTTATTCATTTTTAATTAATTTTTTCTGATTCTGAGTTATCTCTATTTGTACTGTTTCAAGTGGATCCTCTACTTGATTACGTCTAATTGAAAACATTTTTGGTTTTTCAAAGTCTTCCGTACAATCTGGACATGCATAGACTAGAACTCTGTGTTCATTTGGTGCTTTTGGATTAGATAGTCTAGGGTAATACACCAATCTTGCCCCACAATCCACACAATATCTATTGGCTCTTCTAATTCTGACCAATGTAAACCTCCTGCATTATTGTTAATCTGCGATCGTCTATTAGATCTATACAGTCTAATTGTGTAAACCAAATAGTTTCAATCAATCAATGTTTCTAAACTCGAATTTAGAAATATTATTTTTTAATTATGGTTCTTAATACATGTAGAAGGAAAAACATGTTTCAAAATTCGAGTTTGGAAATAAAGAGCGCCTCCCACCAGACTTGAACTGGTGACCATTCGATTAACAGTCGAATGCTCTACCACGCTGAGCTAGGGAGGCACAAGTTTGTACTTTTGTAAAAGCGATTTAATCCTTGCGCCTATTGAAATATGTCTAAATTCTGAATCGCTAGTTAAATTTAGCAAAAAATTCTTTAATTTCTTTGGAATAGTTTTCTACCAATTCAATTATTTCCATATGTTCTTCTGCAGTTGGTTCACGTTTATGCACAATTTGAAATGCACTTAATGCAGAACCGACCATTTCCCCTACAAAAAAACCACAAAGAAAATCTCCAACATTTTGACAATCCCATAACTCTCCAATTCTGGGTGAAGCTCCAGCACTTTTGTATAATTCAAGTGTCTGTTCAATTAAAGATGAAGTTTGTTTTGAAAATTCAGGATCTAGTGTCATGTAATATGTTGAAATTTTTTTAAATTATTATTTGTTTATTCCTTTTTTCTTTTCATAGGCATAAATCCCATCCAAGAAAACTCTATGATCTTTATCTTTTACTTTACTGCGTAATTCTATGTTTGCTGCAGTTTGTGTAATGTCATTCCACACAGCTCCAGTTAAAATAACATCTTCTCCTTTTGGAATTACTTTGGTATCTCCAATAATTCTTGTAACTCTTGCAGATCTTTCACCTTGAAAGTTTTCTATCAAGACAGTTTTATCTTGAACTTTAACTGTGATTGGAAAATGTGCAAAAACAATTTTCATTTTAATTGTATATCCTACAATTAGACCTTCACAAATATTTCTTACAATTGATCTTGCAGTGTGTAATATGGAATAATCTCTTTTTCTATATGCTTGTGCTTTTAATATTATTTTTCCATCTACAATTTCAATCGTAACTGGTATGTTTCTGAAATTTTTGTATGTTTTACCTAGTGGTCCTTCAAAATGTACCATGTGTTTTTTTAAAGTGACTTTAACGCCAGTTGGAATTTCCACAATTTCCTGGAATTTTTCTAATTGCTCAGTAGACATATCCTATCAAAAATCCTCCTAATCCCTTGTTTACAGCTTCGTGATGTGACATGACACCTTTGTTTGTTGTTACTAATAACATTCCTCTATTGTATGCTGGAAGATACTGTTGTTCCCAACTATTGTATTCTTCATTTTTTACTTTGAATCTTGGTGAAATTGCACCACATTTTGTTATTTTTGCCAATAACTTTATTTTGAATTTTCCGCCTCTTTTATCGTCAATATGTTCAAACTCTCCAATGTATCCGTCTTTTTGAAGTGTTTTAAGAACTTCAACGCCTAATTTTGAAGTTGGAAGAATTATACATTCATCTTTTCTTCGTGCCTCATTGTTGTACAATGTGACAAATAGATTTGCTAAAACATTTTGTGCCGGCATTATAATCACATATTTTTCCTGAAGCCTAAAGATGTTGCTACTTCTCTAAAACATCGTCTACATAACATTAAATCATATTTTTGAATTACAGCTGTATAATCTCCACATCTTTTACACCATTTAGAGCCTCTGCCAAAATCATGTTTCTTTCTTCCTGTGGCTTCATATGATCTATCTTTTGCCATTATACTACAGTGACTCCAAATTCTTTAATTAGATAATCTTTTGCTTCTTGACTTTTTATGATATGTGCTTTTCCAACACTGGCTTTGTGTTTACTTCTTTTTCTAATTCCATATCCAGGTCTAGTTAGAGTTACTGAAATTCCAAGACCCAAGATTCCAACTTGTGGATCATATTTTACACCTGGTATGTCTATGTGCTCTTTAATTCCAAATGAAAGATTTCCAAAATTATCAAAAGATTTTCCATTGATTTGATGTCCTTTTGATTCTAGTAATCGTTTAAGTAAAACATGTGCATCCTTTCCTCTTATTGTAACTGCAACACCGATTGGTTCTCCTTGTCTAACGCCCCACTCTCTTTGTGTTTCTTTAGCATTTCGTGAACAAGATTTTTTACCTGAGATATGATCTAGTGCTTTTTTAGCTACTTGTATTATGTCCCCCGATTTTCCTAATCCCATATTTAGAACAACTTTCTCTAAAGATATTTTTTTCATTTGGGAATTAATTACTTCTGACATATTATCACTTGATTTGAATTATAGGTTCCTTTTTACCTATTACCATAATTATGTCTGTTGGAATTTCAATTTTTCTTTCTCCTAACATTAACACAGCACGTCTAGGTAAAATGAAAGTTCCCTCTTCTATTGACTCTATTTTTCCAATCTGTCCTGCGTTAATTCCACGAGTTACCAAAACACTTGAATCTTTTTCTAATTTTAATACTTCAAGAATTTTTTGATCTGGAACTTGTATCAAACATGTATCTCCGACACTTACTTTGGTATCTGAAATTGTTGAACGACCGTCATGGAATCCTATTTGCATTTTTCCATTACTAATTGTTGTTTTACTTGTTACTCTAACTAATTTTTTTGCCTTTTCAGATTCTTTAATTTGTAATGGTTTTAGTAATTTTCCTTCCATTGGAACTAGACGATATATTTCTGGAACATTTTCTAATTCGACTACATCCATTAATCCAATTGCATGGTGAAGTGATTTTCTAACAACACCATCAACTTTGACTTTACCTGTGTAAATTGTGGCTTTAGCTTCTCTTAATGTGGTTACAATTTTTAGTACGTCTCTTAGAAATACAGCAGTTGGCACTGAATACTCTTTTTTATGTGGGCCTGGTCTAACTGTAATTACAAATCGCTTTTCTTTTCTACCAATTCCCCAAAACTGTGGGGCCATTTGTCTTTTGAGTTTTTTACTTCCAGATATGCTTACCATTATTTTTTAACTTCCTTTTTTGAATTTTTTGTTACTTTTGTTTGTTTAGTCATGCTTTGTTTTTTTGCTACTTTTTCAGTGACTATTTTTGGTTTTTCATTGACTTTAACTGCTTTTTTTACGACTGCAACTGGTTTTTCAATAACAACTTTGGGTTTTTGAATTTGCTTTTTACCTTCTAATTTTGTAATTCTCCATTTATCTTCTGTATTTAGTGCTGTAACTAGAAGATTTGAGGTATGAATGTAAACATCAAATTTTTCACCTTTTGTCTTTTCTTTTTTTACACCTTCAACTGCAACAGCATTTTTCTTTGTTGATATTATTGTAATTTTACCGTCTATGCCTTTGAATTCACCTCTTACAATTTTTATTGTATCTCCTTCAACAACTCTGATACTTTTTTTACCGTATTTTTTTCTAAGTTCTTTGGATAATTGACTTCCTAACTGTTTGCTTTTTGTATGGAAAGTTGCCTGATAAATTTGCCTATTACGCATTTTTGTTGGTTTCATTTTAAATCACCATTGATGCCAAATTAGCTACTCTTGGCCATTTTTCTGAAGCTTCAGCTGCAACTGGTCCTTTAATGTCAGTTCCTTTTACTTCTCCTTCCGGAGTAATCAAAACTGCAGCATTATCTTCAAAGCACACTCTGACGCCGTTTAATCTTCTAACTGCATATTTTTGTCTAATTATTACTGCACCATACACTTGTTTTCTTAATTCAGCTGGACCTTTTTTTACAACTACATTACAAAAATCACCTACAGCTGCAGCAGGTAATCTAGCGTGTCTTGTTTTGTGTCTTTGTACCATTACAATTTCTAAAATTTTTGCACCTGTGTTATCTGCACATACTACTCGCGCACCAACAGGAATTGCTCTTGTAACGTAAGGACGGAATTCTGATACTCCTTTACCTGCTTGTTTTGCCATTATGCTTTAACCTCAACTACTACATATGATACTGATTTTGAAATTGGTCTGCATTCTGCAGTTAATACCTGATTACCTGTTTCAACATCCATACATTCAGGTACATGTGCATGAATTGTATTTTTACTTCTTGCATATCTTTTGAATTTTATATAATAAATTGGAGATTCTTTTTGTAATGTGATTGTCTGTTTTGATTTGTTGCTTGTAACTTTACCGCCAAACAATTTACCTCTAATTGATAAACTACCATGAAATGGACAATGAATATCTGAACATTCTCTAGTTGGTGCTTTTACTTTTAATCCAATGTTTAGTGTCAAGCCCTTCCTCCTATTCTATCAAATGATCTTTTTGCAATTGATGAACCATTTACAATAATTTCTTTGTTATCTATTGAAAATTTCCAACTATTGTGTAATTTTTCAATCATTTTACTCCCATTTTTAGTTTTCATAATGATCATTGATTTTGTTTCGTCAGTTATTGTTCCATTTAATCCTATGAATTGTGAATTTGTTGATTCTACGATCTCAGTGCGTAATCCAATTAATTCATGTGATGTGATATTGTCTGCTGTAATCATTTTACTTTCATCTCATTTAATCTAGTCATCATTCTTGCAATGTCATGTCTGAGAGGCTTTAATTTTCCACTTTCTTTTCTTAATGTCCCTTTTGATCCATCGACTCTTAATTTTGCAAGTTCACTTCTTGTTTCTTGAATTTTCTCTTTGAGATCTTTTTCGTTAAACGCTCGTATTGTTTTCATGCTAAAGCGAGCCATTACAGTAACTTTGCCTCTTCCTCTTCTAATGTTTCAAGTTCTTTCATTTTTTCTTCTTCAATTACAATTTGTTCAGATTCAGTTCTTGCTTTACGTTCACCTTCTGTCTCGTCTCTCATCTTTCCTGTATCCGTATCTTTGATTTGTTTTAGTTTCTTTGTTTTTTGAGTCTTAAATTCAAATTCTGGAATTAATTTTTCAGTTCGTGCAATTCGTATTCTGATTCCAATTAATCCCATGGCTGTTCTTACATGTACAATATCTTCATCTACAATTACTTCTGCATGGTGTCCTGCCCTAGGTAGAATTCCTGCTGCATGTTTTTCAAATGCAGAACGATCTCCTCGTAATTTACCTGAAATTGTAATTTGTACCCCCATTGCACCGTTTTCCATAATTTGCTTTAATGTCCACATTGTAGCTCGTCTAAACGCTGTACCGCGTTCCAAATGTGATGCCATTCTATTACACATTACACTTGGTGAAAGTTCCGGTTTGGCAATTTCTTCAACTGCTATCTGTGGATTTTTTAATTTAAATTCTGATGCAAGTTTTTCTGTCAACTCTCTGATTCCAGTGCCTTTTCTTCCAATGACAATACCTGGACGTGTTACATGAAGTACAACTCTTGTTCCAGTTGGTGTTTTTGAAATCTCTGCATGTGAAAATCCTGCATCTTTGATTGCAACTCTGAGATAATCTTTGAGAAGCATCATGTTGTAGTTATCTTTGATTACGTTTTTGACTGCAGACATGTTATACCTCTTGTGCCACCAATTCTACATGTGTCAATACATTATTTTTTGGAGTTGCACTACCCATTGCTCTTGGAATAAATCTCTTTACGATAACTCCTTTGTGGACTGTAGCGTTTATGATTTTTAATCTATCTAAATCCATTCCTTTGTATTCTGCATTTGATTCCAAGTTATCCAATACTTTGATAAATTCTCTAACTGTTTTTTGTGGATAACGACCAGACATCATTCCAGGATCTGATCTATGTCCAACTTGATTGTTGAATCTTTTGAATGGAATTGCTCTTTCTTTTTTGATTACTGCTTGCAAGTAATCTCTTGCTTTTTCAATCGATAATCCCTTTATTGAAAGTGCTACTTCACGTGCATGTTTGTGTGAAATTCCTTTTTCTCTCATTGATGAACGAACATGCTTTGTTGCGTCAAAATTTTGAAATGCGTATTTGAATCTGCTCATAATAATCACTTTAGAGGTACGTAGAGACTGGATCTTGATGCTCCAACACCTGGGGCACCGTGTGAAACTCTCTTATTCGTAATTACATATTCGCCCAAATAATGACCAATCATTTCAGTTTTTAATAAAACTGGAATGAATTCCTTACCTGAGAAAACATTGACTGTGACATCTACCATATATGGTAAAATAATTAAATCTCTAGAATGAGTTTTTATTGGATTTTTTATTTTTCCTGCTTTTGCTGATTTTATTTCCTCGATCAACTTTCTTTTGTCATCTGTAATTCCTCGTGTAAGTGATCGTCTTTGTCTTGAATTAAATATTTGAAATAACTTATCTAATGACATATTATCTAGTGCTTCTCTTTGTAATCCACGATATAGAAATTCTTTGACCATCTTATTTTTCCTCTGTTAGTATTTGTAAAGTTTTATTATCCATATTAGAGCATTCCTATCTTTGTCGCTAAATCTCTTGCTTTTTCTGTTGTTTCAAATTTAACAAATGCCTTTTTACCATAAATTGTTCTTGCAGTGTTTACATTGATTACTTTTTGATTGTATAGTGTAACTACAGCTTCTATTATTTCCGGTTTACTTGCTGATCTATCTACAATAAAACAAATCTTGCTTTCATTTTCGATCATACTAAATGTCTTTTCAGTGATATATGGCTTCAAAATGATTTTACTTGCTTGTTCTACATTCATTTTATTTTCACCATTAATTCTAAATGTGCTGATTTAATTTTTGCAATTTCCTCAATTGCAGATTTTGTATATACTGTTAATCTAATTGGATCAGAGCCAGGTGCTAAATCTAAAACACTCAAATCTTTTGCAGCCCTTACTTCTACTCCTGGTAAAGCGCCACATGCTTTGCTTATTTTTGATATGTCTTTTGTGACAAATAATACGCTTTTTCCAACTTTTTTACTTCTTCCTCTAAGTGAAGCTTTTCCTGTACGTGGTTTTCTATCTCGTAATCTATCTACATCTTTCATTAGTTTTAGATCTTCTAAAACTTTGGAAATTTGTGATGCTTTTGAAATAGATTCTAAATCATTTGATACTATTATTGGGAATGACATTACCTCTTCTACTTTGTGACCTCTTGATTGTACTAAATCTTTTGAGGCTGTTGCAGCTATTGCTGAACACAATGCCAATTTATTTTCTTTTTTATTTAATTTTTTGAAAATTATTCTATCTACATTTGGAGGATGAGCTTGTCTGCCTCCTCGAACTGAAGCAACACCACCAGCTTGACCTTGTCTTCCACCACCACCACCCTTCATTTTTGCAATACGTGCGGTGTGTTGTCCAGTTGGTGGATCATTTGATCTTGCTACAACGTCCATGCCTGCAGTAGGATGTCTTCCCTGTCTTTGGAATTTATGTGAAGTTAAATTTGTAAATGCTTTATGAATTAGTTCTGCTCTGAATGGAGTTGAAAATATCAATGGTAATTCCATTTCACCGTCTTTAGTTCCTGTTATTGTGTATGTTGTTGTTTTCATTATACAACTACCTCTAAAATATTTGGTTTTGTAATTTTTGCCGGTGCATTTCTAATTTGACTTCTTAATTTGATTAATCTTCTATATGTTCCTGGTACTGAGCCTTTAAGAATAATGAAATCCCCTTTCACTAAACCAAAATGCTTGTATCCTCCGTCTGGATTTATTTTTATTTGATTAGTTTCAGTATTACCCATCATCATAATTCTTTTATCGTATTCTGTTCTCTGGTGGAATCCCATTTGTCCTGCTCTAGGAACTGAATACATGACACTTGCTGGTGAAATTGGACCTAATGTTGCAACTTGTCTAACTGTTTTTCTTGATTTGTGTTGTTTCTTTTTTACGCCAAATCTTTTAATGACACCTTGTACACCTTTGCCTTTTGTAATTGCTGCAACATCTATTGTTGCACCTGTTTCAAAAATCTGATCAATTTTAATTTCTTTACCTAGTAATTCTTTTACGTGTGCAAATTGTTTCTTTACATCTCCGCCACTTACTAGTGCTTCAAAGACATATGGTTTTTTTTGCTCTAATCCTGCAGATCGTGGAGAAACTGCAACTATTGCAAAAATTTCTTTAACTCTACCTAGTATTTTTTCTGCATTTTCAAGTGCTCCTTCTTTATTTTTAAAACTAATTTCTTTTGCAATATTTTTTGGAAATTCATTTGCATACACATCAAATTCTGCATGTAATCCATAATGATCTTTTGAATAGCCTCTAATTCCCAATATTGAAACTGGCGGAGTAACTAAAACTGTTCCAAGACTTACAAGTTGTTTTCCGGCGTTTGGAGTTTTTTCACGATCGTCTATGGTAACTAATTGTACACAACCTGCTTTGAATCCACAATGGGCTAAAATTTTTGGTTGATCTGAATCATTTTTTGGCCATGTTCTAATTCTGGCTTCCATACTTTTGGCACGTACTCTAGGATAGTATGCTGCACTTCCTCTACGTGGTTGAGCGTATTTTCTATGACCCATGGATATTTCAAATCCTTTCCAACCGTGTAATAAACCATGTGAGATATGGTTAACCCATGAAAATTATTTGGTTAACGAACTATTTCAATTAGATTCCTGGAACTAGTAAATTATTTGCAAAATTCCAAATAGATATTCCACCAATAATTATTCCAGCTAAACCTAAAATCATTGCCAAAATTAGAAAATTTCTTTTTTCAACCATGTTCTTGTTTAGCCTAATTTGTATGCGTTAATTATTGAAAGTGTTCCTAAAAGTGCTTCTTCTAAACGCACTGTTTCTGTTGCTTGATTTGGAAAAAAGTTTAATGTTTTAGCATTTTGGACATTTTTCATTTTACCGCCAAGTATTTCATGAATTCCTTTTTCAGGTGAGCCAAAAACTACCAGCAACGGTAGATCTGATGTTAGATATTTTGTCAATTGCTCTTTTGTTGCTGTTCTTCCTTTTTTTGATGTAATGATTGTATTTCCTTGCCATTCAGTTAGCAATGAAAACAAACTGGCTCTTTCTTTTACGGTGTATCCCCAATATGCTGGAGCTTCACTTTTTTGAATTTCTTTAACTGAAAAATCTGGATAACCTGTTTTGAATTGAACTGTTGCTCTTTTACCGACATTTTCTTTTCCAAAAAATGGTATGTATTCATTAATTCCTACATCTACGAATCTATTTCCTTTGATACTTACGACAACTCCTTCTCTTACATCTCCTGCAACTATTTTTTTAGGATTCGCCGGTGTTGAATGACTGGGAATTTTCAAAGGTAATAAAACACCTGCAAATTTTAACTCGTTCATTTTTTGATACAGTCTTCTTCGTAAAAATTGTGGTGTTTCTAAATATTTTAAAATAGTTACCAGTAAACTTCCGTCTTCTCCATAGTTTCCTTCTTGATAGACGTAAATTGTATCTATTTTAAAAATTGCACAAGCTCTTGCAAGAACAGATATCTTTCTAGTTTTATCTAATTTTAATGATTCATCAGATAAAGATGATTCTGGAATTGCAATAGATATTTTCAAATTAAATCCAACTAGTAATGATTATTTCTTTTCGTGAGGATATTTTTCTTTAGCAGTTTTTGCATATTTTGCTATTTCATCATCAGATATCAATTCAAACAAACCTGTTTTTGATTTAATTTGTGCCATTCTGATATGACTTGTTCCTTCCTTGTCTTCACTTGATAGATATATTGCTGCAGATGCAAGCACTGAGGCTTCATCTAAAGTTAATTCTTTTTTGTATGTTTTTTCTAAAAAGCCTGTTACCTCATCAGAACCTGAACCAATAGCAATTGCATCATATGAAATGTAAGTTCCACTTGGGTCTGTCAAGTAAAGTTGTGTGTTGTTGTTTACTACGCCCCCTAAAATTAATGAAACTCCAAAAGGTCTAACTCCAGCATACTGTGTAAATTGTTGACATTGATCAGCTAAATGTTTTGCAATTGTTTCAACTTCAACTGCCTCATCATAAACCATTTTGTTACTTTGAGAAAAAAATCTTGCTTTATCCACTTGGCTTCTTGCATCTGGAATGTATCCCGCAGCTGCAACCCCAACATGATCATCTATTTGAAATATTTTTTGAGCGATATCTGTTATTTGTAATTTTCTTGGTTTTTCTTCAACTGCAATCACAATCCCCTCTTTGGATTTAACCCCGACTGCGATGGTTCCTCTTCTTACAGTCTCAATAGCATATTCAACTTGGTATAATCTACCATCTGGAGAAAATACAGTGATTGCTCTATCGTAACCTTGTTGTGCAGGAAGCATTTAATTTCAATCTTTGAAAGTTTAATTAAAGCGTTGCTTAAATCGCAAATTCTTCAGTTAATAAAACATTTACTTGATTATTGAATAAATTTCTCATAGTTTCTATTTTGGTTGTACTTGTTCTTGGCGTATCTTTTATCTCTGTTTTAGATCTTAGGCTTGAAGATGAATATGTCTGAAATAAACATTGATGGTAGTCAGACAGGATTCATTGTTTTCAAATTTTTGCCAAGAATTAAAATACCTGAATTCATTATTTTTATATGATCTCAAATATATTTATTTGAGATGGAATAATTCACTTGTCTATTTTATCTTTTGATGCAAATTTCAATTAAATTTTTTTATAATTTATAAAATATTTATCTTGATTATACTATCTATTTACGGTAAATTCATTTTTTTATACTTTAATCTAAGACTATAATTTTGATTAGTACCATTTTCTAATTTTTAACTATTTTTTATAAATAACTTTTATTATTTTATATGCCCGCATGGATAACTTTTATAAAAATCCTTTTTTTAACATTTGATTCATAATTAATTTAAGAATATTTCATATGCTCTTGAAAAAAGAAAATATTTTCTATATGTATTGTATGAATCAAAGTTTAATTTGCGTCAGATTATTCATTTTCCAATGAGATTTGATATTGAATTTACAGGTCATGAAAATATTCGTTCAAATCATACAAGAACAATTGAAATTACTAAAGAATCCCATCTTACTCCAAGTGGTGATTGTATTATTGGTGTGAATGCAACTGCCAGTTGTGCTGATTTACCTGATTTATTGAAAAAAAAACTACAAAACACAAACTCCAAAGTTATATTTTCAATCAAAGTTGGACCGTATGAATTCATTGTTAATGGTATGGGCAATGAAAATCTTATTTTAACTCATATGGAAGATATTGTGATAAGAAAAAGTGATTTTATATGTCCTCGAACATTGGCTGTAAAATGCGACAAGACATCAGATCTTATTCCAAGAGAAATGATTTCCCTATTACAAAATCCAAAAACTAGAGGCACATTTACTATTACAGTTGAATAGATCTCTTGAATTTTATATGAATAAGATTACTCAACAATATGGGTTTGAAGACAAAAATTTTCATTTTAGTTCCGTTGATTCTCTTTGGTGTATTTATTTTTGGATTTGGAATGTATATGAATATTTGTAAAAATTCAAGCTTAAAAATCATCGACTGTTAATGCTGAAATTATGATTTCTTTAGATTTTTTTCTGTTTTAGTTAAATCTGATTCAGCAAGAATTTCTTAAACTATTATCTTTATTGAATTTCATGCAAAAACCTGAAATTCAGTTCCAATTTTCAGCACAACCTACAGAAATTGAACTCAAAAAACTACGGGAATATTTCAAGGAAATGCCAATCTCTGAAATTTTATCTGGATTAAAATTTGCTAAAAATAGGTGGTCTGCAAAAGATGCTGGAACACTAAAAGTTGGAAGAAAAAGTATAATCCAAAAAGAAGTACATTCAGTTACATCTGAGCAAGCTCAATGGAGATTAAAAAATTGGAAAATGATGATTGCAAACTATCGCCGTAGAGGGTACAGTTATCCAACAATATCCAGAATTAAAAAAATTTTAGTTCAGAAAAGTAAAAAGAAAATAAAGTAACTTTATTCTAATTCACTTAGTATATCTGATTTACTTGTTTGTGTACTTTCTTGTTTCAAGTTTTCAGGAATATCTGGAATGGATACCTGCGTTTGTCCTGCAATAATTGAATGTGCTTCCTCTAAAATTGCCAATGTGTCTGCATTAGTTGTATTTGAAGAACTCAGCATACTTGTACCTTCCATGGACGATCCAACCATCATATCGCCTAATAATTGTGACAAGTCTCCCATTGAAGATGTTGCTTCTGGCATTATTCCATTAAGTGATGGACTTAATCCTTTGATTATTGACATACATGGACTAAGTGTCACAACAACATCTCCAAGTTCAGACATTGTGTTAAGTCTGAGGTGAATTTGTTCCATTGAAAGTTTAGCATTACTGACCATATTTTTCATTTTTCTTACTTGACCCAGTTCTGTAGCATATGCTTGAGCATATGCATTATTGTGTGATTTTTGTGCAGATACAACTTTGTCAAAAATCATGTCATGTTTCACTTGTAATTTTTCTGTAATTCCTTGTAATTTGCTAATTTGAATTTCTAATTTTCTTTGTGCTTCTTCAATTCTATTTTTTAATGGAACTTCTGGTTTTAAGCTGCTCATTACTTTGTGAGATATGCTTTCACCCTCTTCTTTATTCCATGAATTACTTATCAAACTTATATTTCCTCAATAGTAATATGTAATTTAGTTTTAAATGAAATTGTCACTTGTCTATGTGTAACTACAGTAACATGGGAGTTGAGTTACATTCTATCCAAAAGTAAATGTGTATATTTGAAATCCTGGATTGTTGATTTTGATTTCCAATTTGTGCTCAGATGACTCTTTACTAGTTACAATATTGTATATCCCGCAGCTAAAATTGCAACCTTGTTCTCATTTTTTATATCAATCCCCGCATTCCTATTTTTATTGACTAGTGGAAATGCATCTCATTTTTATCTGGGACAAATTTTAATTTTGTATGAATAAGCGATTTATTTCAGTAGGTATTTTATTGGGAATAGTTGTTATCTTTGCTGTACTTATGGGCTCACCTGCAATTGGTAGCTTTGATATGTTTAGGTAGTAGTATATGTGCATAATTTTAATTGAAAATTAATTTTTTGAAATTATTTTCAATTTTATCTTTGTTAAAAATGTTTTAATTTATATTTTGAATTTTTTAATTGCCTGCTCAAAAATATTTAATGTAAAATTAATATCTTTTTTTGTTAACCAGGCAGTAACTGAAATTCGTAATCTTGCTTTGTTTTTAGGCACAGTAGGATATCTGATTGGTTGAACAAAGATACTTTTTTTAAAAAGAAATTCTCCAAACTGCATTGCAGTTTTTTCGTCTCCGATAATAATTGGAATTATTTGTGATTTTGAATCAATTTCATATCCAATTTGTCTTAAACCTTTACCGAGTAATTTTGTATTTAATTCCAGTTTTTTTCTTTGTTTTTCTCTATTTGATTCAAATCTTTTTAATGAATATTCTACTAAAAATGATGGAAGTGCAGATGTATAGATAAATGATTTTGATTTATTTATACATAAATCTATTACATTATTTTGCGCTGAAACGTATCCTCCAAATGATCCCAGACCTTTACTCAAACTACTAATATACAAATCAATTTTTTTTGCAACATTAAATAGATTTGGAGTTCCCCTTCCATCTCTTCCAACAACAAAATCACCGTGAGCATCATCAAGTATTGTTATTGCATTTGATTTATCTGCAATCTCTGTAATTTCTTCAAGTTTTGAGAAATCACCATCCATACTAAAAATTCCCTCAGTTATGATATATTTGCGCATTTTTCCCTCTTTGAGTTTCTTTGTTAAATTATTCATGTCATTGTGTTTGTAAATAGATATTTTTGCACCTGCAAGTTTGCATGATTCAATTATGCTTGCATGATTTAGTTCATCACTTAAAATTAAATCTCCTTTTTTTATTAATGCTGTAATTGAACCTAAATTTGCCATGTATCCAGTTGGATAAATCAAACTGGATTGCTGTGATTTGTGCTTTGCAAGTTTTTCTTCTAATTTTTTATAAATCTCATCATTTCCTGAAACCAGTCTTGAACTTGATTGCATTTGTTTTATTTTTATTTTTGTGACTGGCATTCCAAGATAATCATTTGAAGATAGATTTAGTAATTTTTTTCCATTAATTGTGATATTGCCTTGATTTGATTTACTATGTCTTAATTTTCTATACAGATTATTTTTTTTAATTTGATTTAATTCAAAATCTACATAGTTTAGTTTATGATTCAAGTGGAACTAGTTTGAAATAAATAACATCGTGCGTAAATCCCTTTCTTTTCATATTTGTGCTTGTTAAAATAATTTATTTAAATTATTAAATTTCAAGTCCCATATTTTTTATCATTTTTATATCCGTTTCAGAATCATTTCCACCCATTGTTAGATAGCCTGATGTAATTATCCCATTTGCTCCACTATTCAATAACTCTTTTCCTGAATCTGCAAGATTTGTTTCTCGTCCACCTGAAATTTTAATTACAGATTCTGGCAAAAGAAATCGTATAATTGAAAACATTTTGATAATTTCCAAGTTTTCTAATTTTATTTGTAATTCTAAAGGAGTTCCAGGGACTGGAACTAGTATGTTTATTGTTACTTCTTCTGGATACAAGCCTGATAATTCAATGGCTAGCTCCATTCGTTGTTTTTGTGTTTCCCCCAATCCGATAATTCCACCTGTACACAACTCCAACCCTGCTGAACGTGCAATTTGTAATGTTTTTAATCTGTCATCATATGTGTGAGTTGTACATATTTCCGAAAATTTGGATCTTGACGTTTCTAAATTATGATTGTATCTTTTTACATTTAATTCCTTGAGTTTTTTTGCTTGTTGTATTGTTAAAAATCCTAAACTGCACTCGACATTAATTCCAACTTTGTCATTTATTTCCTGAATTATATGACAAACTTTTTCAAAGTCTTTGTTTGATGGTTCTCTCCATGCTGCAACCAGACAGTATGATTCAGCTCCTTCATTTTTTGCCTTACTTGCTTTAATTACAACTTGTTCTGGTGTCGGTAATTGGTATGTTTCAATACCTGTATCAAAAAATGCAGATTGACCACAAAATGTGCAGTCTTCACTACATGCGTTTTTTTTAATATTGTTTAATTGTTCTACGTCTACTTTATTTCCATTAAATTCTCTAGTGATTTGATTTGCAGCTAGTGCCAATTCTCGTATATGTTGATCTGAAATACTGAATAAAATCTCCACATCACTGCTAGTTATTCCAATTCCGGAAAATACTTTTTCTTTACATTCTTTAATAAATTCAAACATTTCTGTCATTGTAATTTTATTTGAAATTCCATTAAAAAAGATTAGTGAGGTATGGGTATGATTTATGCGTAAATAATTGCAAATACATGTACATTTAGTATTTTAATTATTGAAATTAAATTAACTGATTTTGTGCAGATTTTATTGTTTTTACAGTTTTTACTAGAAGCAAATCTAATTCTTTTTCAGTTATTGCTAATGGGGGCACAAGCATGACAATGTTTCCAAGCGTGCGTAAATAGATCCCTTGTTTTTTTCCTTCTTCAAAAATAATTTTATTTATAGATTTTTTAGGATTAATTGGGATTTTATTTTTTTTATCTTTGACTAATTCAATTCCCATGAGCATTCCTTTATGTCTAATGTTTCCAACTAGTTCATTTTTGTATAATGTTTCATAATATTGTTCAAAAATTTTTGAGGTTTTTTGTATTTTTTTAATTAAATTATTTTTTTTGTATAAATTTAGATTTTCATTTGCAACTGCTGCTGCAATTGGATTTCCAGTAAATGTGTGACCATGAAATAGGTGTTTCCAATCATTGAATTTACCTAAAAATGAATCATATATTTTTTTATTGGTTAAAGTTGCAGCCATTGTCATATATCCACCAGTTAACATTTTTCCATATGCTACAATATCTGGACTACTTTTTTGTTCTGTGTATTGAGTCATGGAGCCTAAACGTCCAAAACCTGTAGCTATTTCATCTAGTACAAGCAATATGTTGTATTTTTTACATAATTTGCTTATTTTACTTTGAAAATATTTTGGAAATATAATTACTCCACCTGCAACTTGTGCTCCACTTTCCATGACAAACGCTGCAATTTTGTTATCTTTAAGAAATTTATTTTCTATTTTTTCTAAACATGTATTTTGATAATCTTGAAATGTAAATCCTTTTGGAATTCTATATTCATTTGGTACTGGAATTTGTATTGTTGAAAATAATTGTTTTTTAAATTTACCAAAAAATTCTGGAATATATCCAACAGACATGGCGCCAAATGTATCTCCATGATACCCGTTTTCTAGTGTGGCGATTTTTGTTTTCTTTGTCTCCCCGATATTATTCCAATACTGTAATGCCAATTTTAATGCAATTTCCATTGCAGATGAACCGTTATCGGAATAAAATACCTTGTACATGCCAGGTGAAATCTCTACAAGACTTTTGGCTAATTTTTCTGCAGGTTCATTTGTTAAATTAAACATTGAAGAATGCTGCAATTTTTTGCTTTGTTTAAGAATTGCATTGACTAATTCTGGTTTTGAATGACCCCACACGTTACACCACATTGAGGCAACTCCATCCAACAGATTATTTCCACTTGTATCTGTAAGCCACATGCCTTTGGCTTTAATTATCTCAGTAAATGAATCCCATTCACTCATCTGTGTATTTGGATGCCAAACAAAACTCTTCTTTTTCAAACGATCTTTGAATTTAATTGGTTCTTAATAATTAATCTCTATCTTACAATGTATTTTGTATTTATTGATATTATTTAATGTAAAATTCAAATAGACAAAAATTCAAATCACTTCAAGTTGAATTCATTATTTATTACTGGAACTGATACAGATATTGGAAAAACATACGTATCTGCAGGTATTGCAATAACTTTACGTAAAATGGGAATCGATGTTGGTATAATGAAACCATTTGCTGCAGGAATTAAACAGAAAACAGGATTTAAATCAAAAGATGTGCAAATTTTGGTAAATGCTGCCAAAGTAAATGATTTAGAAACGTCACTAAACCCACAATTTTTTCCAATTATGGCATCACCGTACACTGCATTTAAAAATTTAAAAATAAAACCAAACATCAAACTTATTTTAAGTCAATTTAAAAAATTATCTAAATTACATTCAATGATTTTAGTTGAGGGAATGGGTGGAATTATGACTCCAATACTTGAAAATTATTTTGTGACACATTTAATCAAAGACATGAAATTACCTGCAATAATTGTTGCAGGAAACAAAATTGGTACCATAAATCATACAATTATGACATGTATCATGTGTAAAAAATATAAAATTCCAATCAAAGGAATTATAATTAATAATTTTCATCCTGGTGGATATGATGCCAAGCAGCTAAAAAGAGACTTGGAAAATTTAACAAATGTACCTATGTTGGGCACAATTCCACGCATAAATAATTTTACTGAAAAATCACTATATCAAATTTTTAAAAAAAATATAGATTTTAAATCTATATTAAATTCGTAAAATTTTTAATTTACTTTGACCTTGAACATTTACAAATTTTGCAATATCAAAAATTATGTTTGAAAACGATGAATTTTTCTTTTCAATTACATATATTTTATTTGAAATAGAGTAATTTTTGCCACTAATAATCCAAATATTTTCTTTATTTGGCTGAATTTTATATAATTCTGCAATTCTTTGCTTTATAATAATTTCATTATCTGTATCCACAATAAATAAAATCAAAGTTTTTTTTGCATCACCTTCAAGTGTTTTTAAATCTGGAATTACAATATCTACATTTATTCCATTAAATTCAACTTTTCTTTGACTGGATATCAACGCATTTGTTAAAAGATAATGCAGTAATCCTGTTGCAAGAATTGCGAGACTTTCTTCTTTTTTACCTATAGATACAACTTTGTCAAAACAATTCTCTAAAACATTATCAATTATGTCTGAAAATTTTAATTCACTTATCAGAGTTTGATCTTCGGATTTATTTAGATAATCAAAAAGAAAATCTTTGATCTCATTTGATTCGTTGATCATTCGTTGAATATATAGCGTCTTTCGCCCATTGATTCGACCGTGGTATTTACATCAACTAGAATGAACTCTTTTTTTGTATGTAGCATTGATTCTTCAGGGGTAAGCTTGTTTTCATGTAGTATCTCATATTCTTCTAATGTTAATTTTCGTCTTGGCGCAAGTTCTGCCTCCAAATTCATATCTTTGACAATTTCCTTATACTCTGGCTGAATTAATCCGCTAAAGACCATTGCACTACTACCACTTCCATATGAGCCAAATCCTACTCTTTTTCCATTCAAATCTATTCCTCTCTGATATTCAAATTCAAGACAGCTTCTAAATCCAAGATATAATGATGCAGTGTACAGATTTCCAATCATTTTAGATGCAATTAGGGAACTGGCAAGTTTTGATTCATAAATTTCTTGAAATTCACTTGTCTTTGTAAATAATTTTGTAAATTCGTGGTCTTTTGCCATGAACTCTTGATCCCCTAGTACTGATTCTATGGTTCCACGTGGGTCTTTTGGAACCGGTTCTGGTAATCCTATCTCTTGAATTATTTTTTTCCATCTTGGTAATTGACGCCATTCATGTCTTACAAGGTATGCAAGAGCCTTTTTTCCCATGTTGCTGTATGGTAAATGCATGTTCAGATAATCAATGTGATCAAGTACTGATTCACCTGCTTCTAATTTCATTAATCCTGATGCCAAAGCTTTTTTCTTGTAAGTTTCAAGTGCCTTTCTTACTTGAATCATGTATAATAGATTAGAGTACTGCCCATGCACGATGGGTGTTTCTTTTCCAAATGGTCTGTAAAAATCATATTCGTCTTTAATTGAAGTTGCAGTTACTTTTGGATCAAAAGCTAGTAATCTTGGTTTGTCATTGATTAGCATTACTACCGCACCTGCACCTTGTGTCATTTCTCCACTTGTGCCCATGTCATATTTTGCAATATCTGATACAACAACAAGTGCATGTTTGCCTTCTGCCTCACCAGCTCGTACCCAATTGGCATTATCATATAATGCGTAAGAGCCACTAACACAAGCAAATTTTGTTTCAACACCACCACAGTGTTCAAAAGCACCTTGACCGTAAACTTGTTCCAACATACCAATTACATAGGAGTTCATTGCTTTTGATTCATCAAAAGAAGATTCAGTTGAAATGTATAATCTTCCAATTGATTCTGGAGATAATTTGTTTTTCTGCATAATTTTAAGACATGCGTTTGCTGCAAGACATGCTGGATCCTGATTTGTATCAACAATTGCCATTTGCGATACGCCTAAACCCTTTTGAAGTTTCTCTGGGTCCACTCCTCTAGCTTTTGCAAAATCTGCTGCGTCTATGTAGAGTCGTGGTATGTAAATTGCAATATCATCTATACCTGCCGTCATTAGAGCTTGCCTAGTTTATTGGCATATAAGGATATAGAAATAATCGCTGATCATACGTATATTTTTTTTTAGATATTTATATTTTTTATAAATAATTTTTATTTTTCCAGCATTGAATTAAATAATTTTTCAAATGTCTCAAAAGGCTGAGCGCCTACTAATTTTGTAACTTTGTTATCTGGACCAATTACAAAAAATGCTGGAGTTCCAGTTAATCCTAAATCTTTTGCATCTTTGTTGCTATTTGCTATGGTTGATTTATGTTTAGATTCTGAGACACATTTAGAAAATGTATCCATGTCAAGTTCTAATTTGTCTGCATAGCTAATCAAGTTTGCAGGTGATGCCCAACCGTTATTTTCACCAGTCCAATGATTGTATAAAGTATCATGGTATGCCCAAAATAATCCTTGATCATCTGCACAATGAGCAGCGTTTGCTGCAGAAACTGAATCTTCACCAATAATCGTATAGTCTTTAAAAATTACTTTGACTTTGCCCGTTTCTACAAATTTTTTGAAAATCTCTTTTTCAGTGGAATGAAAATATTGATTACAAAAATAACATTGATAATCACCAAATTCCACCACTGTAATTGGCGCATTTGAATCTCCATGAATCGGTGAACCGTTTTCCATAAATGTGGCAGCTGTAATTTGTGCAGGTCCTGTATCTTGAATTGCTTTTACTGGCTCTATTGTAAGTGCATGCTCATCATTTAATGCACCAAATGTAAAAAATACTGCAATAATTACAACTGATGCAATACCTGCACCAATTGCCAAAGAGGGAGCATGAATCAATAAACTTGTGAAGTTTTTGAGTCATTTAGTCTTTTGTAAATTGATATGATGAATTCATCTGATTAAAAATTTTTACGGTATTTTTAAAATACAATTCTATTTTTTGTATACAAAATACATGTAATTAAAATTAAATAAAACACTTTACTTTAGAAAGAACAGCCTCAGTTTCAATTATACTGTAAATTACTAAACTAATCTAAATAAATGGGAAACTATAAGAAAAAATATGAATAAAGTTTTTGTAAATGGCTATGGTTCTATTGGAAGTAGAATTACATCATTTTTAAAAGATGATTCTGAAATTACTGTAATCGGTGTTGGAAAATATTCTCCAGATGATGATGTGAATTTAGCTATTTCCCGTGGATTAAATGTATATGTTCCACAAAAAAAATTAAATGATTTTACAAATTACAAAATATCTGGCACAATTGAATCTGCAATTAGTGATTGTGATTTAGTTATTGATGCATCACCTGGTGGAGTTGGATATGTAAACAAGAAAAATCTATATGATTCAAAAAATGTAAAGGTAATTTATCAAGGCGGTGAAACTATCTTGGGAACTGAGGCTGTATCTGATTTATTATTTAATTCAAGGGCAAATTATGATTTGGCTATTGGTAAGAAACATGTCATGCAAGGTAGCTGTAATGTTACTGGTATGGGACGTATATTGGAACCACTACGAGATAGATTTGGTAAACAACTAGTACGATTTGATGTAACTCTTGTAAGACGCTCAGCTGATTTAGAGCAAACCGAAAAACATGTAATTGATACAATAGAAATGAGTGAAATGCCTCATCATGGAGATGATGTCAAAACATATTTTGGAAAAGATGCGCCTCTATTTGTTCGTGCAATTAAAGTCCCAACTAGACAAATGCATTTACACATTATGGATATTCGTTTTAATGACACAGCGCCTCCTATTTCTGAAATACACGATGTATTCAAAAATGAATTTGGAGTAGCAATTCTTTGGACTGCCAAAGGCACTAAAGAGATACGCGACTATGCACAAAGTATGAACTTTAATTTCACTGATACAAACATGATTCACATTCATGCAAACATGACTGTCTCAAATGGTGATACAGTGCAATTAATGTATTCAGATGATCAAACTGGAATTGTGATACCTGAAAATCACATGTTATTGCAAGCAATGCTCTTTGATAGATCATATAGTGATTCATTTGCACATACTGAATCAATATTTAATCTCAAAGAAAAAAAGAAAAAATTACAAGAACACTTTGCAAGAAAAAATTAATTTATTTTTTTATACGTTCAATTCTGATTTTTTCCGGTTTATTTTTTATTACTTTTTCAATAACAATGCGAATGTTATCAATTTCAAGCTTGTCGCCTTCTCTAGCTATGTCTTTTAATTTTTCGTGTAGTAATCCATTAAGTGATGCATAGTTATCCCCTTCAGGTAATTCTGATTTAAAAATTTCATTAATTTGTTTGATTTCAATATCACCATTTGTAATTATTGTATCTTTGTCAATGGATTCAAATTTTTTTGATGGTGTATCATCTGTTTCATCTTCAATGTCTCCAACTATTTCCTCAATGAGATCTTCCAATGTGACCAATCCTTCCACTCCGCCATGCTCATCAATAACTATCGCCATGTGTGTTTTTCTACCTTTCATTTCTTTAAGCAGAGAACTTACCATTTTTTCTTGGGATGCAAAAACAGGTTTTCTTGAAACTTGTTCTAATGTAATCATTTTATTTTCTTTTTGTATGTGAATTAAAATATCACTTACATGAACAAATCCAATAATATCATCACGTGTTTCTCCAAAAATTGGGATTCTTGAATGTAAATTTTCACTAATTAGTGGCAATGCTTCAAAAAGAAGCATTTTTGCAGGCAATGTGAACATTTTTGTTCGTGGCGTCATTACTGTTCTAATTACAGTATCATCAAACTCTAATGCACTGTGAACTAGTTCACTTTCATCTTTTTCAAGTACGTTATCTGCCAAACCCTGTGCAACAATACCTTTGATCTCTTCTTCAGTAATTGGTGGCGGCTGATAACTGCTTCCAGTTAATTTGATTATTGTTTTTGTAATTATCTCAAAAAGTTTGACAACTGGCCATAATGCATAGCTGAAAATCAATAATAATGGCGCACATCTAAGTGCAGTTTTAGTAGAATTAGCATTGGCATATATTTTAGGAGTGATTTCACCAAACACTAAAATCATGAATGTCATGACTCCAACTGTAATTGCAACTGCAACTCCTTCTGCAATTTCTAACCCATAATTTTCAAAAGTTCTGATTGCAATACTTGTTGCAAAAACGGATGCTGCCACATTAGTAAGATTGTTTCCTAGATTAACACTTGACATCATCCAACTTGGATTGGATGTAAATTTGTGTAATGCCTTTGCACCTTTGACTTTGTCCTTTAGTAATTGAGTTACAGTGGATTTTCGAATTCCAACCATTGCAACTTCCACTCCACTAAAAAATGCTGAAAGTCCTATGAGCGCAGCTAATACTATATACTCTACCCAAATTTCTACCATTTTATCCTCCAAAAAAGTTTGTCAGAACAACGCATGCTCTTCATTTTATTTTTTATACACCATGTCTTGGTTGTAATTATTTTATAAAACCCACTTTTAAGGCTTAAGGCATAAAAATAATATTTAATGAAATAAATTTCTTAATTGAGGCTAATTTTTTGGTGGAATCGCAAATTTATTTTTAGGATTACTGTGGTACTCTACTGGCAGCATTGCATCTTTTTGCCTACCTGTGAGAATACCTACAACCACATCATCTTTTTTGATTATTTCTTCATTTATCAGTTTTTTAATTCCAACAACTGATGCCCCTGATGCTATTTCACAATCAAATCCATTCAAACCAACAATGGACATTGCATCCAACATTTCAGAATCTGTAACTGATGTTACTACACCATTGGTAAATTCTAATGCGCGAATCCCTTTTAGTATATTCGCAGGTCTTGCTATTTGTATTGCAGTAGCTTTTGTTTTTGGTCTAATTCGTTGTTTGTCTAAATGATCATAATATCTTGTAATTAATTCTGTATTTGGATTGCCTTTATTCCATCGCAATTCCTCCCCCTCAAATTTACCATTATACAAATCAGATAATGTGCTTGCACCATCCGAATTTATCACTGCAATTCGTGGTATTTTTTTTATCCACCCCCATTCGTATAATTCCATTAATGCTTTTCCACAACTAGATGTATTTCCTAATGCCCCACCTGGATATACAATCCAATCAGGTGTTTCCCATTTCAAATATTCTAAAACTCTATAAGGAATTGTTTTTTGTCCTTCAATTCTAAATGGATTTATCGAATTTACTGTGTATCCATTATGATTTTTTGCATCATCCAGTGATTGTTTGAGTGCATCATCAAAATTTCCATCTACTTCTACTATTTGGGCTCCAAACTGATATGCTTGACTTAGTTTGCCTGGAGCAATTTGACCTGCTGGAATGTATACGTCACATTGCATTCCCTCGTTTGCTGCAAACATACCTGCAGAAGCTGAAGTGTTTCCAGTTGACGCACAAACAATTTTTTTTGCACCAACCATTTTTGCATGTGTCACAGCGGTTGCCATTCCGTTATCCTTGAATGAACCACTTGGATTGTATCCTTCTGGTTGCAACCATAAATTATTATTAGAAATTCCAATAAATTCTGCAACTTTTGACATTTGATATGGTTTTGATTGTCTACCTTCTGCACCATCAAGTGAAACTAGATATTTTGAACATTGTTCAAGATTTTTTGTATCTATTTCACAAAAATTAAGTAATTCTCTAAATCGCCAAACTCCACTTTCATCAAATATGTTTCCTTGAGAATTACGTCTTTTATAAAATACTTTTTTAAGTCTATCTGAAGGTTTATTTTTGTATTTTACATCTAGCAGATGACCATTTTTGCATTCAACATTAATGCTCTTTATTGGATACTCTAATCCACAACGTAGATCAATACATTTGAGATAAGCATCACCTTGCATTGTCAGTTAGCGGAATTAGTGATAATTTAAAGTTAAGAGTAAAATCCAATCAAACAGATAATTAACTTTTATTCGTAAACTTTAGATTAAATTACAATGCTCTAAATGTAATCATGGTAACTTTTAACGAACATCTAAAAAGCATTCTAGAAAAGATCCTCATTTCTCATGACATGTTGGCAAAACTTGAAGATAATTTTGGAGATTTAGATATAATTAAAAAACAACTTTTTAAAATTAATGGTTTCTTTCAGGTTATACTAGATAAATTTGATACTTTGGAATCCCCATCTAGTGATTTTTTAGATTTAAAATCCAAAATTGAATTTAATTTGGAAAATTACTCTTTTGAAAAAGAGATAGAGACTATGAGTGAATTATACTCTGAGGATTCAAAACGATTAAAAAATATCCGATTAAAAATTCTCGAATCTTTGGAATCAAACCAATTAATGGAAAAAATAGAATGCATGTTGGAGAACGTATAAAATTATGAAAACAGGCAAGAAAAAATGTATTTTATGTGGTTGCCAAGATCATCGTTTAATTGGCTGCACACATCATATTACAAAAAAATGCAGTTGTTATAAAAATTAAATCTAGATTACTTACTTTTAGAACCTGATCTTTCATGAAAATTTAAACAGCATCGACATTCCATTTTTATACATTCTTCCTCTGATTGATGATCACATATGCCACATTCACAACTATTTGCCATGTCTTTCTGTATCTTAATTACAATATAACTAGTACTTGAAATTTTTCTGATTTTATGGTCAAATGCTACTATTTTTTAGATTTGGATTTTTTCCCAATTAATTTTTTGGCTTTGTCTAATTTTTTTGTACTTGGTTTATCTGATAACTCTAATTCCATTTCAGTTGCTCTGTTATCTACAACTTTGATAATTTCTTGAATCAGTCCATCAAGATCACTATCTGTTGGTTCTGGTTGTATGGATGTTGCAATTTCCTGTATTGTACTTGAAATATCTGCACTTACTTCCTCAAAACTTTCAGGATCTTCAAATGCTGCATTATACAAACTTTTAAGATTATTTACCTGGCTAATTATTTGATCCGTTAATGTTAGTCTAAATTCAGTTCCATTGACTTTGATTGTTTTTGTAATCATATTTCAGATTTCAAATTCTGTTCCTTAAAGGTTTTTAGTTCAAATTTGTTCAACGTGGATTAATGATTTTTCTAAATTAGAATACAATATAGTCTAAGGCAGAGGCGTCACTGATTAGAGTTGTATGTCTTGAACCTACAACGTACCCATTTTTGATTTCATCTGCTGGAATCCATCTATTTGATGAACTATAGTGTCTTTTTTCCTGTAATTCGCGTTCAATTGCCTCAATGTCAAATTCACGCTCTTCGACTTCTTGTGATGTTAGATATTTTATTGTGACTAGAATTTTAGTTACTTTGACACGATCTCCAAATTTCCATTTTGATGCAGTATTTTCATCTGAAACTTCAATTATTTTGATTTTCATTTGTTTTGTTCCAAATGCATCATAACTTACAAGAATCCTTTCATCTGTAAATTCTTCAAAAACAGTTCTGGATTTAGCTGTATCTGAATCCAATATGGATTTTATATCTGATGATATTTCTTTTGATTCGCGTTCATTTTCTTCTGACATGAATACAATCATCTCTAATCATTAAAAAATGCTCTGTTCTCTTTTTTATAATTAGGCACTAGATCTATGTTTTGTTTTAAATGGCATTGTGTGCTCTTTGAGATCTAATTTTTCTCTTTTTCCATCAATCCTTGCAAATATCTGCCCCTCATAGGTGCAAACACAATCAGTTATTGGTTTAGATTCATCCCAAATTTTATAAAATTCTCTCAATTCCCTACTTTCATAGATTCCCAATCCTATTCTTTTTTTTGATAGGAATTTGAAAGCAAGAATTACTTTTCTATTTTTATAAATGTCAAATGTTTTAATCCATTTTTGACACCGTTCAATTTGATCTGCTGGGACTGGAAGTGAAGTACTTGTACCTGATTTTGCCTCTATGGTGAAAATCATACTGTTTAGTGTATTTACTGCTAAAATATCAGGTAATGCAATACTGGGCGAACCCAACCGAAATGCCTTCCAATTTTGTGTAGAATTGAATCTTTTCACTAGTGTATCCTCCCAATTATATCCCCGCTGTCTGCGTGTTCGTGAAATTTTTTTATTGTCTTTAATTATTTTTACAATTGGAATATCTAATGAAATCGAACTCATTTTATTTCGCATGTCATATTATACAGGATTTGTATATAGTAAGGCAGGTAATTATGACATAACCAAATAAAATGTTGTATTATTGATTATAATTAATAAAAACCAAGAACGTATATTTGATTATTTTTTGATAGGTTATTCAATAATTAAAAATATAACATTAATTTATAAAAACAATTTAAAAAAATTATCAATAATTATGTAAAATCTCTCTTTTCATACATATTTTACAATGATTTATCAATCTCATTTTTAAGAAGATTTATCATGTTTGAACAAATTGCCAAAAATTTACAAATTTTAAAGCAAGAATTTTTCAAAATATATCAAGGAAATAGTCACATTCAGGAATTAATACCAATTTCAGCCTCAGAATCTTTTCCGATAAATGAAAATCATTTAAAATTATTGCATGATTTTGCTGCAAACAATCCAATCTATCATAATTCTTTTGAGCAAGAAATTGGAGGAATTTTTTGCAAAGTGTATGAAGGTGATATTAATGAATATTGGCTAAATAGCATCAAACACGGTTCTAGCTGTCAACCATTTTACCCCACTTGGATTATTTCAGCATATATTGCTGCAAGTATTGCAAAAAGTTTTGATTATAAAGAATTGGTGGATATTGGTTCAGGTGATGGTAGAATTGCATTTTGTGGAAAAATTTTAGAACTAGAAACAACTAGCATTGAAATTGATAATGTTCTTGTTGACTTGCAAAATTTAATTATATCTAAGACAAAAATTAATTTTAATCCAATTTGTGTTGATGCTGTCGAATTTGACTATGCACTATTGAATTTAACTCGACCTGTATTTTTTATTGGAGGATTGCCTCAAATGGGTGGTGATATTTTGGCTACAGATATTATTGAAAAAATTACTGGAATTAAAATTAAAAAAAATACATGTATTGTTTTTGCCGGAACTGATTCAAAAAGACCTCTTTCTGGAAATCAATCCGAGGGTGGATGGAGTTCTTTAATTGATAAACATGATCTCAAAGTAATTAGAACTGTGTCACTTCCAACCATATGGACTTTTGATCAAATAGTAGATACTCCATACATCTATACTAAATTTAATTAAATTAAAGAAATTTCAAAAAAATAATTATTTTCTCGTATTCCACATTTATCTATCTTTATTTTATTACCTTCAATTGGAATGCCACTAGTCATTTTACCTATAACTTTGATATGATTTTCAATTTCTATTAAACAAAAATATTCATTATTTTTCTTTGAAAATTCAATTATTTTACCCTCACAAGCCCCCTTTCTCCAAATTACTTGATTAAAACAATTATTGCAAAATTCAGATGGTGGCCATACTATTTTTTTACATTTGCCACATTCGGCTATGGTAAAATTTCCTTTATACAGTTCAGATTCAAAAGTCATCTTTCTAAAACCAAAACTGTGGAAGAAGTTGCAGCAGCTGACATGTTGTGTACTAGTCCAATCTTTGCATTTTCTACCTGTCTTTTTTCTGCATTTGATTGTAATTGCTGTGTAATTTCTATAGTTTGAGCTATTCCAGTTGCCCCAAGTGGGTGACCTGCACCAATTAATCCGCCGCGAGGATTAATTTTAAAATTATTTGTGGTGTGTAATTCTTTAATCATATCCATTCCTTTTCCTTTATCTGTAAATCCAATTGATTCTAAAGCCATTGGTTCACAAACAGCAAAAGCATCATGTACTTCTGCAACATTTACATCCATTACACTATGCTTTGACATTTTTAATGCAGATAATGCCGCATATTGTGTTGATTCCATAGAACTAAAAGCCATATTTTTTGTAAATCCTGCCGACATGGTTTTTTGTCCTATACCTGTAATCCAGATTGGATTGTCTGTGAATTTTTTACAACTATCTTCTGATGCAAGTAAAATTGATGCCCCCCCGGTACACGGTCTTGAACAATCAAGTAATCTAAGATCGTCTGTTAATTTTTTTGAATTTATTATTTCTTTTAATGAATATACTTTTTTTGATAATGCATATGGATTATGTTGTGATTGCTTGTGATTTTTTGCAGATACAAGTGCCAATTGTTCATCCGTAATTGAAAACTCTCTTTTGTATGCTTTTGTAAAAATACTAGCCCAAAAAATAGGATGCTTGAATTCGCCCCTCGAATTATCCCACTCTAAAATTTGCCCTGCGCTATCATATCTTTCAGCACCTGATACTAGAACCACATCTGCCAATCCTGATGCAATGTATGAATATGCAGAAACTATGGAATTTGTTCCAGAATTACACAAACTTTCAATAGAGTGAGCAATTTTAGGCTCAATTCCAGACATTTCAGATAATATCGCAGATAGATATTTGGAGTTGTTGTTAGTTGATACCAGCACTGCATCAATATCCTTACGGGATAGATTTGGAGTGTCATCAAATAATTTTTTTGTTGATTCTAGTAGAACGGATTCAATTTTTGAATCCTCCATTGAAAATTTTGTAATTCCATATGATGCAATTCCAACTTTGGACATATTATTTCTCAGAAAATGTCTCTGTAAATAATTTAAAAGAATCCATTACATCTCCAACTGGATTGAATTGCATTGTGGGTAAATCTATTCCGGTTTCACGAAACTTTTGCAATTGTGTGAGGCATTGCTCAGGAGTACCTGCAATTGTTAGTGATTTTAGCATACTATCTGGAATTAGTTGATGATTTGATTTAAATCCAGATATTTTGAATTCATCAAAAATATTTTTGGTTTCAGTTTGAAATCCATTTTTTGATAAAAATTCCCGATATACTTTTCCAACTGAAATATAAAATGCAAGTGTTTGTTTAGCACGTGTTATGGCAATTTCTGAATCATGAGAAACACAACTTATAATTTGACATGTAATGTCTATTTTTCTTTTGGATTGCATTTTTTGTATAGTTTTTTTCATTTCATTTAATGGTCTCAAGTAAAAAATTACTCCATCTGAAATCTCCCATGCTAAATCTACCATTTTTTGATTTACTGCAGCTAGATAAATTGGAATTTTCTCTCTTTGCGGCTTTATTAGTAGTGTGAAATTTTTTAATTGGAAACTTTTTCCTGAATAATTTACTTGCTTTCCAGATAATGTTAATCGGATAATCTCAATGTATTCTTTCATTCTTAAAACCGGATTTTCAAATTTGTATCCGTGAAAATCTTCTATTATTGGAGCACTACTTGTTCCAAGACCTAGTATCAATCTTCCATTTGATAGAGTATCTACTGTCGCTGCACCCATTGCAATTGCAGATGGACTTCGAGAATAGATGTTAATTATAGATGAGCCTATTTTTGGTTTTGATGCTTTTTGTGATACCATGCACAACATTGAAAAATTCTCCATTCCCCATGTTTCTGGAATCCAAATTGTATCTGTGTTGGTATGAGATAATATTTCAGAGCACTCTAAAACTTGATTTATTGTAAGAATTGAGCCTAAACTATATGCTACTCGCATAGACTATCTATTTCTCTTGGATATTCTAGTGTTTCCGAAATTGAATTTATGCCTAATTTAATTTAGGATAATTTTTATTATTTTACTTGATATTCAAAAATTAGATCTTTGCAAAAAATCAAAATCTGATCTGTGGCTAAACTTTTGTTTGATTTTGTTATAATAATGGATAAATGAGCAAATGGATTAATAGGAATAATGAAAATAATTTTTGCTATCTTATTTGCTATCCTTTTTATCAGTTTATTGCATCCAGTAGATGCTGCACCTCCTGTAAAATCCGGCACTTCGTCTACTGCCACTGGTACTTCTTCGTCATTAATTATTTCAAATCATGTTGTTCCTGATGGAACCAACAGAGCACTACTTGTAAATGTTGGAATCAAAGATACTTCTTCCCCACAGGCAACAGTTTCATCTGTAAAATGGACCGCATCTGGTAACTGTAATACTAGTGCTCAGAATCTTACATTGATTTCTGCTGCAACTACT
>Ga0208942_1000161_pt1 | contig 31246 bp, 31 predicted proteins | sample GreLakmeSU08MSRF_FD_187704 | JGI IMG/M metagenome (GOLD analysis project Ga0208942, IMG submission 187704) | Freshwater lentic microbial communities from great Laurentian Lakes, MI, USA - Great Lakes metaG SU08MSRF (SPAdes) | ecosystem: Environmental > Aquatic > Freshwater > Lake | place: Great... | reverse complement strand
TCGGTGTTGGAGTCGGTGTTGGAGTCGGTGTTGGAGTCGGTGTTGGAGTCGGTGTTGGAGTCGGTGTTGGAGTCGGTGTTGGAGTCGGTGTTGGAGTCGGAGTTGGAGTCGCAGTCGGAGTGGGTGTGGGTGTGGGTGTTGGTCTCACAACTGCAACGCCTTTATTCCAAACCAACTTCTTGCCTGATTTAATGCAGGTATAAGTCTTCTTTGAGTAAACAACTTTTTGGTTCAAAACTTTGCAGGTACTTCCAGGGGTAATCTTCTGAGCAGAAATTGCAGACACAGGAATCAGAGTTAAGCCCAGAGCAATTAACAATCCCTTGGTGAGACTCCCCCTGATTCGCATTCCAAAAGGGTAATGGGGAGATCAAGCCAAATGCGGCTTTGAGCAGTCATTTCTGCTCTTACCTTCCACTTGTGTCCAGCCTGGAACTTGTCAGTCCTCTCTGCCAGAATGGTCCTTGTAAGAGATTATCACTGGGTCAATTAGCACCACATTGACATTGTGGGGGTCACTGGTTCGATCCCAGTACGGTCCACGTTGGTAACAATAATTGCAAGTAGAGATATTTGATGTGCTAGCGCACTCCCCCAAGATTCATAACCACAACACCTGCGACAATAACTGCCATACCTAGGATGTTGAGTTTGGTGAGATCCTCATTAAAGAAAAGGATGCCGCCAATAGCAGCGCCGATGATCCCAACTCCCGACCAGATTGCATAGGTAATTCCTACATCAATTGTTTTGAGTGATTTTGCCATGAGCACGAAGGCGGCACCATAACCTGCCACAACTCCTATCGATGGCCAAAATTTTGAGAATCCCTCACTTGCCTTCAACATGAGAGTTCCAGAAATCTCACAAACAATCGCTATACCTAGCCAGATCCATGCCATTGTCTTACTCTACTTATGTCTTAATTCAACCTCAACAACCCTAGTTCTTTGAAAGACCTTGAATGAAGGTGAGCGAATTTTGGAATATCAACTCTTGATCATAATCAAGGGTGGCGACATGGTAGCTATTGACCAATTCGATCCGTGATTTTACGTTAGAACTCAAGCCGGCCATGATTATCTCGGTGTTTGATACGGGAAGTGTGTGATCCTCAACGCTATGAAATAGTTGAACAGGAATAGTGATTCGTCCCAGGTTCTTGCGGGTAATTCCCAACATAATCAATAATTGGTGTATTCCCCGAGTCGGAAGGGCGTCGTAGCCATGCTCGGTAATTCCTGGTCGTTTGATGTCATTGCCCACACTTGTACGCAGTTTTTGAAAACGAGAGAGTAAATATGCCATTGGTGCAGAGACACCCTTAACGTGAATCATTGGGTTAACAAGAATGATGCCACTCAAGCGATCGTTGTTCTCCTGCGCAATATAAAGAGACGTTGCACCGCCCATAGAAAGTCCACAAATAAATACCTGATCACACACTCTTAGAAGCTTGTCCAGTTCACTCTGAACCTTGATCGGCCATTCTCGCCATTTGACCTTGTTGAGATCCTCAGGTTTTGTGCCATGTCCTGGTAGCAATGGCACTCGAACTGTGTAGCCCTTTGACAATAAAAACTCACCCCATGGCCGCATTGAAGGGGGCGCACCGGTAAATCCATGCACTAATAAAACTCCTGTGCGAGCATTTTTACCTGATCCAGATGCAGACCAATCCTGCATCCACCCAGCCGGTGCGGTCTCAACTGCCATGGAGGAAGGTTACGACAAAGCCTGCGAAAGTTTTGCCCACCGCGCGAGTAGAGCAGCCGCAGCACCTGAATCAATTGCCTGAGCAGCTCTTGTGGCCCCATCGCTTATTCGTTCGTGCAGAGTCAACCCAATCTCTCCCTCATATGCTGCAATCGCTGCTGCAGCGTTGAGCACGACGGCATCACGTGGGGCACCGAGTTCGCCTGCAAAAATTGCATGTGTTATCCGAGCATTTTCTGCGGCATCTCCCCCAACAAGGGCGCTGATGGGGGCCCTTGAGATTGAAAAATCGAGAGGGTCGATTGAGCCGCTAGAAATTTCACCGTTACCGATAGTTAGGACCGATGTAGATGTTGCCAATGTGATCTCATCCAAACCATCATCGCCTCGAAAGACAAAGCCATCGACCCCACGTTCACCCAAGACCTGAGCCATCACTACATGCATGCCCTGATCGGCAACTCCTATCGCTGCGGCCTGTGGTTGTGCTGGATTGGCAAGTGGACCCAGGATATTAAAGACAGTCGCAACCCCCAGCTCTTTACGGGCGGACGCGGCGAAGCGCATCGCAGGATGAAAAACTGGCGCAAAGCAAAATCCGATTCCGATCTCATTAAATGTCTGTGCAACTGCCACTCCATCCAGGGAGATTGAGACCCCCAGGGCTTCGAGTAGATCTCCTGCCCCAGATTTCGAGGAGGCTGCGCGGTTGCCATGCTTGATTACCTTGGCACCAGCGGCTGCGGCGATAATCGCCGCCGTTGTTGAGATATTTATCGTGTTGGCACCATCTCCACCAGTCCCAACAGTGTCGACTGCGCGCTCTGTGATTGTAATGGGAGCACAGTGCTCATACATCTGGGCGACAAGGGCTGCGACCTCATGTGCGCTCGCACCTTTGGTTTTGAGTGCTATCAAAAACTCCTTAATCCGCTCTGTCTCAGTTCGATTTTCCAAAATCTCTCGCATACACCACCGAACATCCTCGCGCTCTAGATCTAAACCATTCTCTAGAGTTGCTAAATGGGTTTTCCAGAGGTGATCTGACATGAGAATTTAAATCAAGCCGAAGTGAGATTGTGTCCGCGCAGTAGTTGGGCTGCACTATGAGCCAGTGTGAATGGATCGATGGGATGGATCACCGATGCCTCGGCAAGTGACCATGCAGCCAACCAAGAATCCTGCACCCGGCCTGTAATAACTAACACGGGAGGGCAGTTGAAGACCTCATCCTTTAACTGTCGAGCAATTCCAAGGCCGCCCTCGGGAGCCGACTCCCCATCCAGGATGAATAAATCGATCTGTGATCGATCATCAACAAAGGCGCGAAGGCCCGCACCCGTTGCAAACTCATGAATTGCATGCTCTGGAAGGTCCACCGCAGTTCGCCGTCCCAGGGCTGAAATGATTGTCGCCCGTACGGAGGAATCATCGGAGTAGATAACGATCTGCTTTTTAAGGACCTGTTCACTCACAACCCCGATTCTATCTGCCAAAAGCTCCCGCGGAGTCAGGCCCGAAACTGCGATAAAAAAAGGTGATGAGTTTCATGTCAAAAGAATGCCCAACCCGCGGGCTAAGACGCCCTGGCGCAGGACAGTGCGCCTGTTTTGAGGGATAATTCAGCCATGTCTAGCACAACAATGTCGGCCCACCACAAGATCACCCGCCCCAATGCGGTGGCAGTCGGCACCATCGTCTGGCTATCTAGCGAGCTCATGTTCTTCGCCGCGCTCTTTGCTATTTATTTCACGATCCGTGCCGTGGAGGGTCCTGCTATTTGGCTCGAGTCCCATCAAATTCTTAATATTCCCTTTGCCGCTTTCAATACGACGATTCTTGTTCTCTCGTCTGTGACCTGTCAGTTTGGTGTATTCGCCGCTGAGCGTTTTCAAAATCGAAAGACTGGAACGATGTTTCAGATAAGCAAATGGGGAATGCGCGAATGGTTCTCACTTACGTTTTTGATGGGTGCCTTCTTTGTGGCCGGTCAGGTCTATGAATATGCCGCACTCGTGCACGAGGGTCTTACTCTCTCTTCAAATGCCTACGGCTCTATTTTTTATGTAGCAACAGGTTTTCATGGTTTACATGTTACTGGTGGTCTAATCGCATTTCTCATCGTTTTAGTTCGCGTTGCAAAGGCCCGTCGTTTCACTAGTGGTCAGGCCACGACTGCCATAGTTGTCTCCTATTATTGGCACTTCGTTGATGTCGTGTGGATCGCTCTTTTCTCTGCGATCTATCTGATCAAGTGATGCCATGAGAAAAGTTATGCGACATATTTCCCGTTACCGTAATCACAAGGCCGTTGCACCACTTCTCCTCATCATCGCCCTTTTTGGAATCGGAACTACCTTCAACGTTGCGAGTGCATCGATTAAGGAGCCCATGAACGCCTCTGCGCGCTCGGCCCAGATCGAAGAGGGCAAGCAGATTTTTCTCAAGGGTTGCTCTACCTGTCATGGCCTAAATCTTGAAGGCAGTGCCATCGCCCCAGCGTTAATGGGAGTTGGTGCAGCCTCTGTAGATTTCCAAGTTGGGACTGGTCGCATGCCCGTCGCCGATATGAGCGCTCAGATAGCTAGAAAAGAGCCGGTTTATAATGAGGAAGAGGTAGCGGCCCTTGCCGCATACGTCGCATCCCTTGCCCCTGGTCCGGCCATCCCAACTGATGAGCAGTTAAATTACGAACGGGATGGAAGCACTGCCGAAGGCGGCGAGCTATTTAGAAACAACTGCGCGATGTGCCACAACTTTGCAGGTCAAGGCGGTGCCCTGACTCAGGGCAAATATGCTCCAACACTGATGGGTGTGGAGGCGTATCACATCTATGAGGCTCTCATCACCGGTCCGCAATCGATGCCCGTCTTTAACGATAAGACTCTGACCCCTGAAGAGAAACTCTCGGTGATTAAATGGATCAAAGCTGCAGAGGCAGAGCCAAATCTTGGTGGAGCTTCATTAGGCCGCACCGGTCCCGTAGCTGAAGGCCTGCTCGTTTGGATTCTAGGACTTGGAGTCCTCATAGCCGTAGCTGTCTGGTTAACATCGAGAGCGAGATAAAAACACTATGACGAGTGAACTAGAGGCCTTTGAAGATCCAGGGCTACCTGTACATGCCCCTCGCGCTGCAGATATAGATCCACGTGCTGAAAAGCGTGCAGAACAACAAGTGGCGCTGCTCTTCTGGCTCTCTGCATTTGGTTCTGCCCTTTTAATCTACTCATACATCTGGATCCCAGAGGATGCCTTCATCTTCATTCCGGTAATGGGCAATCAAAATGCGCATCAACTCTTTCTCGGTCTTGGAATGGCGATGTCACTATTCTTCCTCGGTATGGCCGCTGTTCTATGGGCAAAAAAATTAATGCCAGATACTGAAATGGTGAATCACCGTCACGAGTTTCGCTCATCAGATGAGGACCGTGAGGCGCTCATCAAGACTGTAAAAGAGGGAGTGGGCGGGTTAAAGCTAGGTCGGCGTAAGTTGATCAAAGGCTCTCTCGTAGCATCCCTTGGTCTATTCGCCCTGCCGCCCGTCTTGCTTCTGCGCGATCTGGGTCCTCTTCCTGGCAAAGATTTAGAGAAAACGAATTGGAAGGCTGGAACACGACTTGTAACCGACCCTGGAAACCGTCCAATCTTGGCCTCAGATTTAGAGGTCGGCTCAGTCGTTCAGGTCCTACCGGCGGTAGCCGATACTGGTCACCGTCCGCTCAGTGATATCGCAAAAGATCCAGTTCTCTTGATACGCCTTCGCCCTGAAGAGTTCAAGCTCACGCCGGAGCGGTTAGCGATGACGCATGATGGGATCATCGCCTTCTCCAAAATCTGTTCGCATATGGGCTGCGCCGTCGCCCTGTATGAACAACAGACGAAACATCTGCTCTGCCCATGTCATCAATCGACCTTCGATGTCACGCAGGGGGCCAAGGTCATCTTTGGACCATCGGCCCGTCCGCTACCTCAGTTGGACATCACCGTCGATGAAAAGGGATATTTAATTGCACGTGCACCATTTAATGAAGCCGTCGGACCTAGCTTTTGGGAGCGTAACTCACAATGACAATGATGGAAAAAAGAGTCGGATCAGCGGCCAATTTCGTTGATGAGCGGTTAGGGGCTGCAGGCTGGGTCAAGAAATCACTCAACAAGGTCTTCCCCGATCACTGGACATTCATGTTCGGTGAGATCTGCATGTACTCATTCGTCATCTTGCTTCTATCGGGAACTTTCCTCACCTTTTGGTATGACCCATCACAGCGCGACGTGGTTTATGAGGGTGTTTATCAGCCTCTCAAAGGAATCACGATGTCAGCGGCCTATGCCTCAAGTTTAGATATCTCATTCGAGGTTCGTGGCGGGTTGTTGATGCGACAGATTCACCACTGGTCGGCCAATATATTCATGGCAGCGATCGTTGCGCATCTGCTGCGCGTCTTTTTCACTGGAGCCTTTAGAAAGCCACGCGAGTTCAATTGGATCCTTGGGATTCTCTTATTGACATTAGGCCTAGTCGAGGGCCTTTTGGGTTACTCGCTCCCTGATGACCTGTTATCTGGAACTGGACTGCGAATCACATCTGCAATCATTCAGGCCGTCCCTCTTGTTGGTACCTACCTCACCTTCTTCCTATTCGGAGGTGCATTTCCTGGTGTCGGCTTCATTCCTCGTATTTTTACACTTCACATTCTTATTCTTCCGGGAATCTTTCTGGCTCTGATCACAGTTCACGTGATGCTTGTCTGGTACCAGAAGCACACCCAGTTTCCTGGGCCTGGAAAGACTGAGAAGAACGTCGTTGGACATCCCATCCTTCCCGTATATATGGCCAAGGCCGGAGGATTCTTCTTTATCGTCTTCGGTGTGACGGCATTCTTGGCGGCCGTTGCATCTATTAACCCCATATGGCTATACGGCCCTTATAACCCCGCACAGATCTCGGCTGGTTCCCAGCCCGATTGGTACATGGGTTGGCTAGATGGTCTCGTACGAATGGCACCACCATGGGAGACCCATGCCTTCGGCCACACAATTTCATGGAACATCTTGATTCCAGCACTCATCGTCCCAGGAATTATCTTCACAGGAATGGCTTTCTACCCCTTCATTGAGAGTTGGATAACAGGTGATAAACGAGAGCATCATCTCCTTGATCGCCCACGTAACGTCCCAAATCGCACCGCCTTGGGCGTCATGTCAATCACCTTCGTTCTCATAAGTCTGATCAACGGGGGTAATGACATCATCGCTACGCACTTTGATCTATCCATCAATCAAATTATGTGGGCTACGCGCATCTCGATCTTTATTCTGCCTCCCATCGCCTTCGTGGTAACCAAACGACTTTGTCTATCTTTGCAACGCGCAGATCGAGACTTAGTTCTTCATGGAATGGAGACTGGGCGTCTTGTTCGAATGGGTAGTGGTGAGTTCGTAGAGGTTCATGAGCCGATCTCGGCAGAGAAACGCTTTATTCTCACATCCCACGAGCAAGCTGGTGCACTCGAACTTCCAGCTACCGATGCTCGCGGGGTGAAACGACCTGGTGTCCTCAAAAACAAACTACGACTTCGCTTAAGTAAGGCCCATGCCGTGGCCATTCCAAAAACCTCAGCGCAAGATCTTAAAGAGATCGAGCACCATTAATTCGCCGATTTGGTTACTAGCCAAACGCCGACTGCGGTGATTGCGACCCCGAATAATCCCTGAGGACTCAAAGCCTCTCCGAAGAGAAAATAGGCCTCAATCGCAGTTGCAGGAGGAACTAGGTAGAGCAAAGATGAAACCGACGCGGTACTTGACGTGTTGAGAAGCCACAACAGTAGAAGTATCGCTCCCACTGATAATCCAAGGATTAACCAGATAAATGAGGAGATGAACTTCGCGCTCCACTGAATCGATGTCCCTCCAGTTACAAGTGCAGCCACAGCTAATACCGCCCCACTGGCCAAGTATTGATATGCGGTTCCAGCTAAGAGCGGAATGTCGGAACCGATTTTTTTCTGCAGCAATGTCGCGCTGGTACTCCCTATAAGGGCAACAATAATGCCAATAAATGCGGTCAGGGCGATATCAAGTGAGAACGTTGGAGCTAGGACCAAAATTACCCCACCAAAGCCAAGCCCTAAGCCGAGAAGCTGACTCTTTTTCAGTTTTTCCCCAAGGAAAAGTAGAGCCAACACTGAAACGAGCACTGGTTGCAGACTCGTGACAAGGGCGGCGACACCAGCCGATAATCCTTCAGAGATAGCAAAGAAGACTCCACCTAGATAGCAGGCATGAAGGAAGAAACCGATGAGAGCGGAGTTTTTAATTGCGGCACCGCCTATTGCGATGGGTGCATGTAGTGCAAGTGCGATAAAAAGCAGGATTATCGCTGCTATGAAGACTCGAATCGATAAGAAAATAAATGGATCGGCATAGGGCAGACCGTATTTAGCGCCAACAAAGCCCGTGCTCCACAAAATTACAAAGGCAAATGGAGCTAAACGCGCCGGTTTCAATTGCTTACTTAGTGCGAAGTGCTCGAGATTGGTTTTTCATACTCGGTAACCATTCCGATAATGCTAATCATAATGGCCCCAATGCCGATGATGGTGAGCCACCAACCGACAATTAAACCAAGACCCATAGTGCATGCACTCAAGGCAACGGGCAGAGGCCACCATGAATGAGGGCTATAAAATCCGAGCTCCCCTGCCCCATCAATGATCTCTGCTGTGAGATTATCTTCAGGCAAGGTAACGCCAATTCTTTTCTGTGTAAACCAGATATAAAATCCAACCATTCCAGCCAGACATGCCGCCAACAACATTCCGCCGATTCCAACTGGCTCACCACCTACTTGCCAATAGATGATTGTCACCAGAACATAAAAAACGCCTAGGCCGCCGAATAACTGCCAATTTACCTTCATGCCTCTAGTGGCTCTCTGTCTTGATATGAGGATGGTGAAGATCAAAGGCCGGACGCTCACTTGAAATCCGTGGCATGGTCAGGAAGTTATGACGAGGCGGTGGGCATGAGGTCGCCCATTCCAGAGATGACCCATAGCCCCACGGATCATCGGCTCCGACCAATGGAGATTTGCGAGTGATCCAAATATTAATCATGAAAGGAATCATGGAAAAAGCCAACAAGAAGGAGCCGATGGTCGAAATCGTGTTCATGAAGGTAAAGCCATCAGTGGCGAGATAATCGGCGTAGCGACGTGGGAAACCCTTAATACCGAGCCAGTGTTGGATCAAAAATGTTAGATGAAAGCCCACGAAGGTGGTCCAGAAATGAATTTTACCTAGTCGCTCATTGAGCATGCGCCCGGTCATCTTTGGCCACCAGAAATAGAACCCGGCAAACATAGCAAAGACCACTGTTCCAAAGAGGACATAGTGGAAATGTGCAACGACAAAGTAGCTAGCTGAGACGGCAAAGTCCAAGGGAGGTGAGGCGAGAATTATTCCAGTCAAGCCACCGAAGAGAAATGTGACTAAGAAGCCCATCGACCAAAGCATCGGAGTTTCAAATGTCACATGGCCACGCCAAATCGTGCCGATCCAGTTGAAGAACTTAACGCCCGTCGGGACGCCGATCAAAAATGTCATGAAGGAAAAGAAGGGAAGCAAGACCTGACCCGAAGCAAACATGTGGTGTGCCCAGACAGAGACGGAGAGGGCAGCGATTGCGATAGTCGCTGCAATTAATCCTTTATAGCCAAAGATCGGTTTACGGCTAAAGACTGGAAAAATCTCTGTGACGATGCCGAAGAAAGGCAGAGCGAGAATGTAAACCTCAGGGTGGCCAAAGAACCAGAATAAGTGTTGGAACAACATCGCCCCACCATTTGCCGGATCAAAGAGATGGGTCCCGTAAATACGATCGGACTCAAGGCCTAGCAGGGCAGCGGCCAAAGGAGGAAAGGCAAGCAGAACCAGAATCGATGTCAGAAGTACGTTCCATGAAAAAATAGACATCCGAAACATCGTCATTCCAGGTGCTCGCATCGTCAAGATTGTCGTGATGAAGTTAACGCCACCAAGGATTGTTCCAACACCGCTGATGGCCAATCCAACTAGCCAAAGATCAGCTCCGATACCTGGTGAATACGTTGCATTGGAGAGTGGAACATAGACGGTCCAACCAAAGGAGGCGGCGCCCCCGGGAGATAGAAATCCGGCAAATGCCATCAATCCACCGAAGAGGTAGAGCCAATACGAGAGCATGTTCAGGCGCGGGAAGGCCACATCTGCTGCGCCGATCTGCAGTGGCATAATCACATTTGCAAAGCCAACGAACAAAGGTGTGGCAAACATCAAAAGCATAATCGTGCCATGCATTGTAAATATCTGGTTGTACTGCTCATAGCTCAAGAACTGCATCCCTGGTCGGGCGAGCTCACTGCGAAGGGCTAATGCTAAGACGCCACCGATTAAGAACCAGGCGAATGAGGTCATGAGATAGAGGTAGCCGATTGTCTTGTGATCGGTTGATGTTACCCACTTGACGAAGTTCTTACCCTTTGGCGCTGATACAGCACTTGGGGCGCTGGTTAATGGACGTTGCGCATACGTTGTCATGCCGCACTCCCTACAAGAGATTGAAGATAACTTTGGTATTCAGAGGCCGTTACGACTTTTACCGTAAATCGCATCTGCGAATGGGCACGACCGCAGTGCATATTGCATCGGCCTGGATATTCACCTAATTTCTTTGCTGTAAATTCAAGGTTATTAGTAACCCCTGGGATATTTTGCATCTGAATCATAAAAGCTGGTATCCAAAAACCGTGAATGACGTCGTTAGCACGTAATGTATATCGAACACGCTCCCCCAAAGGCACAACCAAAACAGGCGGCTCGGATGGAGTGCCTGTCACCACTGCCTCTTTACCCGCATCTGTGTGAGCGAACTGCCATGACCATTGGAAACCGGTCACGGTAATCTCATGAACAGGAGTAGTGCTCTTTGCTGTAATCACGTTTTGCTTCTGAACCGTGAAGAAGAAAAGAACGGCCACGATGACCAGAGGGATGACTGTGTAGGTTATTTCAATTGGGATGTTGTACTGAGTCTGTTTTGGAAACTCTGGTGCACCCACCTTTGGGCGGTGAAATACCGCTGGCCATAAGATCAGCACGAGAGTGATAACCCCAACAACTCCAGCTGCGATCCATGCACCTTGCCACAAAGGCAGGGATTGATCAGTAACACTTGAAACACCCGCCGGGAATCCAAGTTCTGAGACTTTGGAACAGCCTGTTAGGAGGATTAGGCAGGCAAATATGCCGATTTTTTGCATATTCTTTCCTCCCATGGCATTAAGGATATAGGCCACCTCGGGATATCTTCGTATCGAAAACCTAGCCCCGCCTGTGGTTGAGAGCACACTCTATTTTTTTAAATGGGCAGCTATCTCGGCCGCAGCATCCGCTCCGTACGCTTGGGCAAATCGATCAATGAACTCCTGGGCTGTGAATCTATACTCCTGAGTTCCCATAGTTTCGATCACATAGGTGGCGATGAGTGCGCCTACTTGGGCGCAACGCTCGTGGGACAGACCCCATGCAAGTCCTGCGATAAATCCAGATCTAAATGAGTCGCCCACACCTGTCGGGTCAGTTTTTGCATTCTCCTTGGGGCACCCAACCTGAACGGATTCGCCGGTAGCAGTCTCGACCTTGGCACCCTTGCCCCCCAATGTTATGACGCGAACCTTCACTCGGCTCAGGATCTGGGCATCACTCCACCCCGTCTTTTGCATCGCTAGGGCGAGCTCATACTCATTCATGAAGAGGTAGGCCGCGCCATCGATGAGAAGTTTGATTTCATCTCCACTCATCCGGGCCATCTGTTGAGAGGGATCGGCGGCAAAGGCAATACCTAACTGACGACAGAGCTCTGAATGGCGCAGCATCGCCTGCGGATCATCGGGAGAAATAACGAGCAGATCAAAACGTCCAGTTTTTTCCATGATGGCGCTCAGATCGAGATTGCGAGCCTCACTCATTGCACCAGGAAAAAAAGATGCGATCTGATTTAAATCATCATCGGTCGTCACCATGAAGTGTGCGGTGTAGAGAGTCTTTGAAACCAAAGCATGTGAGGTGTCAACGCCATGGCGCGTTAGCCAAGCATCATAATCTGGCCAATCTTTTCCAACGGCAGCGATCAAGACTGGGTTTAAGCCAAGTGCTCCCATGCCAAATGAGATATTGGCCGCACATCCCCCGCGCCGTACATCCAAGGTATCGACAAGAAATGAGAGAGAGATTTTCTCCAAAGAGCCGGCGACGAAGGAGTCAGTGAATTTGCCAGAAAAACTCATCAAATGATCGAGGCCTACTGACCCCGCGACGCCGATCTTCATCCTGCAATCCTAGAGCGAAATGAGAGAGAGATTAGTTAAATGAATCCCCGCAAGCACATGAGCCACCCGCATTGGGGTTATCGATCGTAAAGCCTTGCTTCTCAATCGTATCTACGAAATCTATCGAGGCGCCCATCAGGTAGGGATCACTCATCTTGTCGATAATTACTTTGACGCCACCGAACTCATGGATGATGTCTCCATCTTGGTTGCGATCATCGAAATAGAGCTGGTATCTCAGTCCCGAACAACCCCCGGGTTGTACGGCTACACGCAACATTAGGTCATCACGACCCTCCTGCGCCAACAGCGCAGCTACCTTTACTGCGGCGACCTCGGTTAGACGGATAGCCGTGGTGAGTGAATCAGTCGGTGTATCTATGGACATGAGATTTTCTCCTCGAATCGGTACTCAAATTCTACCTGCTCTGCCTTGATTGGCGCGAGTGCAACGTGGTGCAGGACTTATATAGTGGGTCACATGAAAAATGAACCCACCGGCAAAGGACGCCCAACCCCCAAACGCAAGGTCTCAGAGGCGAAGCGGATTACATCCTCCCTTGCCCCAGTTGTGACGAAGGAGCAAAAACGTGAGGCTAAATTGGCTTCTCGCCAAGACCGTGTGGCAAGTCGTGCGGCGTATCTGCGCGGAGAGGAGAGCGCCCTACCTCTGCGAGATAGAGGACCAGCACGTCGCTTCGTGCGCAACTATGTGGATGCGCGTCGATCTATCGGCGAATATTTTCTCCCTATCATCTTCGTTGTTCTCATCCTCACTCTCATTCCCACTCCATCGGTCCAATTCGGAGCTATCGCGATTATGTATGGTGTGTTGATCATGGCCGTGGTGGATGGGATCTTTCTGGGACGTAGAATCCGCAAACTCATGGGAGAGAAATTCCCAAACGTTTCCACAAAGGGGCTTGGAATGTATGCCTGGTTGCGCTCTACGCAGATGCGCCGACTACGCGCACCACACCCTCAAACAAAAGTGGGCGACGAGGTTAATTAAGGGCGCGGATTCGGGCTGGCGTTTTTGCTTGGATCGGTTTCAGGCAGTTTCCCAAGAACTTTATCAATCGCCTTCATCGTATCTGCATCGAGTTTTACACCTGAGGCTTTTGCATTTTCTTTGACCTGAGATGGTTTTGTCGCCCCCATAATCGCCGATGAGACATTTGGATTTTGCAATACCCAAGCAATGGCTAGTTGAGACATCGTCAAACCCGCCTCTTTAGCCACAGGAGCCAAGTTTTGAACTGCAACCAATACCTCCTCGCGCAGCCAGCCCTTGATCATCCCGGCTCCGCTCTTCTTATCGGTTGCACGCGATCCCGTGGGGACTTTTTTGCCCGGCACATACTTACCAGTCAAGACTCCCTGCGCGATCGGCGACCAGACAATCTGACCAATACCCTCTTTAACGGATAGTGGAACGACTTCGGCCTCAATCACACGCCAGAGCGCTGAGTACTGCGGCTGACTTGAAACGAATCGGTTGTAGCCACGTGCATCTTGTATGGCAAGGGCCGATGAGATTTGCGATGCATTCCACTCAGAGAAGCCAATGTAATGGACCTTTCCAGCGCGAATCAGATCATCGAAGGCGCTGAGTGATTCCTCAAGCGGGGTTTCGAAGTCAAAGCGATGCATCTGATAGAGATCGACATAATCGGTCTTTAAGCGCTTGAGCGATGCATTGCATGATTCGATGATGTGTTTGCGCGATAGACCGCGATCATTTTTACCAGTACCCGTAGGCCAATAAACCTTCGTGAAGAGCTCATAAGACTCACGGCGTACGCCTTTGAGTGCTTTGCCCAAAACGACTTCGGCACGAGTGCCGGCATACACATCGGCGGTGTCATATGTGGTGATCCCCTCATCAAGGGCTGCTTTCACACATTTGATCGCAGCATCGGCCTCAACTTGTGATCCATGTGTGATCCAATTGCCGTAAGAGATTTCAGAGACATACATACCTGTACTGCCAAGGCGACGAAATTCCATGTCACAACCCTATGACTTAAGGGCTTGATTGCCAAGCCCCGTGATTGCGGATTTAAAGGTCATAAGTAAATCTATCGAACGTGCGATACAACAAAGGGAAGTTTTACGACCTCAACGGAACATTCTCGCCCCCGAAGATCAATGACTAATGTGTCGCCTAACTTAACACCAGGTGCAAGCAGTGCCAGCCCGATACCAGTCTTGAGAGTTGGCGAGAAAGTCCCGCTTGTAATCTCTCCCAAAAGCTCTCCATCTGAGTTCTTGACCAGCATATGTGAACGAGGGATTCCCCGATCGAGCGATTTGAGTGCAACGCTGCGTACCGTGGATTTATCTGATTTCTGAAGGCGTAACACTTGACTTCCTTGAAAATCCCCCTTTTCCCAAGCAATCGCCCAGGATGCACTTGCCTGAACGGGGGAGATTTCAATTGAGAGCTCGTTGCCGTGAAGTGGGTATCCCATCTCAGTGCGCAATGTATCTCTAGCTCCCAACCCACAAACCAAACCGCCAAGAGGTTCAATTGCAACTACTAGAGCATCCCACACACGGGATGCATCGCCCACTCTAGGTAAAAGTTCATATCCAAGTTCGCCCGTATAGCCAGTCCGGCAGATGATGACATCTGCGCCTGCTATTACAACTCGTGTGAAGGCCATGTAATCGATGCTGGTATCGACTCCAAAAGATTGCATCACTTGCGGCGCTAGAGGCCCCTGCACAGCAATGACTGCATATTCATGATGAAGATTCGTCACAGTTATGGAGTTAGGAGCATTATTTGCTAATGCTGCGACCACGTTCTGCGTATTTGCTGCATTGGGAACCAGGAAAAAATCATCCTCTGAATTTCGATAGACAATCAGATCATCGATCACACCACCCTCAGGCGTGCACAAAAGTGTGTACTGGGCCGACCCATCTAAAATGCGGTTAAGATCATTTGTAAACATTGTATTGAGATAATCCAAAGCACCTTCACCTGTGACCGAGGCCTTGCCCAGATGTGACACATCAAAGATTCCAACACGCTCGCGGACTGCCTTATGCTCGGCTAAAACTCCGCCACCTGGATACTCGATCGGCATCATCCACCCACCAAAATCGGCCATTTTCGCATTACGGGCTAAATGTCGCTCATTGAGCGGAGACAGATCCATAGTACAAACTTACCAAGACATCTATTACGATGGAGCCCATGAGCATTGTGAAGATCTCCGACGGGCCACTCAAAGACGAAGTCCTTGTAGTTGGATTATCAAGTACCAACTCCAAAGGCGGTATCGCAATCGAATCAGGAGACTTGGCCATCGATACTAAGGCGATCCTGGCATCTCTTATTGAAATGGGCGCAACAGGTGCCCCCGATGAAGTCATTAAGACTCCTGGAAGCGCAGTGCGCATGATGGTCTTCACGGGTCTTGGAAAAAAATCTGCTCACTATCCGCATGAAGTTCTACGCCGAGCAGCGGGTGCGGCATCGCGTGCCTTATCTGGCACAAGTAGTGCAACTTTTGCTCTTTCAACATCTAGTCCTGAAAGTATCGCAGCCGTGGCAGAGGGAGCATCACTTGGTGCCTACGTCTTTAGCGAGTTCAAAGGATCTTCAAAGGCCGATCTCAAGGCCGCTTTGAAAACGATCACGATATACAGTAAATCGGCTTCAAAGCCGGATGCAAAAGCGGCAGTCTCACGTGCAAAGGTCATCGCCGACTACACATTCTTGGTGCGCGATCTGATCAACACACCGCCGAGTCATCTGACCCCTATCTCATTTTGCAAAAAACTCTCTGACTCAATCAAATCTCTTGGTGGGGCCAAGGCCGGTTTGAAGGTAACGATCTGGGATGAGAAGCAACTCAAATCTGGTGGCTTCGGTGGAATCATCGGGGTGGGACAGGGATCTGCTAATCCCCCACGCCTGCTTCACATCTCTTACACACCCGCTGGCGTTGCAAAGAAAAGATATGCATTTGTTGGAAAGGGAATCACCTTTGATACAGGTGGCCTTGCTCTTAAACCAGCTAAGGGAATGGAGGCGATGAAATCAGATATGAGTGGAGCGGCCGCGGTATGTGCTGCAACACTTGCAATTGCTGCGCTCAAACTCCCCATCGCAATCGAAACATGGGCGCCACTTGCTGAAAATATGCCGAGTGATACCGCGACTCGCCCCAGTGACATCATCACAATTTTAGGAGGCAAAACAATCGAGGTCTTGAATCCAGATGCGGAGGGGCGTTTAGTTTTAGCCGATGGACTCGTCAAAGCCCAAGCTAGCAAGAACAAACTTGATGGCATCATCGATGTGGCTACTCTGACCGGTGCCCAGGTCATCGCTCTCGGTACTCGAACCAGTGCGGTCATGACAAATAATGAGGAGTTCTCATCGCGCTTCCTTGCCGCGGCAGAACGCAGTGGGGAACAGTTCTGGCCTATGCCTCTTCCAGTTGAGCTGCGTGCATCCCTTGACTCACCTGTTGCAGATATGGCGAATATTGGAGATAAGAGCGGTGGGATGTTGGTAGCAGGATTATTTCTTAAAGAGTTTGTTCATCCAGATCTACCCTGGCTCCATTTAGATATTGCCGGCCCAGCATTTAATACAGCCAGTGCTCATGGATACACCCCTGTGGGTGGTACTGGAATCGCGCTTCGTGCACTTGTCACCTTGGTTGAAGGCGCTTAAAAGTAGGCATTGGGCGCTTTTACCCCCTGTACGGCAAGATAGAGTCCTAAAGTTTTTTAAGATTATGAATGGAGCTATACGCGTGCCAGAGTTTGATCTAGTCATCATCGGCGGGGGAAGTGGTGGATATGCCTGCGCCCTGCGAAGTGCCCAGCTGGGCAAGAGCGTTGCTCTCATCGAGGCTGACAAGGTTGGCGGCACGTGTCTGCACAGAGGTTGCATTCCGACAAAGGCTCTTTTGCACAGCGCCGAGATCGCCGATGGAGCGCGAGAGGGCAGTAAATTCGGTGTGAAATCAAGTTTCGATGGAATCGACATGGTAGGCGTCAATTCATATAAAGATGGAGTTATTTCTCGTTTGCACAAGGGCCTCCAAGGCTTAATCAAATCTCGTGCGATTACGTATGTCGAAGGATACGGAAAGCTAGTCTCGAAAAACTCTGTAGAGGTAAATGGTGAGATCTACACCGGAAAAAATATTGTTCTTGCAACTGGCTCTTTTGCTAAAACCTTGCCAGGTATCGAGATTGATGGCAAGCAGATTATCACATCTGATCATGGGACAAAGATGGACTATGTCCCAAAGAGTGTGATTGTTTTAGGTGGAGGCGTTATTGGCTGCGAGTTTGCCTCGGTCTGGAAATCATTTGGTGCTGATGTAACGATCATCGAAGGCCTTGCTCATTTAGTCGCCCTGGAGGATGAGTCATCGAGTAAGCAGCTAGAGCGCGCATTTAGAAAGCGCGGAATTAACTTTGAACTCGGAGCATTCTCTAAGTCGGTGACTAAGAAGAAGAATAGTGTTGAAGTAACTCTAGAAAACGGTAAGACATTCTCTGCCGAAATACTCTTGGTCTCAGTCGGTCGTGGTCCTGTGTCAGCAAACTTGGGCTATGAAGAGGCAGGAATCACCCTGGATCGGGGCTATGTTTTAGTCGATGACAAGTGTCGCACTAACGTCCCAGGTATCTGGGCAGTTGGCGACCTCATCCCCACCCAACAGTTGGCCCATGTTGGCTTCGCAGAGGGCATGCTGGTTGCCGAAGAGATTGCAGGATTGAATCCAAGCCCTATTAATTACGATGGAGTCCCGCGAGTCACATACTCGGATCCTGAAGTTGCATCAGTCGGCTTAACAACGGCAGAGGCAAAAAGACGTGGCCATGATGTAGTTGAGCTCACCTATGACCTGGCTGGTAATGGTAAGGCGCAGATTCTCGGTACCGCTGGCTCCATTAAATTAATCGCAGAAAAAGACGGGCCTATACTCGGAGTTCACATGGTGGGCGCGCGTGTCGGAGAACTTTTGGCCGAGGCAGAACTAATCTTTAATTGGGAGGCGCGGGCAGTAGATGTAGCATCCTTAGTTCACGCACATCCGACCCTGTCCGAAGCGATGGGTGAGGCGCACATGGCACTTGCAGGTAAACCGCTCCACGCACACGGATAATCAGGGAGAATAAAGTTATGACTCACTCAGTGACCATGCCCGCACTTGGAGAAAGTGTGAGCGAAGGCACCGTCACACGCTGGCTAAAAAACGTCGGTGATTCGGTAGCAGTTGATGAGGCCCTCCTTGAAGTCTCGACGGACAAAGTGGATACAGAGATCCCATCCCCCGTTGCCGGCATCCTTTTATCAATAGATGTGCCAGTCGATACAACCGTTGCTGTCGGTGCACGTCTTGCCGTCATTGGAGAGAGCGGGCAGAGTTCGGCTCCCGTAGTTGCCGCTCCCGTAGTTGCCGCTCCCGTAGTTGCCGCTCCCGTAGTTGCCGCTCCCGTAGTTGCCGCTCCCGTAGTTGCCGCTCCCGTAGTTGCCGCTCCCGTAGTTGCCGCGATAGTTCAACCCAGCGATGCCTACGTCACTCCCCTTGTCCGTAAATTAGCCAATGACCTTGGAGTCGATCTATCTCAGATTAAAGGTACAGGCATTGGCGGGCGTATTCGCAGAGAGGACGTTGAGTCCCTATCAAGACCAGTAACAGCGGCAGTGAGCACACCTACTTTTTCACCATCTACTGCGCCATCTACTGCGCGAACTGCCCCATCGCTTAGCGCATCACCACTTCGTGGGACTACTGTGACGATGTCACGGCTTCGTAAAGTCATTGCTGCGCGAATGGTCGAGTCTTTACAGGTAAGTGCGCAATTGACAACTGTTGTTGAGGTTGATGTGACAAAGATTGCCCGCTTGCGCGAGCGATCCAAAGAGAGCTTTGAGGCACGAGAGGGTGTGAAACTCTCGTTTCTACCATTCTTTGCAGTTGCCGTATGTGAAGCGTTAAAACAGCATCCCGTTTTGAACTCCTCCGTTGAGGGCGATCAGATCACCTATCACGGCACTGAGCACCTCGGTATTGCAGTCGATACCGAACGTGGTTTGTTAGTGCCCGTCATTTCAAATGCGGGAGATTTAAATATGGGGGGTATTGCGAGAAAAATCTCTGATCTTGCAGCGCGCACGCGCGATAACAAGGTCACTCCCGATGAACTTGGTGGCGGGACATTTACATTGACCAACACAGGCAGCCGTGGAGCCCTCTTTGATACCCCGATCATCAATCAACCGCAGGTAGCCATACTGGGTCTTGGCGCGATAGTGAAGCGTCCCATGGTCGTGCGCGCAGAAGATGGCGGGGAGACGATTGCTATCCGTTCAATGGTTTATTTGGGACTCTCCTATGATCACCGTGTTGTAGATGGAGCAGATGCTGCTCGATTCTTGGTAACTCTTAAAGAGCGTCTCGAAGGTGGAGCATTCGAATCTGATTTGGGCCTCTAGTAACCATGGGGATTCCTGAACGCATTGCTATTACAGGCAGCTCAGGATTGATTGGCACCGCCCTTGTTGGTCATTTAAAATCAGAGGGACACACCGTTCAGAGGCTAGTGCGCAGAGCTCCTGTCGCCGTTGATGAGGTTTCTTGGGATCCACATTCGGGTTACGTGGATTTAGCCGCTCTTGAGGGGGTGGATGCGATCATCCATCTGGCGGGTACTCCCGTTGCCGACAAACGCTGGAGTAAAAAATATAGGACTCAAATCCTGAACTCTCGATTACTGGGCACAAGCACAATCGCAAAGGCAGTTGCGCAAGTCAAACCCGATGTCTTTATATCAGCCAGTGCTATCGGCTGGTATGGCGAGAGCGGTAATCGCGCAGTGACTGAATCAGATCGCGCCGGTGATGATTTTCTCGCAGCAGTGTGTCGCGAGTGGGAGGCGGCCGCTGACTTAGCGGGTAGTGTCCGCACAGTAAAACTACGCACAGGTCTTGTCTTGGATCCAACTGGTGGTGCACTCGGAAAAATGCTCCCTCTCTTTCGATTTGGTCTTGGTGGAAGACTTGGTAATGGAAAACAGTGGTGGTCATGGATCACACTCCATGATGTCGTTCGAGCAATCGACTTTGCCCTCGTTGAAAATATCTCAGGTCCGGTCAATCTGACCTCACCAAATCCAGTGACGAATCAAGAGTTCACCTCTGCTCTAGCCCGGGCACTTAATAAACCTGCAGTTTTTCCTGCACCTGCCTTTGCACTCAAACTCGCCCTCGGTGGTTTTTCAAGTGAGGTGCTTGGCTCAAAGCGCGTGGTCCCCAACATTCTCACCCAGTCAGGATTCACCTGGGACTATGCCCACATTTCGCAGGCTCTCAATGCGTTAGTGGAAAGCTAACTCGGCCGCTAATTTTCCAGTAAATAGGGCTCCCTGCTGTGATGGGACGGCCCGGTGATCACCGGCAATAAATATCTGCTCACTTATCTTGAGAGGTTGAGACAAAGGCTTGCCCACGTAGTGCAAAGGCAGCGCCGATGGGATTTCATACTTAGCGATCAACGGCCAATCACGGGTATCACTTAACCACAAAAGCGCCAAATGGCGCCTGACTTCAGATTCAGTTGTATTCAGAGGAGTTGTAGTTGAGATTAGGTGTGCACCGGGCGGAGCATACGATGGTGAGATATCTGAGATGACAACGCTATTTATCACCGGTCCCCGGCGTTGCCCATCCACAATCAAATGTCCCGTACCCGACGGGTTGATTTCTGATGTGTGATACCAGGTGATACAGCCAGCCATAGAGGTTCCATCACCTATATCCAATAGCTGTGTTGCAGTTGCTGCATCGGTTGCGATGATGATTTTCTTGGCAAAAAAATCCCCCTGTGATGTCTCGATGAGCGAATGTGAGAATCGCTCAACACGGGTATGTAGTTTCAGATTATGAACTCGCTTAGCTAAAGCCATAGGTAGTTGACCAACTCCCAGTCGAGGCAATCCCGGAGACCCGTTGATAAATGAGCGAATAGTAGAGATGCCATAAGTGGCATCAACTTCATGTGGATCGGTGAGGAAAACTCCCTCTAAGAAGGGGCGAAGGGTTCGCTCGTATGTCCTACCTACGACCTCAAGGAGTTGACCCAGTGATGCATCTTTTGCGGGCTTAGTAAAAATAAGTCGAAGCAAGTTGATTTTCTCAGGAATGGTTCCTGTCGCCGAATCAAAGACCGAAAGCGGAACAGCGCGAGGATCTCCGATCACATGCCTTCTGTTCCCAACTCCAACTTCAATGATTCGTGGAGCAGGTATGAACTCGATCTCTCTGACTACATCAAGGGCAACTAATGATGGATACTTCGAGTTGATGAGTTGGAATCCACGATCACAGAGAAATCCAGAGATCTCATCGGTTGCGACCCGTCCCCCTACGCGATTACTTGCCTCTAAAAGAACTACATCGGCGCCCTTCTTTTGCAGAGTAAGAGCCGCACTCAAGCCCGCTAAACCCCCGCCGATGACCGCACAGTCATATGAATCAGCCATAGCCTACGATTCCAACGCGCAAAGCCACCTACTTTTTCGCAAGCTTTGAGGGCCACCAGATTTTGCCACCAATATCGTAGGCAAGGGCCGGGACCAAGATTGTGCGCACGATCAAGGTATCGAGCAGAACACCAAATGCCACGGCAAAGCCAAGCTCTGCCAGAAAGACCAGTGGCAAGATGCCAAGAACTGCGAAGGTGGCAGCTAGGACTATTCCTGCCGATGTGATCACCCCTCCGGTCACGGTCAAACCTTTGATGATGCCTGCGCGAGTACCAATCTTTGCGCTCTCCTCACGCACTCGAGTCATCAAGAAGATGTTGTAATCAATTCCCAGGGCTACGAGAAAAATGAAGGCAAAGAGAGGAAATGAAGTATCGGCACCCTTAAAGCCAAATATGTTCTCAAATACAAGTTGACATGCACCTAGCGTTGCGAGGAAGGACAGAACCACTGTCCCAAGGAGCAGCGCCGCCGATAATATGCTTCGAAGCAGCAGACCAAGGATGATCGTGATGATGACAAGCACAATAGGGATGATGGTGCGATTGTCATGATTTGCCGCGACATCGGTATCAAAGGCGACAGCAGTTGATCCTCCAACTAGAACTGAAGAATCAATTGCCGAAACAGCCTCTCGAATCTTTGGGATGACATCCCGAGCAGCGACAGAGTCAGGATTAAGATCCAAGATCACGTTCAAAATTACCCTGCCATCTAGCACTTTGATCGGCGCAACTGGTTGCCCTGGGATTGTGGGAGCTGTGCGTAATGGCTCTACTGATGCGATACCTTCAATTGGAATTAAGGCCGCCGACACCTTATCGGCTGAGGCTTGACTGACCACAACTTCGGTCGGTTGACCTGATCCACCCGGAAAGTGTTGGCCTAAGCGCTCTAAACCAACGACTGAGTCAGGACGCTGAGTGAAGGCATCGGCGGTAGATAAGCCACGAGCATTGAGAGTTGTCGAAAATCCAGCAAGAACGACCAAAACCACTGAGGTCGCAATCCAAAGTTTGCGAGGACGTTTTTCAACACTGGAACCAATCTTCGCCCATACTCCAGTGAGTTGAGAGTTGAGATCATCATGGCGTGGAATGCGGGGCCAGAAAATCCAACGACCACATGCGACCAACAAGGCTGGCAACAGAGTCAAAATTGTCAACATTGATACTGCGATACCGATTGCACCGACGGGACCTAAGCCACGGTTGCCCGAGAGATCACTCAGAAGCAGGACAAGGAGTGCGGCGATTACAGTTGAGCCAGAGGCGAGAATGGGTTCAAAGACACCCTTAATCGCTGCCTTCATCGCAACAAATGGATCGTCGAAATGATGTAACTCTTCCCGATATCGCGAGATAAGAAGTAGGGCGTAGTCAGTGGCCGCACCCAATACGAGCACAGATAAAATCCCCTGAGACTGGCCGTTCAAATCGATGACATCGTTCTTAGTCAAAAGATAAACCAGGCCTCCAGCAGTTGATAAGGCGATAACCGCCGAAAATAAGGGAAGAATCCAAAGGACAGGAGAGCGATAGACGACTATCAAGATGAGAGCAACGACTATTAAGGTCGTGAACAGAAGCGATGAATCAATTCCCTCAAAGGCCCCAAAGAGATCACCAAGTAGAGCTCCAATACCAGTGACATTTGCGCTCAAACCGACACTTGCTGCATATTCAGAGGCATCTTCGCGCAGTGTCTCAATCACTTGTGGAAGGGCCGGTAGTTCATTCGGTAGCAGATCTGTTGCAATCTCTGATTTAAATGGAAGATTGACTAATAGAGCCTTTCCATCCTGTGATGGAAAGGCAAAAATCTCTTCACCTTGAGTCAGATACTTTGAGATTGGTACATCAGTGTCACCGATTTTTTTATCTCCCAATCCTGACAAACGTACATTCAGGGCTGCAATCTTCTCCTTATCGATCTCTCCCACGTACAAGACTAAGGTTGGCAGGCTCTGATTTTGATCGGCAGTAAATTTCGCAGTGAGCTTGGATGCCTTGGTAGATTCGGCACTGTCAGGCAAGAAGGCAGAGTTATCGTTCTCCTGCACCGTTGATAGGGCACCAAAGAGAGGACCAAAGACCCCGCTGGCACCCAACCAGATGAAGATCACGATAAGGGAACTCACAAAAGGACGTCGGCTTTTTTTGACGATTGTGGGCGACACGGTAACTACCTTTCAAATTGGTATGGATGTAAGCCTACCTTTAGGCTATCTCCGTGTCCGACCGGGTAAGTACAGATGAGACAACCATCGCCCTCATTCGCCATGGTCTCGTTGACTACTCAAAAGCCTGGCAAGAGCAACGAGTGATTCACGATGAGGTCGCGCGGATGAAACGAGCAAATACGCTTTTATTATTGGAGCACCCTTCCGTCTATACCGCCGGTCGGCGCTACGATGTCTCAGAACGGCCACAAAATGGAGCTCCTGTCATTGAGGTTGATCGTGGAGGGCGTATTACATGGCATGGTCCAGGACAACTCGTTGGCTACCCGATCGTTCGCCTTGCCAAGCCGACCGAACTCGTTGGTTTTGTCCGCGAAATTGAGGCCGGACTTTCTCTCGTATGTGCAGAATTCGGTATAGAGGCACATTGCATTAAAGGTCGATCAGGTGTGTGGGTACGCGATAGCAAAGGTGATCGCAAAATCGCTGCAATCGGAATCAGAGTCGCACAAGGTGTCACCATGCACGGCTTCGCACTTAACGTCAGCCCCGACCTCTCAGCATTTGAGCAGATCATTCCATGTGGGATTTCTGATGCAGCTGTAACTTCGATGCAAAAAGAGTTAGGTCGCACCATCACTATCGAGGAAGTATCACCAGCTCTCGAGCAGCATATATTTGAATCGCTCAAGCGGGTGTGCATATGAGCATTGCACCAGAAGGCCGAAAGATGATTCGCATAGAGGCACGAAATGCCCAAACTCCGATCGAACGTAAACCTGAGTGGATCAAGACTCGAGCGAATATGGGCCCTGAGTACACACGTCTACGCTCTTTAGTAAAGAGTGAAGGCCTTCATACCGTCTGCCAAGAGGCAGCCTGCCCAAATATTTTTGAGTGTTGGGAGGATAAAGAGGCGACATTCTTAATCGGTGGGGATAAGTGCACCCGACGCTGTGATTTTTGCAATATCGACACTGGAAAACCAGATCCATTAGATCGCACCGAACCACTCAAGGTTGCTCAATCGATTAGGGCGATGGGACTGGCCTATGCCACGATCACAGGAGTAACACGCGATGACCTTGCCGATGAGGGTGCGTGGTTGTACGCCGAGACAATCCGACAGGTGCATGAACTCAATCCTGGCTGTGGGGTAGAGATGCTTGCCCCTGATTTTCATGCAAAGAGCGACCTGCTGAATGAGATTTTTCAAACATGGCCTGAGGTTTTTGCTCACAACTTAGAGACAGTGCCTCGAATATTCAAAGAGATTCGCCCTGCCTTCACATACGAAAAATCCCTACGTGTTATTACCATGGCACGCGATTTTGGATTGATTACAAAATCAAATCTTATTCTCGGCTTGGGTGAGAGCCGTGAAGAGGTATCGCAGGCACTTGTGGATCTTCGCAGTGCCGGTTGCGACTTAATCACGATTACTCAGTATCTGCGCCCGACTAATCGCCATCATCGAGTAGAACGTTGGGTTAAACCAGAGGAGTTTGTTGAGCTCGCCGCGCAGGCCTCAGAGATTGGTTTTCTGGGTGTCATGAGCGGACCATTAGTGCGCTCAAGTTATCGTGCTGGGCGCTTGTACAAACAGGCGATGGCGGCTAAGGCCTCTCATGGCTGATCTCGTCTATCCCCCAGTGATTGTGCTTGTGAAATCACTGTGGAGGTATTTGGGTCTTACATTTGATTTCCAAGGTGATGAGAATGTTCCTCGCAAGGGTGGTGCAATCCTTGCTATCAATCATGTGGGTTACTTTGATTTTGCACTCACGGGAACTGCCGCTCTTCCTGCTGGGCGCTACGTACGCTTTATGGCTAAAAAGGAGATCTTTGCAAACAAAGTTGCTGGGCCCCTGATGCGAGGTATGCACCATATCAATGTAGATAGAGAGAATGGAGCGGCATCATTTGTTGCAGCTCTGCGTGCTCTCAAATCTGGTGAGATTATCGGAATCTTCCCCGAAGGAACTATTTCGACTAGCTTTGAAATCAAAGCCCTGAAATCTGGAGCAGTGCGACTAGCAATGGGCGCAGGTGTTCCAGTAATCCCGACAGTTATCTGGGGTAGCCAGCGTGTCTGGACAAAAGGTGTGAAAAGGAATTTGCGCCGTGAACACATTCCTATCAGCGTTGTATTTGGTGAGCCAATCACATATGCCAGAACCGATGATCTTGAGATTGCAGAAAATGAACTTCGAGAAACACTTCTGGCAATGCTTCGTCAAGTGCAAGATAAATACCCAGATAGCCATGTTGGGCAGCGATGGGCCCCAACCCGCCTTGGTGGAACGGCCCCTGCTCCCCTAAACTAAGGGATATGTTCAAGAGAAAATCTAAGGAAAAGAAGGCTAAATCTGCCCGCCTGCAGACATTCAAGGATGCCTACAAGGTAACAAAACTTCAAAAGCCCTGGATTCCATTTGCCCTCATCGGCATCTTTCTTTTAACTTGGATCGTTGGAATAGCAATCGGAGCATTGATTGGCCGTCCCGTTTATTTTGGATTTATCTTTGCACCACTCGCTCTTCTTATTGCATTACTGTTTTTCACTCGCCAAGCTGGAGCAGCGGCTTACTCATCCATTGAGGGTCAGATGGGTGCAGGGGCAAGTGTCCTCATGGCAATCCGTAAGGGATGGACAACAACTCCTGCAGTCGCGGTGACTCGTAATCAAGACATGGTCCATAGAAGCGTTGGTCGCGCCGGAATCGTTCTCACTGGAGAGGGTTCCAATCAGATTGCCCAACTGCTCAATGATGAGCGCAAGAAGACAGAGCGCTTTGCACCTGGCGTTCCTATCGCACTTGTCATGGTCGGCGATGAGACCGGTCGAGTCCCGATCCGTAAGCTCCAGAAGCATCTTAGAAAATTGCCAAAGAAATTAACGCCGCGTCAGATGCGCGAAGTACGTGCCCGCTTAAAAGCTGTTGGCGGATTATCAATCCCAATTCCCAAGGGTCCAATGCCAACTCGTGCACCAAAGATGCGCTAGTCCCTCTTGAGGCCTTACTTCCCAGGCAAGGTTTATGAAAAAAAGCTGTGTGCCACGGCAAGTTTTTGGGTAAACCCTTTCTGAGAACATCCATTTGAAGTACTGTGATGACACGTTTTGGAGAGAAGCGGGGTCTGTAGGGTGGGTTCAGAAAGTTCAGTTATTGTCTCTTTGCGCGGGTTGGCCAAAAACTTTGGCACAGTTCGCGCCGTCGATGGAGTCGATCTAGATATTTATCAAGGTGAGTTTTTGACTCTTCTAGGCCCATCAGGTTCAGGTAAGACAACTGTTCTTCGCATGATTGCCGGATTTGAAATACCTGATGCCGGAAGAATTGAACTCAATGGCAAAGAGATTACCCATCTTCCTGCCTATGAGCGTGATGTTAACACTGTCTTTCAGGATTATGCACTCTTTCCACATATGGATGTTATTTCAAATATAGAGTATGGATTGCGCGTAAAGGGAATTGGTAAAGTTGAGCGTCGCGCGCAAGCCATGCTTGCATTGCAACAGGTTCGACTCGATGGCTATGAAAATAGAAAGCCAAACCAGCTCTCTGGTGGTCAAAGACAGCGTGTGGCATTAGCTAGAGCGTTAGTGAACCGTCCAGCGGTATTGCTCTTAGATGAACCACTAGGTGCGCTGGATCTCAAGCTGCGTGAGCAAATGCAAATAGAGTTAAAGGAGTTGCAGCGCGAAGTTGGAATTACCTTCATATTTGTTACACATGATCAAGAAGAAGCACTGACGATGTCAGATCGAGTCGCTGTCTTTGATCGAGGAAAAATTCAACAACTCGATAAGCCTGCAACAATTTATGAAAATCCAGCAAACTCATTTGTTGCAGGCTTTGTGGGAATTTCAAATTTGATTACAGGTGGTGCCAGTGTGAGCTTGCTGGGTAAATCAGGAACGTGGCTGGTGCGCCCTGAAAAAATTGAGGTTGATTCAGCGCAATCTGGCGGACGAAGGGCAACAGGAAAAATCCGTGAGGTCGAGTATTTTGGCCCTGCCACAAGGTTTTTAGTTGATTTAGATGTAGGCATCTCACTGATGGCTCTTCGCCAAAATACCTCTGAAAGTGCAACATCTGTTGCCACCATGCGAAATTCAAAGGTAACTGTCAGTTGGGATATAGAGAGTGAGTACAACGTAGAAAAATAGAATTCTCAGCTAGCTAGCAGTTGAGAAACGTGCTGGAAATCCCGGTGCGATGTCGCAAAGAAGCGACAGAAAGGGACACGAGTGAAGATCACACGAGTTCGAAAGACCGCAATTGTAATTGCGGCAGGAGCGCTACTGTTGAGCGGATGTTCAAGTTCGGATAGCGATTCTGCGGGTGGAGCGTACGCAGGCCCTGTTCAAGATACCCCAGGAACAATCAATGTTCTTGCCTGGCCAGGTTATGCAGAAGATGGTTCAACAGATCCAAAAGTTGACTGGGTAACACCTTTTGAAGAGGAAACTGGTTGCACAGTTAATGTAAAGACTTACGGAACATCTGATGAAGCTGTTCAGTTGATGCAAAGTGGTGGCTACGACGTTGTCAGCGCCTCTGGAGATGCGTCTCTTCGCCTAATCTTTGGTGGAGATCTTCAGCCAGTTAATCTAGATTTGATTCCAAACTATGCAGATATATTTACCAATCTCAAGGATCGCCCTTGGAACACAATCGATGGCGCAAACTACGGAGTTCCTCATGGCCGTGGAGCAAATGTTTTGCAATACACCATCGACAAAGTAAAGCCAGCACCAGACTCATGGTCTGTTGTATGGGAGCCAAACTCACCACTGAAGGGCAAAGTCACAGCCTATGACTCAGCAATCTACATCGCTGATGCTGCTGTGTATTTAATGTCTACTAAGCCAGATCTTGGTATTACAGATCCATACGCACTAGATCAAACACAGTTTGATGCTGCAATGGCCTTGCTTAAGCAGCAGAAGCCATTGGTTGCTGAGTACTGGGCTGATTACACCAAATATGTTGCTGCTGTTCAGGCAGGAAGCATCGTTGCTGGAACATCGTGGCAGGTCATCGCCAATGTTCTTAACGGCGAGAAGTCAACTGTTGGTGCTGTTAAGCCTAAGGAGGGCGCAACAGGTTGGTCAGATACTTGGATGATCTCTAAGAACACTGAGTCAATCGACTGTGCATATAAGTGGTTGAACTGGATTATTTCTCCAGCAACTAACGCACAAGCTGCAGAGTACTTTGGTGAAGCACCAGCAAACTCAAAGGCATGTGCTCTTACTGCAAGTAAGACACACTGCGAGTCATACCATGCAGAAGAAACTGACTACTGGTCAGATGTTTACTACTGGAAGACTCCAACTGAAGAGTGCCTAGATGGTCGTACGGATGTGAAATGTATTCCGTATGCTGAATGGGTTAAGGCTTGGTCAAGCTTTAGAAACTCTTGATAAGTAGGGGATGTGGGCGCCCCAATGGTGGTGCCCACATCGCCTTTTCATTCCACCTATAATGAATTGACTCAATAGACATCATGAGCTTTGCTTCTACAACACGCAGGTACTTCCAATCTCATGTGTGGGCACGTATAACTGCGCTTTTGTCTCTGCCTATAGCCTGGCTAGGGATCTTATATATCGGCTCTTTGGCAGCTCTTTTTATTACTAGTATTTGGAAGATTGATACTTTCACCAGCAAAGTAGTCCGAGAATTTACATTATCTAATTTCATTGATGTCTTAACTGATAAGGCTTATTTCAATGTCACGGTCCGTACCGTTGGTGTTGCAATTGCTGTGACAATGATTTGCGCAGTTATTGCAATCCCTATGGCCTTTTTCATCGCCCGAGTCGCAAAACCAAAGTCACGTCCAGTATTAATTGCCCTAGTTATCACCCCCTTATGGGCCTCTTACTTAGTAAAGATTTATGCATGGCGCACGATGATGGCCCCTGATAGTGGTTTTTTGAATTGGTTGGTTTCTCCCCTTGGATTATCCAGTCCGGGTTTTGGCCTGTTGGCCGTCATTATCGGTCTGTCATATCTATGGCTGCCATACATGATCTTGCCTATCTATGCTGGCATGGAAAAGCTTCCAGATTCAATCGTTGATGCCTCTGCCGACTTAGGGGCAAAGCCTGGAAGAACTTTTCTTAAGATTGTTTTGCCCATCGCCTGGCCAGCAATTATTGCAGGATCTCTTTTCACATTTTCATTGAGCCTAGGTGATTACATCACCGTTCAAATTTTAGGTGGCACTTTCCAAATGCTGGGCAATGTTGTTTATCAAAACTTTGCGCTCAATCTTCCCTTTGCGGCTGCTGTTGCTTTAATCCCTGTGATTGTGATGATTGTGTATTTAGCCTCTGTTAGAAAGACGGGAGCTCTGGATAATCTATGAACCTTTCTCGCACAGCTCGATTTGTTCTTTGGGGTTTTATGGGTTTTGGTCTTTCTTTTATCTATGTTCCTCTAATTTTGGTTGTGATTAACTCATTTAACAAGAACAAATCATTTAACTGGCCGCCCACAGGCTTCACAACCATGTGGTGGACAAAGGCAGCATCAAATCCTGGCGTTAAGGATGCAATTCTTTTATCGGTCCTGACAGCAACCTTTGCAACCGTAATCGCTTTGATCCTAGGTTCTTTGGCAGCAGCTGCGATTGCTCGCTATAAGTTCTTTGGACGAGATGTAATCTCATTAATTTTTGTTCTTCCGATTGCTCTTCCTGGAATTGTTACAGGCATTGCACTTAATAACGTTTTTACCAATTTCTTCGGCGGTCTTACCTTCTTCACAATAATTATTGGCCATGCAACCTTTTGTGTGGTTGTTGTTTTTAACAACGTTGCCGCCCGCTATCGAAGGATGGGCTCCTCCTTTGAAGAGGCCAGTATGGATCTGGGGGCAAATCGAATCATCACCTTTTGGTTGGTGACCTTCCCGATGATTAGAAACGCCCTGGTTGCCGGTGGGTTGCTCTCCTTTGGCTTATCTTTTGATGAAATTATCGTCACAACCTTCACGGCAGGGGCTGGACAAACAACTTTACCTATCTGGATATTCCAAAATCTCTTTAGACCCAACCAAGCACCGATTGTTAATGTGGTGGCAGCTGCATTGATCATTATCTCTATCGTGCCCATCTACCTTTCGCAGCGTTTGACCCAAGAGCGAAAGTAGACCAACTTAGTTTTATTCAAGGCTAAAGTCTAGGGACTGGTTGTAATCTTTTATCTGGTAACTCTTGTTCACCAGGCCATTTGGAACAAACCTACGTATTGAACTTTGAGCCATGCCCCTAGGTTATCCACCCTTAGTTTGGCCATAACTTTAGAATGTCTCGATCAATGATTGTGGCTAGATTTTGCAGACGAGGCAGAATCAGTGATTGAAGCGTTTTAATGCTGACTCGAGATGCTGGTACTGAAACATTTACGGCAGCATATGTGTCATTGATGT
>Ga0208942_1000159_pt1 | contig 31677 bp, 32 predicted proteins | sample GreLakmeSU08MSRF_FD_187704 | JGI IMG/M metagenome (GOLD analysis project Ga0208942, IMG submission 187704) | Freshwater lentic microbial communities from great Laurentian Lakes, MI, USA - Great Lakes metaG SU08MSRF (SPAdes) | ecosystem: Environmental > Aquatic > Freshwater > Lake | place: Great... | reverse complement strand
CCGCCAGTGCACGCTATGGCGCAATGATTTCAGGTGCACCAGTTGAGATCATGGATACCGTCACTAAATTTGGTGAAAAAATTGGTATTGCCTTTCAATTAGCCGATGATGTGATTGATATCGCGAGTGAATCAAGCCAATCAGGTAAGACGCCAGGTACTGATTTACGTGAAGGTGTGCCAACGCTTGTGACATTAAACGTTATGAAATCAATGGATTCGGCCGATCGCGAGTTACAGCAGTTACTATCGGGGCCTATTGAGGATGAAGCAACTGTGGCGCAAGTTTTAGAGGAGCTTCGCAACCACAAAGCACTGGATGAATCACGTGAACAACTGCACAATGTGGCAAAAGAGGCACGTCTGGCACTTGGGCCCTTACCTATCAGTGATGCAACAGGTGCCTTGATGTCGCTATGTGACGCCGTTATCGACCGTTCTGCTTGATTTAAGTAAATCAAGAGCCAGTACGCTCAGTGCCACCCAGATAATAACGAAACCAGCCCACCTTGCAGCAGACATATCTTCATGGCGGACCCACACACCAATGCAAAAAGTTAACGTGGGTGTGATGTACTGCAATAAGCCGATGGTTGTTAGAGGTAGCCGTGTTGTTGCACCATTAAATAATAAGAGCGGAATCGCAGTTACTGCACCCGCGCTGATTAATAGAAGCGTTAGCCCAGTTGTACGTCCAAACTGTCCCGTCCCCTGATTGCCTATATAAATAAGGTATCCCAGGTAGAAAAAGCCTGAGATAAATGTTTCGATCGCAAGGCCATCTAGCGCGCCAAGCCCCAACATCTTTTTCATGATGCCATAGCCTCCCCAGGAGAGAGCTATTAGAAGGGCGATCCAGGGCAGGCGCCCGTAATCAATAGTGAGGACAAAAACGCCCACTATCGCAATGGATATCGCAACCCACTGTAGTTTTCGGATCCTTTCCTTTAAAGCGATTACACCAAATGCGATCATTGCAAGAGGATTGATGTAATAACCCAGTGATGTCTCGACTACGTGGCCATTATTTGTAGCCCAAATAAAAACTAGCCAGTTAATCGAAATCAGTATCGATGTGAGGAGTAATTTAGCTGCAATTTTTGGGCGCCTCATTGTGGCGAAAGTATTTTTTAGTGATTTTGTAATTGCTAAAATAATTACACAGAAAACTAAAGTCCAGACGGCTCGGTGGGAGACAATTTCAAGTGCCGATGCCGGTTCGAGTAGCGGCCAATACAGTGGGAAAACACCCCAGAGAACATAAGCACTTACTCCAAAGAGTAAGCCAGTTTTGTTTTTATTCAATTATCTAAAATTCGTAAATTGAACTGCGAAATCCCAGCCACCATCTTTAACCATTGCCATAACCTCTTGCAGGTCATCACGGCTCTTAGAAGTAACACGTAGTTCATCACCTTGAATCTGAGTTTTTACAGATTTTGGACCATCGTCACGAATCTTCTTTGCAATCTTCTTTGCATTTTCCGTTGATATACCCTCTTTTAGCGGTGCAGCAATCTTGTAGATCTTTCCAGATAAAAATGGTGCACCTGCATCTAAATGTTTGAGCGAAACCCCACGCTTAATCATCTTATCTTTAACAACATCCAGGGCTGCCTTAGCGCGCTCTTCAGTATCGGCTTCAATTAAAATCTTTTCACCCTCTAATTCAATCTTTGAGCCAGTATTTTTGAAATCAAAGCGGGTATCAATCTCACGGATCGCTTGATTTATTGCGTTATCGAGCTCCATACGATCAATCTTGGAGGTTACGTCAAAACTTGCATCTGCTGGCATTGTGGGCCCCATTCACTCATTTAAGGGCGGCCAAATAGATTGGTTTAGCGCGCCTACGTGCCTAAGGTATCCTTTCCCTTCGCACTATCCATAATTGCCGCACTACTTGTTCGACCTTGGCGGGTTGCCCGAGCGGCCAATGGGAGGGGACTGTAAATCCCCCGGCTCTGCCTTCGAAGGTTCAAATCCTTCACCCGCCACCATTAAGAACTCATGTGAATGAGCAGAAGTTCGCATAAACGGTGCTCGGATTAGGAGTTTGCAAATGAGCAAAATAGCGATTGTTACTGGGGGAGCCAAAGGAATCGGCTATGGCAGCACCAAACGTTTATTAGACGATGACGTGACTGTAGTTATGTTTGATTTAGATGAAGTTGGCTTAGCGAAAGCCCGAGAAGAATTAGCAGGCTATGGCGAACGTATCTTAGGAACGAAAGTAGATGTCTCGTCAGACGCACAAGTAAAGGCCACAATCGAATCAGTCGGCAACAAATATGGTCATATCGATTACGTCGTGAATTGTGCTGGTATCCAAACCTATGGAACAGCCGTTGATACCAGCGAAGAGACCTGGGATAAGACCTTTGATGTAAATGTCAAGTCCATGTATTTAACTGCCAAATATGCGATTCCATTTATGCGCAAAGCTAAAGGCGGATCAATAGTAAATATTTCTTCTGTGCAATCACTGGCAAACCAGAAAGGCGTTGTTGCATATGCCGCCTCAAAGGGTGCAATTAATTCACTAACTCGAGCGATTGCTCTCGATCATGCGGCGGAACAGATTAGATGCAATGCGATCTTGCCCGCATCAGTAGATACGCCAATGCTCCGCGCATCAGCACGCGCTTTCAGTAGCACTAGAAGCGAAGAAGATATTTTGCAAGAGTGGGGAAGTTCTCACCCCATTGGTCGTATGGCAACAATTCATGATATTGGTGAACTAGTTGGTTTCCTATGTTCTGACAAGGCCTCATTCATTACTGGAAGCACGTATGTAATTGATGGTGGGCTTATGACTCAAGCCCCAGTCATTTTGCCTGAATAAAACCGATTTCGAGTGCGTGCCTTAATAACGAAATCTACGTTATTTGAATGGATTAGAAAACTCGACCTGCTCTGTTGCTTCAAGCTCTAAGAGTCGGTTCCATTTTGCAGTTCGTTCCGATCCATGTGTTGAACCGACTTTAATCTGCCCTGCCCGCCAGCCCGTTGCAAGATCTGCAAGCCATGAATCTTCGGTTTCACCTGAACGGGCCGAGACAACAGTGTTAAAGCCAGCGTTCTGAGCCCTTTGCAACACTGAGTAAGTGGTACTAACTAAACCATTTTGATTTGGTTTAATAAGAATTGCATTCGCTGACATGTCTGTGATTGCTCTTTCTAACCTAATTAGGCTAGTGGTTAGCAGATCATCGCCAAGCAATTGTAGGGACTGCGGTGCAATTTTTAAAAAACTATTCCATGAATGCCAATCATCTTCGGAAAAAGGATCTTCAATTGAAATTATAGGGAAATTCAATACCAACTTCTCAATATATTTTACAAAATCAGCAGGGGTAAAACTCTTTTGAATAGTTGCTAAGTTATAATGTGTGCCATCAAAGAATTGTGTTGCAGCTACATCTAATGCGAGCGAGACTTGTGAACCAACAGAGAGTCCTACGATTTCAACAGCGTCCATTACAAAAGAACATGCCTGTTCTATCGAGTCAAAAGCTATTCCAAGCCCACCTTCATCAGCGACTAAGTGCGTTACTTTGCCTAGTTTGCTACCTAATTGAGCGGCAGTTTCACGAATCGCCACAATCCAAGACAGGGCCTCACTGAATGAAGCTGCACCAACTGGAATGATTAAAATATCTTGTATGTCTAATGTACGATTTGCATGAGCACCACCGGAGAGAATATTAACCATAGGCATAGGAATAAGAAGCTTGCCGTCAGGTTGGAAATATCTTGCGAGTGAAACTTCACGAGTGTGGGCAGAAGCCAGAGCACCAGATAGAGATACTGCAAGTGTTGCATTTGCACCTAAAGATGAATGACCAAGGGATGGATCTAGACGGATCAACACCTTATCAATAGAGTCCAAGTCGATCTCTTTGCCAATTAATTGTGGAGCGATAATCGAATTTATGTTTTTAACCGCCTTAAATACGGAGTTTGGACCGTAATAGCGATTGGTGAGTGGTGAATTTCCATCGCGCAATTCAACTGCCTCGTGTTTTCCAGTTGAAGCACCAGATGGAACTCGTGCGGTATGGGTAGAGCCGTCATCAAGGGTAATCGCCGCGGCCACAGTTGGTTTTCCGCGAGAGTCAAGGACTTGATAGCTATGGAGGCCAACAATCTTCATCGTGCGCTCATGTCGAATAAATCCCTAGCATCTAAAGGATTGCTTATCATTAATACTTGCTTAGTAAATGATTGCAACTTTTCTTGTTGCTTTGCATTTAAGTAATTAACTGGGGATTTGCCTTCAACCCGAGCAAGTGCGATTAAGGCAGTATGTGAAGAAAGGCTTGAGCCGACACTGTGCAATTGTTCGTATGCATCGAGGAACTCTTGCGCCAAATTACTAAGTTCGCTTGCAACCTGATCATTTTCTGCTCTAAAGAACTTACAGAGCAAATGGGCTAATAAGAAAGCCAGATCAAAAATGGGATTTCCGACATGCATCACTTCGAAATCTAGAATGTAGATATGATGATTACTGTCAATCATAATATTTTTTGGAGAGAAATCTCCATGAACTATTGTGCTGTGGTCAGACTCGAGCTCATCAATAAGGCGTGAAATAGATGTCTGAAGCGGTGGATTTCGAGCGGATACAAATCGATAGAATGGATCCACACGCAACTGTTCAAATAAACTATCTTCCATAAATTGTGCTTGATACTTTGGATTCTCTGCACCAAAAAGATGCCATTCAGCAAGAGTCTTGCCTAACTCTCTTGCTACTTCTGGATAGAAGATGCCATTCAATAAATCTGCTTTCCAGACAGTGCTCTCCAGAGGCACTCGCTCCATAATTAAAACAAATCTTTCAGGATCTATAAATACAAGCTCAGGGACGAGCTTCGGGCTCAACGTATGGAATAAACGGAGCGCATCGGCCTCAACAATTGCGCGGCGCTGGTCAGCCTCCCATTTTTCTGCCACTTTTAACTCGGGTAATGCCTGTTTTAAGACCCAACTTATGGTATTTGTGGTAATTCCAAGGACTGTATTGGAGACTCCGCCAGTCAAAATTTCAACATGAACTGCTTCTCTAGAGCTTATGACTGCTTTTGCTATTAAGTAATCGACTACGCTCAAATCGGTCAGCAGTTCCACGAGAGGCTTACTCCTTTTCCAGATTAAAAACTAAGAGGAATAGTGCTTAATTGCTTCCCAGTCCCATTGAATTCCAAAGCCTGGTTCGGTGCTAAGGATAGCTTTTCCATCTCTTATTTCAATTGGTTTAATCAGGAGGTGATGAAACAAATCGATCTCATATCGAGGGTCTAGATATTCAAGGCCACCCGGATAGAGATTTGGTGCCGCTGCCGCAATCTGTGAGTGAATTTCTGTGTGGATATGCGTTGCAAAGGTTTTGCCTTTTTTATGAGCGTATTCCACGGCTTTGAGAAATTCACTAACGCCACCGATGATTAGGGCATCGATTCTAAGAACATCAACCTGGTTGTAATAAAGGACTTGTTCTGCCATTTGTGATGATGCTAAAGACTCTCCAAAAGAGACTGGTACCCCAGTAGCTTCTCGCAATGCAATTGCGGTAACTCCTTCTGATTCAAGAAATGGATCTTCAACGAAGGAGATTCCAAATTCTTTTATAAGATTTACACGGTTTACCGCATTATCTAACGTCTTAAAAGTTCTGAAAGCATCAACGGCGATGTGTGCTGAATTTCCCACGCTGTTCCTAAGTACCTTTAATCGTCGTGCGTCGCGCTCGGGCGTGTCCGCGCCGATAACAATTTTAAATGATCCGATTCCACGGCTTAAGGCATGTTCTATCTCTTCCTCAAGACCTGATTCATCCTTGCCGTAGTGATACCCAACTACTGAATAAATAGGTAGTTCAGTGGCGGTAGATCCAAGCAAGGAAGCCACACTTTTACCCGCTCTTTTACCTGCAATATCGTGAAGGGCAATGTCTAGCGCGCTAATTCCAGCGGTAACGGTTCCATGTTCAGCGGCCCACCAGTTGAATGCCACAACCATTTTTCGAACTTCCTCAGGTGATTCAGCGCTTTTACCAAGTGCAACAGGTGTAATCGCAGTATCAATGATGCTAGCTAGTGGCAGTCCACGGCTGTAGCAATAGCCAACGCCAGTGATGCCATCTGTTGTCGTGACCTTCACAATTGAATATGTTCGATGAGTAATGCGCGAGGAGCCAACGGGAAGCGCTTGAGGGAGAGGAACTCTTGCCTCAAAAGTTTCAATCTCGCTAATCATGTCCATGAACAGTGATGTTACAGGCTTGATACTTTGTCGTCAACTGTTTACAATTATAGAGAATTAATCAACTAATAATCAAAAGGAAAGAAAATGAAGATATTACTCTTTGGTGGAACTAGGTTTATGGGCCGTTATGTTTTGAAAGCGCTATTAGAAATTGGCGCTGATGTAACAATCGCGAATCGAGGTACTCGTGAAGAGAATGTGGGGGCGACCAATGTCATTTGTGACCGCTCCCAACCAGGAGCGCTAGAACAATTCAAGGATTCCAAGTTTGATGCGGTCATAGATTTTTCAGCATATGCATCGAGTTGGGTAGAAGAGGCTGGAAACTATTTTTCTGGCAAGATAGCAAAATACATTTTTATATCTTCAGGTGCTGTTTATACAGCTAGCAGTATTTTTCCTATTACTGAGGATTTTCCTAAAGGTCCACCTCATCCATTCGCTGATTATGCGCGTGAGAAAACAAGATCAGAGTCGCTTTTACGGGAATTCAGTAAGAATGGGTACTTTCAAAGCACTGCACTTCGACTGCCCTTTGTTTTAGGGCCAGATAATTATGAAGATCGAGAGTCATTTGTATTTAGCCGGATTCTTAGCAAATCTCCGATCTATTTAGCCAACGGTGGTAAATCAATTCACTCATTTATTTATGCTGGAGATGTGGCAAATTCGATTGTTAGAATTTTGAACTCAAAAAGATCAACGACAAGTGAAGAATACAATGTCGCTATCTCACAAGCAACAACGAGTCGTGGATTTATTGAACAAGCCAGTGAAATATGCGGAATAAAGACAGAAATAATCTCCTATAACCCTCAAGATTTTCAAATAGACACCGTTAACTTTGATTTAAAAAACGTGGCTTTCCCATTTCCAGAACATAATTCTTTCTTAGGTTCGCAGAAAATAGCTAATGAGTTAGGTTTTGTTCCTAAGTACAATCTCAAGGACATGCTTCGCGAGTACTATGAATGGTGGCGAAAGAACTCAAATCCAGCGCCAAAGGAGTATCAACTCGAAAATCGTATTAAAGAAGCATTTCGAAAGTAATTTGAGGAAATGAAGAAAGATGTAATTCTTTTGCCGTCAGCAGATTCTCGTGGCCCAAACGAGTCACGCATATTCTCTGAGGATCAAAAGCTTTTAGAGAGTATAGAAAATCGAATTCTTTGGCTTGCAACAAGGATGATTGATTATGCAAATCGCGAACGGGAAAATTTAGATGGTCTAAAAGTTGGTGGACATCAAGCCTCTAGTGCATCAATGGTTTCGTTAATGACGGCACTTTATTTCAGTTATTTGGATTCTGAGGATCGAATAAGCATAAAGCCTCATGCCTCTCCAGTATTTCATGCGATTGAGTATTTATTAGGTAATCTTGATCAAAAATACTTAACGCAATTAAGAAGAGCTGGAGGTCTTCAGAGTTATCCATCGCGCACTAAGGACCCAGATACAGTTGATTTTTCGACAGGGTCCGTAGGGTTGGGTGCGGTAGCACCGCTATTTGCTGCTGTAACAAGGAGATACGTAGATGCGCATTTTGGTGCACGCCCTAAATCGCGATTCATCTCAGTAATCGGCGATGCAGAGCTCGATGAAGGCAATATTTGGGAGGCTCTTGCAGATCCAGCTACATCAGGTCTAGGAAATGTTATGTGGATTGTCGATTTCAATCGACAGTCACTTGATCGGGTGATTCCTGGAATTCGAATTGCTCAGTGGACCGCTCAGTTTGAAGCCGCAGGATGGCATGTAAGAGAAGTCAAATATGGATCGGCGCTGAAAGAGCTCTTCAAAGACAAGAAAAGTCATGAGTTTAAAAAATGGTTTGATGATATTCCAAATGAGCAGTACCAGTCACTATTCGGGTTAGAGCCATTTCAAGCGCGAGAGAGATTTTTGGAGGGATCACCGCTTAGTGTCGGCGAGTTCCTGCGGCAATTTGACGATAATGAACTCTTCGAACTTCTTACAGATCTAGGTGGCCATGACTTACCATCGCTTCTAGAGGCCTTTGCCGAGTGTGACTCAGTAAATGATCGACCAAGCGTAGTGTTTGCATACACAATCAAAGGTTGGCATTTACCGATTGCAGGTGATAAAAGAAATCACTCAGCGCAAATCTCTAAGTCGCAGATTGATGAACTTCGCAATCGAGTTGGTTTAGATCAATCGAATGAATGGGAGAGATTTGAACCCGGAAGCCCTGAAGACGTACTGTGCAGATCTCGAGGCGCTACATTAACACGTGAGAAGATTCCCAATAAAATAATCTCTAGTTTTCCAACTTCCTCTGGTCTGGTGCCAACTGGTTTAGCTTCTACGCAAGAAGTTTTCGGGAGGGTACTAAATGAGATAAGCCGCAACGAGGAGATTCGTCCATACCTGGTTACGACAGCGCCAGATGTGGCGACTTCAACTAATTTAGGTGGTTTCATAAATCGTACTGGGGTCTTTAATATTGAAGGCAAACGCCAATGGAGTGAAAACTCAATTCTTAAATGGGTTGAAGGACCAACTGGTCAACACATTGAACTGGGAATAAGCGAAATGAACTTATTTACACTTCTTGGTCAGTTGGGTACATCTAAAGATAATTCAAATCAACCCTTGATTCCTATTGGAACTGTGTATGACCCATTTGTTCTTCGGGGTCTAGATGCCTTCATATATAGTGTTTATTCTGGTGCAAAATTCATTATCACGGGAACGCCCTCAGGTATTACTCTCGCCCCAGAAGGCGGAGCTCATCAGTCAACTATCACACCTTCAGTTGGAGTAGAGCTGCCTGGTGTGGTTCTTATGGAACCTGCATTTGGCCAAGCACTAGATTGGTTATTTTGTGATGCTTTAGCACATGTGGCTGAGGTGAAAACAAATACCACACCTGATTTAAGCCCCAACGAGTTGGCTTTCTATTTCAGATTAACAACGAGAGCAATCGATCAGAAAGCATTTTATGATGCTAAGCAACGTCTAGGAGAGGCTACTTTACGTTCGCAAGTGCTTGCTGGGGCATATCGCTTAGTTGATGGTCGTGTTGAGCTAACCAAAGATAGCGATGAGACTGCTCCGGTCGTATATCTCGTTAGCTGTGGTGCAGTTATGCCTGAAGTATTGAGCGCTGCTAAACATTTAGCAAAAGAGGGAGTCATCGCACACGTCATCGATATAACTTCATTGGGTCGCGTTTTTGGTAGTTGGCAAAGAACTCTCAAGCAAGGTATCAGAACCGCGCGCACTCCTTCATTGCCTGGAGTTCTGCGAGCAACGTTTACTGAAAAGGCACCAATAGTTTCAATTCATGACGGCTCATCACATGCAATGGCCTGGTTAGGTTCGGCTCTTGGCATGCCTCAAGTTGCAATGGGAGTGGATAGCTTTGGGCAATCAGGCAACATTGGAGATCTTTATGGAATTCATGATCTTGATTCAGAGTCAATTATTAATGGAGCCCTTGCTGCTCTGAGCCTTAATTCCTAATTTTTGAGTGCACGCTAAGTCCACTTGAATAATCTATTTCCCTCATAGTTTTGTCATCAAGGATTTGATAACACCCCTAAAAGACTTAATTGTTAACCGTTGACAAGTAAGAGGAACGCGGGCATCATTCACTTATGACTTCAGCAACTGCATTATTTGATCTTTCTGGACGCACTGTTTTAATCACAGGAGGCGGCGGGGCACTTGGTGGAGCGATTGGACTCGGTTTATCTCAAGCTGGAGCAGAAGTAATCATTGCCGATATCAGCCTCAAGAATGCAACGAGAGTGACCGACAATATCAAGGCCAATGGTGGAGTTGCCCATGCATTTGAAGGTGACCTAAGCAAAGAGTCAGTAGTTGAGGAGTTATTTGCAAAGATTGACAAGATTTCTCCTATAAATATATTAGTGAATGCGATTTCGGCGCCTCAATATCGATCTTCGCCCGATGTCATGCCCCTTGAGGATTGGGAAAAGACACTCTCGTACGATCTCACTAGCTATTTCCTCACATCTCGTGCTGCTGCTCAACGAATGATTAAAGCTGGAAAAGGTGGAAGCATAATTAACTTTAGTTCTATTGCTGGAGCCTCAGCACTTGGCCGTGGCAGTGTTGCTTATGGCGCGGCAAAAGCTGGAATCATTCAATTGACACGTGATTGTTCCTTCGAATGGGCTCAGTACGGAATTCGAGTTAATTCGATTTTACCGTGTCAATTCGTTAATTCAATGTGGATTGAGCATAAGGAAAATCCGATAAGAGCAAAATTAGTTGATCGAGTTACATCGGGAATTCCTATCGGGCGAATGGGTGAACCAGAAGAGATGGTTGGACCTGTTCTTTTCCTTGCATCAGATGCCGCATCGATGGTCACAGGCATTTCGATGCCAGTCGACGGTGGTAATTTAGCTATGAACCCAGGTGCAAGTTTAGATTGGTAATTTACTGCAGTAACACAATGAAGGAGAAATACAATGACAGAGCTACATTATCTTCACGATATTCCATCTCCTTTTGACGCACACTCCGTACCACTTGATAATCCACTGACTGGGCCTCCACCAGCGAGGTTCAAAGACTCCGAAGTTCTTGTAGCGCAATACCGTACTAATCCAGCAGCAATTGCAGCCCTTGTTCCAAAACCACTTGTACCAGTTAGTGATGTTGTTATGGTGCAAATTGGGCGTTGGGGTGATGTTGCAGGAATGGGTGCAAATACTCAAGAAGTTAATGTCATGGTTCAGGTTGAGTTCAACGGCCCAAATGGGAAAGTTACCGGGGCATACTCTCCCTATTTTTATGTCGACAATGATCGTGCGATGGCTGGCGGTAGAGAGTTTCATGGTCAGCCAAAGCGATGTGGAAATGTACAACTGGAAACTCGTGAGGATCTGATAGTTGGCACTTTGCACAGAAATGGAATTAATGTCTTTACGGCTACCTTGCCTTATAAATCTAAGCCTTGTGACATTTCAGAGGTATCCAAGCGAGTGAATTTTATTAAGAATATAAACCTAAAACTCATTCCTCAAATAGACCGAACCAGAGGAATCAGACAACTCACTGCGCGAGATTTTAATGACATAGTGATAACTGAATGTTGGACCGGTCCCGTAACAAGTCGAATTGAAGAAAATGCTCAAGCACCCATGTATCGGCTTCCCGTGCTGCAACATTTAGAAGGCTACTATTGGAAAGGCGCCTTTTCTCTTGTCGGTGGGGTTGTTCTTCATGAGTATGAGGGAACACCAGCAATATAACGATTTCTCTCTTTACTTAAATCCTTTAAAACTTACCGGCAGCGACCTGTTTCATGGCGGCGCGCGCATACTCTTCTACCGCATCAACCTGACCCTTGGATGCAATCTCCATCGTCCATAAAGCTCCGCCGAGACACACGCCAACACAACCAGCAGAGAGATATGAGTTCACTTCCTCCGGTTGCACTCCTCCAGAAACCACAATTGATAAATCTGGCAAAGGCTCTAAAACGCTTGTAACAAAATTAATGCCTCCAACTGAACTAATTGGAAATATCTTTGTACTAGTTGCACCAAGTTGCATAGCACGTACCATTTCAGAGGGCGTCAAAGTGCCGGGAGTGAAGGGTAAGCCAAGACTGACCGCCTCTTTTAGAATTACTTCATCCAAGATTGGTGCAACACCAAAGGAGGCACCAATCTTAGACAATTTTCTAACCTGTTCAACTGTTCGTACAGTGCCCCCGCCAACGCGATTAAGGCCTTCACCGATTAATCTTTCTATTACATCCAGTGCGCTAGGAACCGTCATAGTTATTTCAATCGCATCAACCGTGGTCGTATTAAATCCACGGCCAAGGGTCAAGGCTATTTCAGGATTATCGGTACGAATAACTGCAATGACGCCAGATTTCATACTGCAGTTAAACCAGCATCCATTGAAAAGACTGTGCCATTGACAAAGCGAGCCTCTGGGCTCAGTAGAAAAGCGATTCCATTGGCTACTTCTTCTGGAGTTCCCATCTTTCCATCAAGCTGGCGGGCCTCCATCAATTTTCGAGTCGCAACAGGATCTGGTGCATCTGAAAGTATTCGACCAATCCACGTTGAATCCACAGTTCCGGGGGCGATAGCATTAATTCGAATCCCATCCATTGCGTGGTCGGCTGCAATACATCTGGTTAATCCAACCACCGCCGCCTTGGAAGCACAGTAGGCAACTCTATTTTTGAGCCCTACAAGCGCGCCTGCCGATGCAACATTGACTATTTCACCCTTACCCCGCTTTACCATTTGAGGAACAATTAATTTGCACATCAAGTATGTGGCTCTAATATTTACTGCAAAAGTCAGATCCCATTCTTCGACAGTGGTTTGCTCTACAGTTCTAGCAAACCCAATTCCGGCGTTGTTCACAAGTGCATCGATATCAAGATCTTGAAATTTATTGCCTAAAACAGATAAAACTAAATCACTGTCAGAAAGATCTAAATCCAAAATATCTACTCTTCGTTGATGAACTTCTAGCGATTTTTGAGCAATTTTCAGGTTAGGAAGATCCTTATCGATTAGGAAGAGGTCATAACCATTCCTTGCTAATTGATGTGCGGTTGCTAAACCGATTCCGTTAGCACCACCAGTGATGACTCCTAAAGGAGCTGTTGAATTTTTAAAACTCATTACTAACCTCCTACAACTCTATTTCGTAGTATTCCGATTTTTTCAATCTCTACTTCAATTATATCTCCAGGCTTCATAAACACGGGAGGTTTTAAGAATGCACCAACGCCATGTGGTGTTCCAGTCGTTATGACATCACCAGGCTCTAGAGTGATTCGAGCAGAGATATATGAAATTAAGAAGGGGATTGAGAAGATCAAATTCGAAGTATTGCTCGATTGCATAGTCTTACCATTTAATCTTGCCTCAATTTTCAGGTTATGAGGATCTCCAATCTCATGGGCAGGCACAATTCGTGGGCCAATAGGCCCGAAAGTGTCGTATGACTTGCTACGAACCCATTGACCATCTTTGCTCTGAGCTTCGCGGTCGGTCACATCGTTCATGCACGCATAACCCGACACGTAACTTAATGCCTCTGACTCACTGACTTTAGATGCTCTTTTCCCAATGACCACAGCTAGCTCAGCCTCCCAGTCAGTGTGGGTGACCCCTTTTGGCACGACGATATCGGCCTCATGTGGGATTAAAGAGGTGGTCCATTTTGTAAAAAGAACAGGCGCCTCCGGTAATGGGGCATGTGCCTCGGCAGCATGGTCCTTATAGTTAAGGCCAACGGCGATGACTTTTCCAGGCATTGGGAGAGGCAGATTCATGGCGATATCCAGTTCTTAGAGCTGATGGTGGTGGCAGACTAGATTACCCTTTAGCCCGCAAATTGTATACAGTAAACCCATTGCGGAAAGGGGGCTGAAATCTATGAGTGAAATCGTGATGGCCGTAGGCGAAGGCATTGAGACTACATGGATAACGCCTGTAGCCGAGAGGCTTGGCTTTTCAATTAAAGTCGGCCCAGTCGATACGCTCGATCAATTTCAAGAAACGACATTAGGTACTCAGGCAGTGTTGGTAGCACTCCACAAAATTACTGCAGAAAAAATTGTAAACATGCACAAGTCCATAAAGTGCATAAGCAGATTAGGTGTAGGTCTAGACAGTATTGATTTAGTAAGTGCTAAAGAAAATAAGCTTCCCGTAATTTTTCAACCAACATATGCATTTAATGAAGTAGCAAATCATGCCATATCAATGATCATGGCTTTACACCGAGGACTATTTCAAGGAAATAGTTCAACAAGTGCTGGAAAATGGATTCCAGCCCCACAGACTGCAGAGATTGTTTCATTGCAAGATTCATCTATCGGTGTTATCGGCTGCGGAAGAATCGGTCAGAATTTTATTGAAAAAATGAGACCATTTGTTAAGGAGATTATTGGCTACGATCCTGGTGTAACAACTCCAATTGCCGGAGTACGAATGGTTTCAAATCTCGATGAATTAATTTCGCAGTGCAAGGTGATAAGTATGCATGCCCCATATATGCCATCTACACATCACATGATTGGCGAGAAAGAACTTGCCAAAATGCAGAAAGGAACAATTTTAGTAAATGTTTCTCGAGGCGGGTTAATCGATGAAGATGCCCTTGTTAGAGCACTCGAAAGTGGGCACTTAGATGGAGCTGGATTAGATGTCTTTGAGAAAGAGCCCCTTGCTCCAGATTCAATACTACGAAATACCAAGAATTTAATTGTAACTCCACATATTGCATGGTATTCACAAAGTGCAGGTCCACGCTTGATTCAGTGGGGTTTTAGCGACGCATTTAAGTTCATAACTAGCGGGGAAATTGAAAACGGAAAATTTGCTGTAGGGCCATTCTAGAAAACCGAGTAGAACAAAGAGGAAATCTATGGAAGAAATATTCGTACCAGCACTCGGGATGGCAATGGACAACGCAGTTTTACTGGAGTGGCTAAAGCAACCCGGAGATCCCGTTAATGCTGGAGATGCAATCGCTGTGATTGAGACAGATAAAACTACTATGGATTTAACCGCTGAAACCTCTGGTGTTATGGGCCAACATAGGTGCAAGCCAAATGATGAAGTTCCAGTCGGTAACACAGTTGCAGTTGTACTAGCCCCAGGGGAGGTCGAGTAAATGGTAGAACTAGATAAACAGAAAGCTTTAGCAGCTCTACGCCAAATGATGCTCATCAGAGACTTTGAGGAGACTGCCGATAAACTATGTTTGCGCGGAAAAGTTCCTGGTGGCATGCACAACTCATCAGGACAAGAAGCAGTAGCAGTTGGAGTTCTTTCTGCTCTGCAACCTGATGATGTCATTGCAACAACACATCGTTCTCACCATCACACACTTGCAAAGGGATTTTCCGCCAAGTCTGTAATGGCAGAGTTGTTTGCTAAGTCGACTGGCGTTTCAGGCGGTCGAGGTGGCTCTATGCACTTAGCAGGTGTTGAACGTGGACATTTTGGTGGAAATGGAATTGTAGGAGCTGGGGTAGGAATTGCCATGGGTGCGGCTTTGGGCATTCAACAACTTAAGGATAAAAAAGTTTCAGTTGGCTTTGTTGGTGATGGTGGAATGAACACAGGTAGAACGTGGGAATCAATCAATTTGGCTACGATTTGGAAATTACCATTGATTATTATTTGCGACAATAATCAATATGCAGTTGAGACCTTTGTTGGCGATGTTACCGGCGGAGGAGATCTGGCTAAGCGAGCCTCTGGCTTCGGACTGCCTTCCTTTAATATCAATGGTCAAGATGTGGAAGAGGTCATAAAGTACACAGCGCAGGCTCGTGAGCGAGCGATTTCAGGCGGTGGTCCTACTTTCATTAACGCCCTGACCTATCGATATTACGGCCACAATGTTGGCGAAAAAGGACTCTATAGAACCCAAGAGGAGATTTCCGAATGGAGAACTTCAAAAGATCCTATTGATCTTTACACGGGCGTTGTTTTGGAAAGGAAATTTGCCACTCAGGCAGAGATTGATCACATGCGCGCCTCTGTTCGGGAAGAGATTGAAGAGGCCGTTACTTTTGCTGAATCATCCCCCGAGCCTTCAATTACAACTATCACTCAAGGGGTCGATTCTGGAAAGTTGGGAGTTCAATTATGAGCACTGAGACACGCACTAAAGCCAATACAAACCCAACTTATTCGGAGGCATTTCAATCCGGCGTAAGAGAAGAGATGACTCGAAATAAAGGCATCTTTATCTTAGGTACCGACTTAGTTGAGCGCGGTGGTCACTTTGCCCAAGTAAAGGGCATAGCTCAAGAGTTTGGTGAAGATCGAGTAAAAGACTCTCCAATTTCTGAAGCGGCTATGGTCGCCGCTGGCATGGGGGCTGCAATGTATGGCTGCCACCCAATCGTTGATCTGAATTTCATCGATTTTTCATTTGGAGCAATGGATGAAATCATCAATCAAGCTGCAAAAATTCGATTTATGTTCAACAAGCCAGTACCACTAGTCATTCGTGCAACTTCAGGTGTTGCATTAGGCGGGGCGCATCACTGCAACTCACTTGAAGCGTTTTTCGCTCACACTGCAGGACTATCTTTAGCTGTTCCATCCACTCCAATGGATGTAAAAGGCCTAATTAAAACTGCATTGAGAAACGAAGACCCTGTAATCTTCTTGATGCATAAAAAACTCTCAGGTATCCGTGGCGAAATCAAGGGAGATGACTACTTTGTTCCCTTCGGGAAAGCTGCAACCATTAAGACCGGTAAAGATGCTGCAATTATCTCCTATGGATACTCAGTTGTGACGGCAGCTAAAGCGGCAGCCGCACTTGAACTTGAGGGTATTTCAGTAGAAGTCATTGATTTACGTACATTATTTCCATTAGATACAGATGCTATTAATGAGGCTGTGAAGAAATTTGGACGTATTGTTGTTGTAGACGAGGCACCAGTATTTGGCTCTATAACTGCAGAAATAGCGGCAACTGCTACTGAAGCTAATTTTGCCTCTCTTAAGGGCCCAATTGTTCGCCTGGGTGCTGCTCGAGCACCATTAAGTGCTAATCCAGCTATGGCTGAGGCGGCAATTCCTTCAGTAGATTTAATTTCTGCTGCAGTTAAAAAAGTCATGAAATACTAGGATTACTAATGTCAACTAATATTTTTGACCTGACTGGAAAAGTCGTTGTGATTACTGGGGCCGCTGGCGGAATTGGGATGGCAATTTGTCGCCAACTTGGTTCTAGTGGAGCAACGATTGTGATGTCCGATATAGATGAAGTAGGTTTAGATCGCTCAAAAAAAGAGCTTGAATCAAAGGGCATTACATGCAAAACTTATAAGAGTAATACCAGTGTTGAGTCAGATGTTATTGATTTATTTAAATTTGTTTCAAAGGAGTTCGGAGCACCAGATATTTTGGTCAATAATGCAGCCCAAGGAATACACACACCTCCTCAGGACACCTCACTTGATGAATGGAATAGAGTGCTCGGGACATCATTGACGGGGTATTTCTTGAATGCAAGAGAGTTTTCAAAATTAGTTCTGGCGGCTAAAAAACCAGCAGCTATCGTCAATATAAGTTCTATTGCGGGTAGCTCGGCCATCGGAAGAGGTAACTTCGCATACAGCACAGCTAAAGGTGGAGTGAATCAATTTACGAAAGAGCTGGCAATTGAGTGGGCAAAATCAGGAATTAGAGTCAATGCCATCCAACCCTGTTCAGTAAATACTCCAGGTTGGCGAAAGTGGGTTGAAACTGAGGGTGAAAAAGCTAAAGCCCTGACAACATTGTTAGTTCGAGGTATTCCCATGGGGCGTGTGGCAGAGCCAGAGGACATTGCCAACGCCGTGCATTTTCTGGTCAGCGATGGCGCTGCCATGATCACGGGTGTTATTTTGCCTGTAGATGGTGGAAATCTTTCATATAACGCTGGAGGCACGCTCGGGGAGTACTAGCCCTCACATTTTCAAGGCTCTAAAAGGTGCCAAGCAGATTGCCATGCTCTATTGTTGTTTACAAATAACAATAGATAGGAGAGCTCATGGCAGCGATAAACAAGCCTATGGGACTTGGCTTGGCCACTCGGCGAGTGCTTTCGGATGTAGTAACTGATGATCTTCGCCAGGCAATTGTTGAGCATGATCTTGAACCAGGTCGTCGAATATCTGAGGACGAGCTTGCTGCACAAATGGGCGTATCACGTGGACCTGTTAGAGAGGCTCTAGCAAGACTTGAAAGTGAAGGATTGATAACCCTCGAACGCCACAGAGGTGCTCGAGTTGCTTCATGGTCAGAACAAGACATTGCAGAGATTTATTCAATGCGAACAGTTCTTGAAGAGTTGGCAATTGAGTGGGCTTGTAAAAATGCAACAGCGGCTAATCTTACGGAGATGGCCGAAGTTCTTGGACGGTACAACAAGTTGACCGAGAAACAGCGAACACCTCGAGAAGTTAGCAAGATCGACTTAGAATTTCATAGTGCATTATTTGCCGCAGCCCATCATGATCGCCTATTTAGAGCCTGGGAAGTAATGCGTTCGCAAATCCATGCCTTCCTTGTTTATACCTGGTCACAAGATGAAACAGTGAATAAAGCATTCATTCCACAATGGGGCCCGGATCACCTTGAATTACTTGAAATTATTCGCGCTGGGCAGTCAAAGAAAGGAAAGTTGGTAATTCATGCTCATGTCGAACGAGGTGCGCAACGAGTGTCGAAACACTTTAAAGAGACACCATTACCCAACTTTACAAAATTAAAAAACCCTTAGAATTAATTATTTAGTGCAATAATTGAACTAAGAATAGAATCAGATATCTTAATAAGTGGGGTATTTTTCTCTCTTTGTGATCTTTCAACATCACCTGGAACGAGCACCGGAACTCCTTTTTGTGCCGGTGCTGTGGATCTAACTGCATCCATAGCTTCGGAGATCTCAGCTTTGAAACTCTGAATACCAAAGAATTTGTCAGGATCTATTACAAGAAGAACAGTTCCATAACCATGACTATATGCATCATTCATCGATGGATGATTCCCCGATAATGCTCCACCTAGCATCTCAATCATTAAGCTCATGCAGTATCCCTTATGACCTCCAAATGGGAGTATTGCTCCACCATTGTAGAAATCATTTGGATCCGTACTTTCATTACCATCGGCGTCAATAATCATTCCTGGTGGAACCGGAATTCCATTTGCTCGTGCAACTCTCAACTTACCCTCAGCACTAGCGGCAGTTGCAAAATCTATTATGACCGGTTCTTGGTTAGAAGGGATACCTGCGGCAAATGGATTAGTACCAAACAATCTATCTCTGCCACCGAATGCGGCAACTGCTGGATCGGCATTACACCAAATCATTGAAACTAGATTCTTCTCAGCTAATAGCTCTGCATATTCTCCAACACGCCCAATATGGTTGCAATTACTTATGGAGATTATACAGACACCATATTCACTCGCTTTTTCGGCAGCCACTTCCACTGCGTACTTGCAAGCGATCTGCCCCCAGCCCCACTGAGCATCGATAACCAGACTAGCTTTATTGTCAGTAACAATAGTTGGCCGTGCATCTGGAATAATCGTTTTATTTTTTATTGAATCCGTGTATTCAATTAAACGAATAACTCCGTGGGATGCATGGCCGACCTCTTGAGCCTGAACGAGAGATTCGGCTATTGATAGTGCATAGGAATCGGGGGTGCCCCACTTGATCAAAATCTCAGTAGAAATTCTCAATAACTCAGCTCTGGATATCAATTGCGTAAGAATGTCTGAAGACATTTTTCTGACCCCTTGACCATCTGAATAAAAGCGTTAACAATAGACAATGTAGAGTAAGCCTCAGGAGTTAAAAAATCAATGAAATGAGCGGAGATATTGATGAAGGTAGTAGGCCTGGAGACTATTCGCCTGAATGAGTATCCAAGCATTATGTTTGTGCAGGTTCACACCGACCAGGGCGTTATTGGTTTAGGTGAAACCTGCGTAGGTGTTGAAGCGGTGGAGGCTTTTATCCACGAAAGTATCGCACCACGCATATTAGGCAAAGACCCTCTGGAGATAAATTCATTGCACGAGGTTCTTCACCAAGATTTTCTTGGCTTTTCAGGTACTGGAGTAGCAGTTAGAGCCACATCTTCAATTGATATTGCCTTATGGGACATTTTTGGACAATCAGTCGGACAACCAATTTATCAACTTTTAGGTGGAAAAGTTCGCGAGAAAATCCGAGCATATAACACGTGTGCAGGATCAGGGTATGCAAAAGGCTCTTCGAATATTAACCGTAAAAGAACTGCTCAACTTGGAAAAGTGACCGACGGAGAGTATGAAGATCTCTTTGCCTTCCTCAATAAACCCGAGGAGTTAGTCCACAGCTTGAAAGAGATGGGCTTTACTGCAATGAAGATCTGGCCATTTGATGAGGCATCTATTCGCTCAGGTGGGCAAACTATCTATGGGAAGGATCTACAAGAAGGAGTGGATATTTTTGCACGCGCACGTGCGGCAGCTGGCAGTAATTTTGACATAATGCTAGAGATGCATTCACTCTGGTCTGTACCTGCAGCAACAGTTATTGCACACTCTGTTGAAGAATATTCACCGTTTTGGATCGAAGATCCATTTAGACATGAAAGCACAGATGCACTCATAAGATTTAGGCGTTCTATTAATTCACCACTAACCACCGGCGAAACCACGGGCACACGATGGGACCATCACCGATTGCTGCAATCTCAGGCTGTAGATCACTTAATGATTGATCCTGGATGGGTGGGTGGAATAACTGAATCCGCTAAAGTTATTGCGCTGGCCTCTACTTATGGAGTTCCAGTAGCACCACATGACTGCACTGGCCCAGTCGTTCTGACAGTGGGCACACATTTGGGGGTCACATTTGCCAATATAGAGCTGCAAGAGATGGTTAGAGCTTTTTATTACGGCTGGTATCAGGAAATGGTGACAGTCCTACCAAAATACGAGAATGGTTATCTCACTCCACCAACAGGGCCTGGTCTAGGAACAAAGCTACAAGCAGGCGTAAATCGTCGTTCTGATGCCTTAGTTCGATGGAGCAAAGTTGGCTAAAGAGCTAATCCTTGGTTTAGATGTTGGAACGTCGTCAGTTAAAGGGATTTTTATTGACCTAAACGGCATCGTGATACGACGAGTCGAAATCAAAATTAAGTCGCATCACTTTATGAATGTATATGTGGAGCAAGATGCAGAAGATTACTTATTCGCAATTGAAAGTATATCCAAAGAAAATACTGATTTAATCACTAATGTAATTGCAATTGGCCTTTCAGGGCAGACGCCATCCGTTGTTTGTACTGCAGAAGATGGATCGTCAGTGCGTCCAGTACTTATTTGGCAGGATAATCGATCAGGCTCTGAAGCCGATGAGCTTACTTCACACTTCGGTAATCCAATGCAATTGATTGGGACATCACTACCTTGGGCTGCAAGTGCATGTCCGGCTAAAATGCTGTGGCTTTCCAGAAATGAAGAAAAAACAGTTTCTAAAACACGATGGATTTTACAACCAAAAGATTTTGTTGGACTTCATTTAACAGGAACTGCAATATCAGATCCATGGTCGAGTAAAGGTTTATGCAACGTGAAGACTCGAATGCCGATAGAGGAGTTATTTGATTTTGTTGGCTGGGATAAGAAAGTCATGCCGCAACTTCTTGATGGTTTTGCAAGTCGTGGAAAAATTACAAAAGAGGCCTCATCCAGATTTAATTTCAATCTTGGTGTTGAAGTATCGGTTGGCTGGTCTGATGCTATGTGTGGGATGGCTGCAATGGGAGTTCTTACTGAGCCTGGATCATTTGTCATCACTGGAACATCAGCAATAGTTGGCTCTTCATCTCATGAGTCACCTAGTGATGCCAGTGGCTTATACATAATTCCAAACACATGTGCACCAATGTCAGTCACATATGGCCCAACCCAGTCCAGTGGCGCTGCCATAGCCTGGGCCTCTGAACTTTTCAACGAGGATCCCTCTGATCTGATCGACAGTGTCTTAGGAGCTGTAAGTGAAAACATCCCTATATTTCTGCCTTACATCAGCGGCGAGCGAGCACCACTGTGGCGCTCGGATATCAGAGGCGGACTGTATTCAATTAATGCAATGACAGGGAAGGCAGAAATTGCCGCTGCAGTGATGGAGGGTGTTTCATTTGCAGAAAAACAAGTTGTTGAGCTCGCCGAGGAGTTAATTGGATATAAGCAAAATAATATCCGCCTTGGTGGACATGCTGGAAATGATATTCGATGGGAAAAAATTCGTCATCGGACACTTGGACGAGCGATTAGTCGGTACGAAGATATCGACATAACCACCCGAGGTTCGGCAATGTTGGCACACGCCATCATCTCAAAGGATTTTCTTAAGTCCTATCGCTCTTTAGCATACAAACCAGCTATCAGTATTCCTTTAAGTGAAGATCTTGCGTACTCTGAGAGTAAATTTAAAGCATTCTTAAGCGCACAAGAATATGCGATAGATCTAGCTAATAAGAAGAGGAATCGCAGTTAAATAACCTTCTTAGTTGGCCAAAAAGCCGCCATCCACCGCCAGAACTATGCCACTTACGTAGTCAGATGCGGGGGCCGAGAGGAAAACTGCGGCGCCTGCAAGGTCGGATGGCTGACCCCAGCGGCCTTTAGGAATACGGCTTGTGAACCAGTTACTCCTTTCGGTGTCCTGGCGCAGGCCCTTCGTAATATCAGTTTCTATAAATCCAGGGGCAATTGCATTCACAGTTATGCCCTTTGGTAATAATTCATTAGAAAGCCCCCGAGTTAACCCGGCAAGTGCAGTTTTCGCCGCCGTGTAGCTAATAACGTTTTTCCCACCCAGCACGCTCCACATGGAGCCTATGAATATAATTTTTCCATACCCTCGCTTAACCATACCTTTGGCAATTTCTCTGGAGAGAATGAAAGGTGCAGTCAGGTCAATCTCGATTGTTTCATCCCAAATAGAATCTTCATGATCTAGGACCTCAGCACGATTAGCAACGCCTGCATTATTGATAACTATGTCAATTTGAATATCTTTTATTTTCTCAATAAGTGCCAGAGTCTGCTGCCTATCTTTGAAATCATATGTGAATGCTTGGTAACTCACACCAAAATCCTTTGCAATTTTTGAAAGGTCATCTTCTGCGCGTTGTTGTGAGCTCACTGCAATTATATTTGCACCATATTCAGCCAATGAACTTGCAATCGCAAAGCCGATGCCTTTACGGGCACCCGTAACAAGTGCAGTTTTACCCTTTAAACTGAATAGATCCGAATATGTCATTTAAGCCCCACCTCTGTTATTTTTAATGTGAAGTAAAATTATGGTCATTACATATAATCCCGTCAATACTTAAGCAACCTCTCATCCAGCATTTCTAAGCTCAACTAAATCGCCACTTTGGATTCAAGCGTGGGTGGAAATTTCGCATAAAAATTGAACCAAAATGAGAATGATTGACCAATTAGAAGAGCTATCAGAAGCGTACCGATACCTACATCTCCCCCTAGGAAGTAGCCAAGTAATAACACAATGATCTCAATTGTCCCTCGCACGAAAGTAATTGGTCTTTTGGACTTTCCAAGGAACCCAATCATGATGCCATCACGAGGGCCCGTGCCTAAGCCGCAGGTTATATATAAGGTTCCACCGGCACCCGTTACAAAAATGCCAGCTAAGAGGAGTACATACGCCATATAGATTGAATTTGGCTCAGGTATGTATTGCACTCCGATTTGTAGACCAAATGCGAAGAAGATTGTGTTGGCAATGGTCCCATAGCCAGGTTTTAAGGCGAGTGGAATCCACATCAACAGGACAAAGAGGCTGACGATAAAGAACGAGGGACCTAATGCGAGCCCAGTCTGCACTGAAATTCCTTGAGCTAAAACAGTCCAAGGAGAATTTCCCAATCCTGATTTGACCGTTAGCGAGCTTCCTATTCCCAAGAGACCAATACCAAAAGCTAAGAGAATAGTTCGGGTGATAGAGATGTCCCATAAGTTACTTCCAGTCCAACGTGTGATTGGCACGGAGTGGCGAGGTGAAATTAACTTTATGATTTGTGCCCTCAATGCCTTAATTTTCATCACTCGTGTCTTCTTGGTACTTTAAAATGATAGAGCTATGGTCTAGTTCTGAGTTGCCAGATTCCACATGTTTTCTAAATATCTCACTGAGCAGCTGCGTTAAAGGCAGATTAAAATTCAGAGATTCGGCGGCAGCCAGGGCAATTCGCAAATCCTTTAATTGATATTGCGACTTACCCCCTTGGGAGAAGTTACTTGTTGATAATTTTTCCCACTTAACATTGAGGGCAGTAGAGCCGGCAAGACCATTTGAAATAACATCGAAAAAATCTTTATCCTCTATATTAAATTGTCGGGAAAGTGAAAGCGCTTCGGCAATAGCGAGTAAATTTGCACCAACAATTATCTGGTTACAAGCTTTTAGCGCCTGACCTGAGCCTAAAGCTCCAACATGTTTAACTAATTTTCCAATTAAGGCAAGAATTGGTTGAATGACTAAAAAATCATCTCTAGAAGCCCCAACCATAATTGAAAGCTCGCCTGATTTAGCACCAGCATCGCCTCCGCTTACAGGGGCATCGATTGCACGGGCTCCTCTTTCTCCAACAACTACATTTATTGCGAGCATGGCAGTTGGAGAAACAGTTCCCATCACTACTAGGAGATCATTAGCTTGTAAGCTCTTGAGGAGACCTTTTTTAAGCGTCTCAAATACAGCGACATCATCTGGTAAAAAAGTAAGAATTATCTCCGCATCTACTTCCTTTAAATCTGTGACCTGAGAAATTAGGCCACTTGCATTCTTACATCTAATCTCTGGTGAGCGATTCCACGCTTGTATAGCGAGTTTTTTTCCCAAGTTTTCTGCAACAGGCAGGCCCATTGCACCTAAACCAATCACGGCAACCTTGAAGGAATGCATATTAAAGATTAAGTTGTTCGAATGCTTCTAATACATTCTTCTTCTCGGTGGGCGAGAGAGAGCTAACAGAAACCGGCAATCGCATGGCTCCAATATTTACCGGATTAACTAAATTCGCTACCTGCTTTATGGCGCTGATTGTTTCTGCACCACTGTAATCGGGCCTCGCAAATAGAGATAATGCTTTAAGAACGGCGGTGACAGTTGCTCGAGCCTGGTCAATTTTGCCATCCCTGAAGTTTCGATATACCGATGACATTTGTCGAGGAAAGAGATTTGCAAGGCCACAAATTCCTCCAGAGGCACCCATTGCCATTGCATCGACTAATAGAGCATCGGATCCAATCAGGACTTTAACCTTGCTATCGAGAAAATCCTTTGCCGATTCAATCACTCCAGATGAGTCTTTGACTCCCCAGATTGGAATTCGAGCCGCTACTGAGCTTGGAATCGTTATGGCAGTGGCAGGGATGTTGTAAGCAATTATCGGGTGCACGGTTCGAGAGGCTACATCTTCATAAAACTCGATGAGTCGCTGATCCGAAACAGGCCGAAGGTAGCTAGGTGGCAAGACCATGATTGCGCTCAGAGGCAGATCTTGGGCAAACTCTAGGTACTCCCATATCTCACCTAAGCTATTAGAGATTAAAGTAGGCATTAAAGATTTGCCTTTAACAACACCTATCAGATCAAGGGTTATGCGTCTCTTCTCATTCAAACTCAGGGAGCTACCCTCCCCAAAAGTTCCAAATGGCACCAATCCGTTCACACCTTGTTCAATTAACCAAGCGCCATGCTCTTTAGTGGCCGCGAAATCAACTCTATTGCGTGCGTCAAAAGCGCTAAATTGCGGGACAAATAACCCTTCCATATCACCAAATCTTTCCTTCGTAGGGACAGCATCGACACTTGCAAATAACTCTCTTTCACCCCTTTTCATGTGAGACCTAGGCCACTATAGTACTTGTAAATAGTTTACCGTTCACAAAGGAGAGAGAAGTACGATGATAAAAGCAACCCCTCGAAAGTTCTTAGCTTTTGGTCTTTCTGCCGCAGTGGCATTAGGAGTTTTAGTTGGAGCCCCAAGCGCTAACGCAATTAGTGGATCCAACTGTAATTTGAAATCAAAGCCATCAAATGCATCATGTGATGTTTTTACATATGGAGCTCTACATAGGGTGCAATCCCTAGATCCCATTAACCCGATCGGTGGATACACCGAAGGTCAGATGGCATACATTGTTCAGGGCAAGCTTTACCGCTATGGCGCAGATGGTAAGCCACGCAGAGATTTAGTTGAATCAGCAACTGTCTCCGCCGATGGCAAGACGATTACTCATGTCTTAAAAGATGGAATCAAGTATTCAGATGGAACAAAGATTGTTGCAGCAGATGCAGTTAACTCATACAAACGTTGGGTTGAATCAAAGCGCTCAGCTTCCTATATTTCTGCTGTTGATACCGTAGTCGCAAAAGATGATAAAACATTAGTGTGGACACTCAAGCGCCCATACCCAGACTTCAATTTTGCGCTTGGTCAAGAGTTCATGGGACTTCACCCAGCAAACAGAACTGATACCGCAGAGAAAGCAAAGGAATACTTTAAAAGCCCTGTAGCCGGTGGACCAATGATGGTCAAGACTTTCGTCCCCGGAACAGATCTCTATGTTGCAGTTGCTAATCCAAATTACTGGGCAAAGCCAGTCGTTAAAGAGATTCGCATCGTAACAATCCCAGATGGAAATACACGCCTAGCGGCATTCCAGGCAGGGCAAATCGATGCCACGATGGAGCTTCCACTTTCAGCTAATACTATTAAATGGGACAAGACGAAGTTCCGTGTGACTGGAGAGAAGGATTCCGGAACATTTATGTTGACTTTCAACATGAGTCCGAAGAACCCAAATGTAGCCCTAAAAGATGCTCGAGTTCGTCAGGCAATTTCATTAGCGGTCAATCGAGCTTCAATCATGCGTATTGCTTTTGCGAATTTAGCAAAACCAAACTGTGGCATGCAGTTCCAATATAATAATGATTATTACCTGTGCTCACTACCAAAAAATGGCCTTCGTGACCCAGCAGCAGCTAGAAAGCTACTGAAAGAAGCGGGCTATCCAAATGGATTCAAAGTAAAAATGGACGTACCTAATAGAATCTTCTGGCAGGATGCAGCCCAGATTGTAAAAGACAGCCTTGGCATTGTTGGAATCGATGTCACAATCAATATGGTCACACCAGATTCAAATATCTCGCCGATAATCACCAAGGGTGAATGGGAAATGATGTGGTTTGGAAATAATGCATCAACTCCGATTCTTCAGCTTTCAAACTGGTTCATGCCAGGTGGGGTGTGGGCAAACAATTCAAACGTTCCAGATGCTCTATTAAAAGAATCAGGAGCTTTACTCGCTGAAGCATCTGCATCCGTAAGCTCTGCTCTCATCAAAGAGAAGTTAGCTGCGGTAGAAAAGATTGCTTATGATCTTTCAATCTTTATTCCGATTGGAACTCGTTTCTATCTTTCAGGAAGCATCATCGGACCAGGATTGGTTCAGGCTCTGTTGCCTGGACAACTCCAGTTCGTTGTTGCAACAAATCCACCACTTCCTAATAACTAAAAGTTCAATCTGAACAAGATCGAGGGACCCGGCTAGTAGTCAATGACCAACTAGCCGGGTAGGTCAAAATAAAGTAGCGGGCGTGAAACGCCCGCTACTTTATTCCTATTAAGACAGAGATGGAGAGAAAGAATTAACAGAAACGTCCTTTTGAGAAAAATCGTAGGAAGATTCTTGCGCGCGATTAGTGTCTCATTTTGGGTTATGGTGATTTCTTTTTCACTAATTCGAATTACACCGGGGGATCCTGCTTCAGCACGTCTTGGAGCGGGGGCAGAAATCGAAGCTTTAGAACAGCTACGTGAGCAGCTGGGCTTAAATGTTAATCCATTTCGACAATTTATTACTTATGTAAACGGCCTACTTCATGGAGACATGGGCGTTTCTCTAGTAAATGAAAATGATGTATTTGAAACAATCAAACGGACCTTACCGTTAACCCTCACCTACATATTCTTATCTGTATTTTTTGCATTTCTGATTTCTATTCCAATTGGTACGTTTATTGGTTGGACTAATAAAGCATCAATTGTTTATATCTTTAGATCAATCACATCGGTCATTATAGCCACACCCAATTTCTTCATTGCTATGATTGGAATACTCCTATTTAGTGTGCAGAAGAGTTGGGCCCCTGTTTTTGGCTATGTTAGTGAATTTCCAGAAAATCTAAAATACTTGTGGTTGCCGGTCTCTATTAATACCCTGATTTTAGTTTCGATAATTTCACGGGTTTTACATACTTCTGTAGTAGATACACGTAATGAAGAATTTGTTGAAACTGGCATTATTCGTGGTGTAAGCCGCCCTAGGTTTTTTTGGTTCTATATCTTGAAGCCTTCCATGGCTCCAACGGTCGTTCTTATGTCTTACATGATGGGCACGATGCTCGGAGCTACAGTAATTTTGGAGACAATATTCTCACTTCCAGGAATCGGACGTGAATTGGTTGGTGCAGTGTTGGGAAGTGACTATCCAATGGTTCAAGGAATTCTTATGTTCTTTGGTGTGATGACTGTTTTCATTAGTTTCATTGGAGATTTAATCGCATATCGCCTTGATCGAAGGGTGAAGCTATGAGTAACGGCAGAGCATTTGCAACTAACTCCTCTCGAAAAGAGCGCATAAAAGAGTGGGTTGCACGTCCGGGTGGCTCAGGAATAATTGTGGGAATTTCAATGTTTGCCATCATTACAATCATGGGCATCTTTCACCCACTCTTGAGTAAATATGGTGCTGACGAATTTGTAGGCGATTCACTCCTACCGCCATCATTTGCCCACCCAATGGGCCTTGATCAATTAGGGCGAGATGTTATGACTCGTGTATTTGCCGCAGTCCCATCCGATTTGGGTATCGCTTTTCTTGGAGTCTCAATTCCATTAATCACGGGTACGGTGATTGGAATTATGCTCGGTATTGCGCAAAATAAATATTTTGTCACACTAGTAAGCTCTCTCATTGATGGAATCAACGCTTTTCCCTTACTTATAGTTGCAATTGCAATGGTTGCCTTCCTAGGGCCGGGGCTAATAAATGTTGTGATTATTTTGTCTTTAATGAGTTGGGCTAGATATGCGCGCATAGCTAGAACACGTGCTGTGGTTGTTTTGCAACAAAACTATATAGAAGCAGCTAAGTTAATGGGGTATTCTAAAAAGCGTATAGTGATCAGACATGTTGCACCTAATGTTTCATCAGAGACCCTTGCATATGCACTCAGTGATTTTATTTTGGTAATTATTATCGTATCGGGTCTCTCATTTTTAGGATTTGCAGCTCGACCTCCAGCAGCCGAATGGGGTGCCATGATTGCCGATGGTCGTACATTTCTCGGACAAGCTTGGTGGTTGACTATTTTTCCTGGCTTAGCGATTTGTTGGTCGGCTATTTCTCTATCTTTTATCGTTGAGGGCCTTTCACGACGAGATCGAGGAAATTGATGACTCAACCATTAGTTGTTATCGATCACCTTAAAATAGATGTCAGGGTCACCAAAGCACGTAGATTGGCGATAGTAGATAGCGCAACATTTAATATTGAACGTGGCCAATTCATTGGGTTAATCGGTGAATCTGGATCCGGTAAAACAATGCTGTGTCGCTCATTAGTAGGAACATTAGAGCGTAGAGGTGCTTACATAAGTGGTGGAACCTTAAATTTCGATGGGATTGACTTAGTTGCAGCCTCTCAGAAGGATTGGAGAGGGATTCGCGGGAAAAGAATTGGCTATGTTCCACAATCTGCCCTTGCTGGGCCTAATCCAGTTATGACCATCGGTGCTCAATTGTCTGAGGCAATCAGACAGGGCGAGAAAATGGATTCCAAACAAGTTCATAATCGAGCAATAGAGCTATTAAATATAGTCAAAATTCACCGCCCAGAGCTTGTGATAAGGCAGTACCCCTATGAACTTTCTGGAGGAATGCGTCAAAGAGTAATGATTGCTTGTGCTATCGCTCAGGAACCGCAATTAATCGTTGCCGACGAACCGACGACCGGCCTAGATGTTACTGTGCAAGCTGAAATTATGGATTTATTACAGGAGATTCGAAAAGATCTTAATACTGCAATTATTTTAGTCTCACATGATCTTCTTTTAATCAATGAGATTTGTGATGATATTGTTGTTATGCATGCTGGGGTAACTGTCGAAAAATTACGATCATCTCAAATTAAAGATACGCGTCATCCATATACTCAGGCACTCTATAATTCACGGATTGATATAGTCGAACCCCGTGGGAAATTAGTCACCATTAAGGGTCAGCCACCTACAGTCGGTGCCTGGCCGTCTGGATGCAGATTTGCCGGTAGATGTGATTTTGTTAAAGATTCCTGTTCAGTGGAAAAAGAAATACCCCTTATTACCGTCGGCGATAATCATGGGACAGCTTGCTTGCAATACTCAGAGATTTGGAAATAAGTGATTATGAACTTACTCGAAGCATTCAATGTATCTGTCACCTTCAAATCCTTTGGTTATGAAGTTCAAGCCGTGAAAGATGTGAATTTTGTTTTACCACTAGGAAGTGTTGTTGGGGTCGTTGGCGAATCAGGCAGCGGTAAATCTACTTTTGCTCGCGTTTTATCAGGAATTCAGCTACCAACGGCCGGTCATGTTAACTATATGGGTCAAGGGATTCAGAATGGGAAAACAACCTATGAAGGGGAGTTACGGAAAGCTGTGCAGATGGTTTTTCAGGATCCATACAGCAGTTTGAATCCAAGGATGCGCATTATTAATGCAGTGGCCGAAGCGGTCAAAATTCATCAACAATTAGGCAAAGAAGAATCGATTGATATTGCACGCAAACTTTTAGCACGTATGGGCATAAGTGGAATCGATGCTCAAAAATATCCCAGTTCTCTATCGGGCGGGCAGCGCCAGCGGGCCTCTGTTGCCAGAGCATTGTCCGTTCAACCTAAGGTTTTAGTTGCAGATGAGCCCACATCAGCGATCGATCAGAGCGCACAGTCTCAACTTCTTGAATTATTTAATGAGCTGATAAAAGATGGTTTATCGATAGTCTTAGTTTCTCATGATTTAGGAGTAATTAGGTATTTAGCCGATAACGTTTATGTCATGCAAAATGGTAGTTTTGTTGAAAATGGAAGTGCAAGTGATATCTTTCAAAATCCTTCTAATGAATATACGCGGAAACTTATCTCTTCCATACCAGGCCATAAGTTAAACTCCTAAATATCTCCAACTCTAAAGGAGCAATAAATGAACTACATAGTCATTGCTGTTATTGAGGTTTTAGAAGAGTTCAAATCTGATTTCTTAAAGGCATTAGATACTATTGTGGAAAAATCGCAAGCAGAGCCTGGGTGTATTTCATACATTCCTCATCAAAACTCGGGGAATGCGAATTCAATATTTATTTACGAAAAATATAGGCAGGAATCTGATTACTTAGAGCATAAGTCAAGTACTTATTTAGCTGAATTTGCGGCATTAGTCGGGCCTATGCTCAGCACCGCTACAGTAGTTTATAGGGGCACTGAATATATTTCTTAGAGACTAGATCTAACTTCTCGCCTTCCTATCAGAATTATCTCATAAGCTCACTTAGCGGCTCTTAGCGTACTTGTCACAGCTTTGGAATTATGGTTAAAGTTCTTAGATGACTAGAGCAATCGTTATTGGCGCCGGAGTAATCGGCTGCTCGGTCGCTTATGAAATGGCACGCCAGGGTTATGAGGTTATTGCACTCGATAAGGCCCAGAGCCCAGGACAGGGCTCATCAAATGCATCAAGCGCGGTTGTTCGTTTTAATTACTCTACT
>Ga0208942_1000158_pt1 | contig 31778 bp, 30 predicted proteins | sample GreLakmeSU08MSRF_FD_187704 | JGI IMG/M metagenome (GOLD analysis project Ga0208942, IMG submission 187704) | Freshwater lentic microbial communities from great Laurentian Lakes, MI, USA - Great Lakes metaG SU08MSRF (SPAdes) | ecosystem: Environmental > Aquatic > Freshwater > Lake | place: Great... | reverse complement strand
TTTGGGCCACTCAGAGTTTGCAATTTGTATCGCTATTGGTCCCCCTTGAGTCAGTCCCAGACGCACGCCACCCAGAATTGTGACCTTATCGGCCTCGAAACTCTGTCGGGCACCACGACCGACACCCAGGCGCCGCCTAGCTAGATGAAAGTCGATGTCTGCGGTTGTGATTGCGATAGATGCTGGGATGCCCTCAATGATTGCACTCAGGGCCTGACCATGAGACTCACCAGCTGTTAACCAACGCATCTGCGTATTGTCGCAGAGATGGGGAGTTTCTCGCAGCCAAATAGAGGACTGTTCCAAAAAATATTGCAAAAGCCAGCGGGATAGAGCTTGGGACTCTCAGGTAATAGGCAGATGTAATAATTATCTGTGCAATAGCACTCAGATATATACAGATTATGAGGAGAGCCAGCGACCATGCATTCGCTAGATTCAAGGCCAGAGCGATAATCACGAAAAATTTGGCATCTCCCATGCCTATTCTCATTATGAGGAGGGCAGATAAGGCGATCAATAGCACTAAAAATATCGTTTTAATAGATGCGATGCCTGATATCACGCGCATGGTCATCACCCAATACAGAAACAAGAGCATGTAGATATTGGGTATCCGCCGGTATCGCCAATCAGAGATGAGTATTGGTACAGCCAAAAAAATGAAGGCTAACATGTGGCGATATTAAATGAGCGAAGAAAGTCTCACTATCCCTATGTGGATGACTCTAAGGCTTTGAGACCATGTCGTCGCATCAATGTTGCCATACTTGATCGATCGAAACTCACTTGTGAGAACATCGCCACCTGATCGATTCCCTGATGGATAAGCAGATCCAATCCATCGATAATCTGACCACCGCGGGCAGCCCAGGCCGCACATACCTTCGTCGGCCAGGGCTTATAGAGGACGTCGAAAAAGAGAGATGTTGGACGTGATGGGAAAAAATCGATCAAGCTATCACTTGCACCTTCAGGTGTCGTGGAAATAATCAAATCTGCCTTATCAAAAATTTCGGACTCATCCCATGAAATGAAGGCTAACTCAGAGAGTTGCACGCAATTTGCTATCGCTTCTATACGCGAAGGCGAGCGATTCATGACGCTAATACGGGTAGCAACTCCATCACAGGCTGCTGCAACTGCCCGCGCCGTCCCACCTGCACCGATAATGAGGACTTCACCTCTAGCATCCGCGGTATTTGCAGCGAGTGCATGTGTAAAACCAGATATATCGGTTGATGTAGCACTTAATCCATCACCAGTTCTCACAAGTGTATTTGCACTTCGAATTCGTACTGCAATCTCACTAATATCCGTTGAACAACTCAGTACCTCTTCTTTCAAAGGCATAGTCAGTGAGAAGCCGGTCCAACTCGAATCACATGTTTCTAAGAAACCTGCTAATTCACCACTTTTCACCTCTATGCGTGAGTAGTCACTTTCAAGACCGAGTTCGGCATATGCAATCGTGTGTAACAGTGGACTCAGTGAATGGTTAATTGGAGATCCCAACACGGCCGCCTTAATCAATTGAATGCACCAGCCTTTCGATTCTTTGCATACAAGGCCTTCCACACCAGAAACTCCTCATGGGAGGCGCTAAAGCGTGTATCACCTGGTGCAACAGTAACGAAATAAAGCCAATCTCCAGCAGGGGGATTCAATGTCGCAGCCATAGCATCTGCTCCAGGATTTGAGATTGGGCCAGGTGGCAGTCCATATTTTCTATACGTGTTGTAAGGTGATTGAATCAACGTAGATTGAGTACTCAAAAATATATTGCCCCGTTCTCCTTTTATGTAGTGAACAGTTGAATCCATCTGGAGTGGCATCGAGATTCTCAGACGATTGAGAATGACGCGAGCGACCTTTCCAAAGTTACTACCATCACCCTCGGCCTGAACTATTGATGCGATCGTTAAAAGCTCTCTGGAGGAGTAGCGGCCATTGGTGGCCAAAATCGCCCGACCAGAGGGTTCGGACTCGAATCGATCAATCATGGATTGAAGCATGGTCCGCGCACCTGTGCCTGTAACGAAGCTATATTGCGCTGGAAATAACAACCCCTCAGGATTAGTGAATCCCCGAGGTAGAACAAGAGACTTCACTGCCTGTGAAACCTCACTTTGTTTAAATCCATAGATTATGAGTGACTTAATAATCTCACTCTTCCACTGACCCTCAATAATCTTTAAAAGCGCTGGCATCCGCTTCGCATCAAGGAGCTGATTCAGCGCTTGCTGTGCAGAGATATTTTGTGTGAGTCGATGTGGACCTGGGGCTATCTTTTCTGAACGCTTATCACCCACCGCTAATCGAAAAAATACATCAGAGGATTTGATGACCTTATTGTTGAACAAGAGTTTTCCAATATCTGCCCCAGATGCGCCAGCTGGAATTTCAATGATCACCTCTACATCAGAGATAGAGAGCACTCGCTCTGGAAAATCAGGGGCACTCGAGACATTTCCTCGAAGACTAAGGAGAGCAAGGGCAAAAACTCCAAGGACAATGAAGGCTAAAGCAAGGCGATATTTCACTTACGGTTTCTCTCTATTGCTAAAGCGAATTCCAGGATTGCAACGGCTGCGGCCTGATCGATCCTTTTTTTGGCTTCCCTAGCCCTTACCCCACTCTCGCGCATATTTCTTGCCGCGCTGAGAGTTGATAATCTCTCATCAATCATCACGACGGGTTTATCGCTCAGGCTTTCAAGGAGATCACAAAATGCCTCTGCTTTCTGGGCAGATGCTCCATCGCTTGAATCCATATTTATCGGTTTGCCAACATAGATAACAATCGGCTCATATTCGTCGAGAATATTTGAGATTTGCCCACTGATTCCTCTATCGCCAGTTGAAAGGGTCACCAATGGTGAGGCCAATATTCCATCCAGATCACAGATGGCTACCCCAATTCTCACATCACCGTAATCAAAAGCTATACGGCGGCCGCGTTGCATGGCCTCAATTATCCTTTGAGTGCAGCCGTTATTGCCGATACAGCTTGATGAATCTGAGAGATGTCGATGCCTCCACCTTGTGCGAAGTCATCTTTTCCTCCACCGCCACCACCCAAGACGTTGGAACCAATTTTGACCAACGCCCCAGCCCTCACACCCTGTGCACGGGCAGCATCACTTGCGCCCACGACTAATACTGGCTTGCCATCATTGACACTGATAAGAGCAACGACGCAACTGGTTGCTCGTGCACGTAGTTCTAGGGCGATCTTTCTTAAATCATCCCCAGAAATTCCATCAGTGAGCACGGCAGCGATAAGTGTTACACCGTTAATCTCAACAGCTGATTGTGCGATCTCATCGACTTTTGCGAAGGCTGCAACCGAGCGAAGCCCACCTAGCTCTTTTTCGATTTCACGGATCTTCGTCAATAATTCAGAGATACGCATTGGCAACTCTTCCACCCGTGCACCTTTAATAATCGTGGTCAAGGAGTTCAAAAGAATGTGCTCTCGGGCGAGGAACTTATAGGCATCGGCTCCGACTAAGGCTTCAACACGGCGCACGCCAGCACCGATAGAGGATTCGTTCAAAAGTTTGACGACTCCCAATTCACCGGAGCGTGAGACGTGAGTCCCTCCACAGAGTTCGCGTGCCCAATCACCAACACTGACCACTCGAACTTCATCCCCATACTTCTCACCAAAAATAGCCATCGCTCCAATTTTTTTGGCACCATCCTGTGTCATAGTCTGGGTAGTCACCTCAAGATTGTCCAAGAGAAGAGAGTTAACTCGAGCTTCGACCTCATTGATTACGCTCTCTGGAACGGCTCCCGTTGATGGAAAATCAAATCGAAAACGACCCGGTGAGTTCTCAGATCCAGCTTGGGTTGCTGTCTCACCTAATATCTCACGAAAAGCCTTATGAACCATGTGAGTGGCCGTGTGCGCTCGTGAAATTGCCACTCGACGTTCATTGTCAATCGAAGCTAATGCCTGCTCACCTGTTGTCACATCCCCACTCACTACACGGCCACGGTGAACGAATACTCCAGGGATAGGTGTTTGAACATCTTCTACCTCGATGATGGCCCCACTTGCAAGTGTGATGATTCCGCTATCGGCTAACTGACCTCCGCCTTCGGCGTAAAAAGGTGTTCGATTCAATATAATTTCGACATCATCACCTGCTTGCGCGCTCTGAGTTGAAACACCATCAAGAAGAACTCCTGTAACAACAGATTCACTCGTAAAAGATGCATATCCAACAAACTCGCTCTTTCCCTTCGCATCTGCAATAGCCCGATATTGACTCACATCTGTGTGTCCACTCTTTTTGGCGCGAGAGTCGGCCTTTGCCCGATCCTTCTGTTCCTTCATGAGGCGTCTAAAGCCCTCTTCATCGACCTCTAAGCCCTCTTCGCGAGCCATCTCCAGCGTCAAATCAAATGGAAAGCCATAGGTATCATGAAGTTTGAAGGCGTCTTCACCAGGTAGCGTGTTGCTTTTGCTCGACTTCACAACTGCGCTAGCGGTGTCAAAAATAGTTGTACCACTCTTGAGAGTCTGCAGAAAACTCTCTTCCTCAGAAACGCTCACTGAAAGAATACGCGCCTTATCACTGACTAATTCAGGATACTGCGCACCCATAGCACCAATCGCGGCCACGGTGAGCTCTGACATAATCGGATCCATCGAACCAAGCAGGCGCATATTTCGGATCGTACGACGCATCATTCGGCGCAGAACATAACCTCGACCCTCATTACCAGGAGTCACTCCATCACCTATGAGCATGGCCGATGTGCGTGCATGATCGGCGATCACCCGAAGTGAAATATCTGATTTATCGGATTTTCCATAGGCTATCCCAGTTAACTCACTAGCTTTTTTGAGAATTTGCATCGTGGTATCTATCTCATAGATATTTTCTACACCCTGTAATAGTGCGGCCATGCGCTCCAAACCAAGTCCGGTATCAATGCTCTTTGCTGGTAGCTCTCCAAGGATCGCAAATCCATCTTTTCCCGCTCCTGCACCCCGCTCATTTTGCATGAAGACGAGATTCCATACCTCCATGTATCGATTCTCATCGGCGATCGGGCCGCCCTCTTTTCCAAATTCGGGACCACGATCGAAGTAAATCTCAGAGCAGGGACCACAGGGGCCAGGTACGCCCATCGACCAGAAGTTATCGGCCATTCCCATGCGTTGGATGCGCTCTTTTGGCACTCCAATCTGCTTGTGCCAGATATCGGCAGCCTCGTCATCGTCTAGAAATACGGTTACCCATAACCGCTCTTGCGCAAAGCCATAACCACCATCACTGATGGGGCGAGTGAGTAACTCCCAGGCTAGAGCGATCGCCTTATCCTTGAAATAATCTCCAAATGAGAAATTCCCACACATCTGAAAAAAAGAGGCATGGCGGGTCGTCTTACCGACCTCATCGATATCCAGTGTTCGTACACACTTTTGTACTGAAGTAGCACGCTTGAATGGCGGAGTAATCTCACCTAAAAAATACGGTTTAAATGGCACCATTCCCGCGTTAACAAGTAAGAGATTTGGATCATCTGCAATCAGTGAGGCAGATGCAACCACAGTGTGGGTTAAGCCCTGGCGATTATCGGATTCAAAGAAGCGCAGCCAGCGCGCACGGATCTCGGCGGATTCCACTAGTAAAAATCACTCAGCCTTCTTCTTGGCACGGGCTTTCTTTGCTGTGGCAACTGATAAAAGGGCGCCGGCAACTTTGACTGCAGCAGCGTTTTTGCCCATGAATGACGCAGTTGCCTCACTCACCTTGTCTGAGAGATCCTCAGCGTTCTTGGTGATGCGATTAATACTTTTGAGCGGACCATTGACTAATGTCACCGTTGTGTGCACCTCTTCGATGAGCGGCGTAGCTTCATCTGTGAGTGATTTAAGAGAGATTTTCGCCTCATCGACAAATCTACCAACGCGAATAACAACATAACTTACGGCAACGGCGATTATTAAAAGCGCGCATGAAGCGATGATTGTTGCAATACCACCAGGACCCATGTTCTTAGCCTACCTGAGGGGCGTTCTTGGGAACGCCATCAATGCCGCTCTCTTTTCGTTGGAAGGCTGTAATGGGTGTTGGCGCACCTGTGAGTGGATCTGCCCCACTTGCAGTTTTTGGAAAGGCTATGACCTCACGAATAGAGTCAGAGCCAGTGAGAAGTGCACAGATTCGATCGAGGCCAAGAGCAATTCCACCATGCGGAGGTGGCCCATAATTAAAGGCCTCCAATAGAAATCCAAACTTCGAGGCCGCCTCCTCATCACTCAAACCAATGACGCGAAAGACATCTCTTTGCATCTTCTGATCGTGGATTCGAATGGAGCCACCACCTAATTCAGTTCCATTCAAAACAATGTCGTATGCATATGCCAAGGCGTGCCCTGGATCCTTCACAAAACTCGATGCGAATTCAGGCTTGGGCCCAGTGAATGGATGGTGAACAGCGCTCCAGCCACCACTTTCGGTTGGTTCAAACATCGGTGCGTCAACTACCCATAGAAACTCCCACGCATCATCAGGAATCAAGGCGCAGCGTTTGCCGATTTCAAGACGGACGGCACCTAGAAGATTTTGGGATGCACTCCGCTCTCCCGCTGCAAAGAAAATAGCATCACCAGTCCGAGCTCCAGTAGCTGCGGCGATTCCTGCACACTCTTTCTCACTCAAATTCTTAGCGACTGGGCCACCGAGAGTGCCATCCTCATTGACCAAAATGTAGGCCAGGCCCTTTGCTCCACGTGCCTTAGCCCAGTCCTGCCAGACATCTAATTCGCGGCGCGGGGAGGAGGCTCCCCCTGGCATGACAACGGCACCAACGTATGCCGCTTGAAAAACTCGAAATGATGTGTCGGCAAAGTAGGAAGTCTGCTCCGATAACTCATGAGCGAATCGTCGATCAGGTTTATCCGATCCATAGCGTGACATTGCATCGGCATATGTCATTCGATCGATAGGTAGAGTAATTGCGTACCCTAGGGTCTCTTGCCAGATTTTAGAAATGATCTTCTCTGCTACCGCCAAGATATCTTCTTGATCGATGAATGACATCTCAATATCTAACTGTGTGAACTCTGGTTGTCTATCAGCTCTAAAATCCTCATCTCGGAAACATCGGGCTATTTGATAGTACTTCTCCATTCCAGCGACCATTAAAAGCTGCTTAAAGAGCTGAGGAGATTGTGGGAGTGCATACCAACTCCCCGGCTGCAGACGCACTGGGACTAAAAAGTCTCGAGCACCCTCTGGAGTTGACCTGGTCAGATATGGAGTTTCTATCTCAAGAAAAGACTCCGATTCCATTGTGCGGCGGATAGTAGATGTCACCTTCGAGCGAAGGCGCAGATTTGCCGCCGGCTTCTCGCGACGCAGATCTAAGTAGCGGTACTTCAAACGAACCTCTTCGCTGATTTCGCCATCATTTCCACTGTCGATCGGGAATGGAAGGGCGGCAGATTCGCTCAAAACCACAACCGTATCTCCCATGATTTCGACCTCGCCGGTGGGGATAGCTGCGTTCTCATTGCCAGCTGGGCGCGCAAGTACCTCACCTGTAATCGCCAAGCACCACTCCGCACGAAGAGCTCCAGCCATGGCTTCATCACGGATAACAACCTGAACCGAACCCGATGCGTCACGCAAATCTATGAATGCGACACCACCATGATCTCGACGTCGCGAGACCCACCCTGCAAGGGTGACGGTCTTACCGATATCGGCTTTACGTAAAGAGCCTGCCTCATGGTTTCTTAACATGGCGAGTGTGATATCACTTTCTATAATGCATCAGCTAAAGAGGCAATCGTAACGGATATAGCAATACCAGAGCTCATATTTTTGAGCTGTAGCACCGAGCTTGTCATCTCTTCATCTCCTAAAACCACAACGTAACGCGCGCCACTCTTATCTGCTGCCTTCATTGCACCCTTAAGCCCTCGATCTCCGAAGGCAATCTCAACACTCTTGCCTACCTTTCGTAAATCCGTGGCAATCTCCAAAGCGCGAATCATCGCCGAATCACCTAGTGGAATGATGAATAAGTCAGAGACAAATCTCTCCTGGGTAATAACTCCCTCAGCCTCGGCCGCTAATAATGCGCGATCTACACCGAGTCCAAAGCCAATTCCAGATAGCTCTTGTCCCCCGAGTTCATGCATCAAACCGTCGTATCGTCCACCCCCACCTATCCCCGATTGCGATCCGAGAAGTTCGTGGACAAATTCGAAAGTAGTACCTGTGTAATAATCCAGACCACGCACCATTCGAGGATTCAAAATATAAGATATTCCAAGAGCATCAAGGTAGGTTTTCACGGATTCAAAATGGGTGCGCGAGGTAACACTCAAGTAGTCCATCAAAATCGGGGCTTTTGACATAAGCAGCTTCATCTCATCACGTTTGTCATCAAAGAGGCGAAGTGGATTTATCGAGGCACGTAAGGAGGTTGCCTCATCTAGATCAAGGGTGGAGATGAACTTCATCAAATCAACCTTATGCGCTGCGCGGGATTGAGCATCTCCCAATGATGTGATTTCAAGGCGGTACCTCTTCAGGCCTATGGCTTTAAAGCCTGCATCTGCTACCGCTATGACCTCGGCATCAATTGCTGGATCATCCAAGCCAATCGCCTCAATACCCACCTGGTAGAACTGTCGGTAACGTCCTGCTTGTGGGCGCTCGGCTCGAAAGTAGGCACCTGAATACCAGATCTTCACTGGTAATTGCGCGCGATCTAAACCATGTTCGATCACTGCACGCATCGCACCAGCTGTTCCCTCTGGACGAAGCGTAATCGAACGATCTCCACGATCAGTGAACGTGTACATCTCCTTTGAAACGACATCAGATGACTCCCCAACACCGCGTTTGAAGAGCTCTGTATCTTCAAAGACAGGAAGCTCCATCAATTGATAGCCAGCCAACCTAGCCGGTGCGATCAAGGATTCACGTACAAACTCAAATAGCCGAGAGCGAGGTGGCACATATTCACTCACGCCTTTAGGAGCTAAAATTTTTGCCCGTGCCATTAATAACCAGCTTTGATGGATTTAAGATACGGATTATTTTTACGTTCATGGGCCATGCTCGTTTGCGGGCCATGGCCTGGTAGCACTCGCAGATGATCTGCCAGAGGTAGCACCTTCTTGCGCAAAGTCTCTTGCATATCTTGAGCAGAGCCTGTCGGTTGATCTGTGCGTCCAATTGAGCCGGCAAAGAGAACATCGCCGCTTATAAGAACCTCCTGTGAAACCTCAAACATCAAAGATCCAGCCGTATGACCTGGGGCGTGGATAACTTTGAAATCGAGCCCAACAAGATTAAGTTCCTCACCATTACGCAATTCTCTTACATCGGCGGGCTCTACAAACTCCATGCCTGCCAATGTCGCAGCAAATTCTGGAGATAGAACTCTTTGTGGATGCACAAGTGCAGCACGATCTTGGCTATGGATATATGCAGGGATGCCATAGCCATCGGCAATAGGCGTGATTGAAAAAGTGTGGTCGAGATGGCCATGAGTTGCTATCACTGCCACTGGCTTGAGCCTAAACTCATCGAGCAGCACCTGGAGCTGGTCACTTACATCTGGCATTCCAGGGTCGATAACGACGCACTCCGAGCCGGGGGCGCTGGCCAGAACCCAACAGTTGGTTGCAAACATTGGGGCGGCAAAGGAGGCCACAAGCATCTTCTCACCCCTCTCATGGACTGTGCATCTTGGAAGCGATTGACGCCTCAAGGCTGGGACAGGGTACCTTTGACCCTGCCCAAGGCTCAATTCACGTCCGATTAATCCCCCGTTTAATCGGTCCATGACATACATAGCGACGTTCTAACGAACAACGCGCGCAAAGGATTACGACTATGAGCGATTTATATCCACTACCTCAAGCATCGGCGGCAAGTGCGCTGATCGGAGATCCCTCAGCCTTTGGCCGAGTTGGCGAAGATGGCACTGTCTATGTGCGCACATCTGCGGGGGAAAAGCCTGTTGGCTCCTATCCAGGTAAAACCTCAGAGGAGGCCCTTGCCTATTTTGTGCGCAAATTTGAAATGCTCGCCGCCGAGATTGCTCTGTTAGCTTCACGCATAACTAGTGGCGCCCTCGTCCCCTCCGATGCTTATCTAGCAGTTAAGAAACTACGTGATCAGGTAAAAGATCTCAACGCCGTTGGTGATTTAGAGGCGTTAGCGGTCTCAGTTGAGCAGATCGAACCACTCATCGAAGGTCATCGAGAGGCCTACGAGGCAAAAAAGGCAGCTGAAAACGAAGCGAAAAAAATACGACTTGAACAGATTTTAATCGAGAAGGAGAAGATAGTCGCTGAGGCCGAAACATTGGCGCTATCAGAGAGTTGGAAGGTAACTGGAGATCGCTTAAAAGTTCTTCTTGATGAGTGGAAATCTGCACCTCGCTTAGATAAGACAAGTGATGCCGATCTGTGGAAACGCTTCTCGTCATCTCGAAATAAATTCGATAAACGTCGACGCACTCATTTTGCCGCTCTAGAGGCGGTGCATAGTGTCGTTTCCGAGGCCAAAAAAGCGATCATCACCGAGGCAGAGCTTCTAGCCACCTCAACACAATGGGTCCCCACAGCAAAGCGCTTCAAGACGCTGATGGATGCTTGGAAGGCCTCTGGTCGCGGCAAACCTAGTGATGACGCAAAAATGTGGGCACGCTTCAAAGCCGCCCAGGATCAATTCTTTGCAGCCAAAAATGCTGACCTAGAAAAACGCGATTCAACAATGGCAACTAATCTGATTAAACGCGAAGAGCTCGTTGTTCTGATAGAGGCCCTCGTTCCGATCTCAAACCTTGAAGATGCAAAAAAGATGCTACGTGAGCATCTGAATTCATGGGGCAAAATCGGGATGACCCATCGCGATAAACGCGCCTCTCTGGATGCACGTGTCCATGCCGTTGAATCACTAGTTAAAGAGGCAGAGGCGCAGCACTGGCGAAAGAGTGATCCAGCTGCAAAGGCGCGCGCGGAAGAGGTCGTCAAACAACTGCGCGAATCTATTGAGAACTACGAGAAAATCGCAGCCAAATCGCAAGCTCTGGGAAATACCAAAAAAGCCCAAGAATCCACTGAATCGGCAGAGGCGCGCAAAGTGTGGCTAGCCGATGCGCAGAGGAGTCTGGCCGAGTTTAGTTAACTAATTATTTGTTGTTCGGTAGACGTCATAGACGCCTTCTATGCTGCGGACTGCAGCCAATACCGCATCCAAATGTGTGGCATCGGCCATTTCAAAGGTGAATCGTGAGAAGGCGGTACGATCTTTCGAAGTACTGACCGAGGCACTTAAAATATTTACATGCTGATCCGATAGCGTTCGTGTGACATCTGCCAAAAGTGATGCACGATCCAGCGCCTCAACTTGAATATTGACCAGGAATACAGAGCCTGCACCTAAACGCCACTTTACATTCACCACTCGGTCTGCTTGATTGGCTTGGAGATCCCCCGCATTCACGCAATCAAAGCGATGGATTGAAACCCCACTCCCCTTTGTAATAAATCCCATAATCTCATCACCTGGCACAGGTGTGCAGCATCGTGCAAGCTTGACCAGGACATCATCGGCTCCCTCAACGTCGATAGCATTACTTGATCGCCGTGTGCTGGGTGCGTGAGTGGGGAAAATATCCATCGTGGGTTGAGGATGTGAGTCATCTGCCCCAAGGGAGACCACCAACTTATCGATGATCGATGCTGCAGATACATGGCCATCTCCAACTGCGCAGTACAACGTATCTATATCCGAATAGTGAAGCTCATGGGCTAATTCAAGAAGTGATTGACCCGCAAAAATCTTCTGCAACGGTAGGCCCGCTTTGCGCATCTGCCGTGCGATTGATTCACGGCCAGCATCAATGGCCTCTTCCCTGCGCTCCTTACTGAACCAGGCTTTGATCTTGGAGCGTGCCCGCGGACTTTTTACGAAGTTGAGCCAGTCCCGGCTTGGTCCGGCATGCTCACCTTTATTCGTGACGATTTCAACTACATCACCATTACTCAATCGAGACTCTAGTGGCACCAATCGCCCATTGACCTTCGCACCTGCGCAGCGGATTCCAACATCGGTATGCACTGAAAATGCAAAATCCACTGGAGTGGATCCCCCCGGAAGGGCGACAACACTGCCCTTGGGAGTAAAGACAAAGACTTCAGGTGTACCTAGATCAAAGCGAAGAGCCTCGAGGAACTCAGAGGGATCTTCAGTCTCTTTCTGCCACTCGTGAAGTTGGCGTAGCCACAGCATCTCAGGAGAGGATTGATTAGTTTCATCACCTTGTTTGTACTTCCAATGAGCAGCGATGCCGAACTCAGCACGGGCGTGCATATCAAAGGTCCGAATTTGAATCTCAAATGCCTTACCAGTAGGCCCGATTACAGTTGTGTGCAGGGATTGGTAGAGATTGAACTTGGGCATTGCGATGTAATCCTTAAAACGCCCGGGTACTGGGCTCCATCTTGCGTGAATCGATCCTAAAACGGCGTAACAGTCACGAACATCATCGACTAAGACACGAATACCCACCAAATCATAAATTTCATTGAATTCACGCCCTCGGACAACCATCTTTTGATACACCGAAAAGAAATGCTTCTTACGCCCAGTGACAGTGGCATGAATGCTGTCTTTAGCAAGATCCTCGGTCACAGTTTCGATGACTTGTGCCGATAGGGCATCCCGTGAAGGTGAGCGCTCTGCAACCAACCGTGAAATCTCCTCAAATTTCTTAGGTTCAAGAACCTCAAATGAGAGATCCTCTAACTCCCATTTCATCGCATTCATTCCGAGGCGGTGCGCAAGGGGCGCATAGATATCTAATGTTTCACGGGCCTTATGTTCGGCGCTCTCTTGTGAGACGTATTTCCAAGTCCGAGCATTATGAAGCCGATCAGCGAGTTTGATGACAAGTACACGAATATCACGCGACATCGCAACGATCATTTTACGAACGGTTTCAGCTTCAGCCGTCGGACCATATGTGAGTTTGTCGAGTTTGGTGACACCATCGACGAGATTGGCGATCTCATCACCGAAATCATGGCGTAGCTCTTTGAGCGAGTACGGCGTGTCCTCGACGGTGTCGTGCAACAAAGCAGCGATTATCGTTTCAGAGTTAAGACCGAGATCGGCCAAGATACCGGCAACGGCAACTGGGTGAGTTATATAGCGCTCACCTGATTTTCTTGTCTGACCCTCATGGGCTTTTTCGGCGATTAGAAATGCGCGTTCAACGTCGACACACGAGTTGGCAGGGTGATTATCATTGAGCGCACTTACAACTGGTGCAATCAAAGTATCCACGCTTTTGCCTTACTTTCTGCCCTTGCGCTTTGGTTGGTTGCGGGGTCCACGCCTTTGAGCAAGATCAACTGGAGCCGGGGTGCTGATAACTGCTGGAGCACCACGACCGTTTACACGTTTAGCAAGTGCAATCATCGCAGGCTCACGTTCACGTAGATAGGCCAGGACTGGTGGGGCGATAAAAATAGAGGAGTAGGCACCGACGAACATGCCGATGAAGAGTGCCAGGGCGATATCTTTTAGAGTGCCAGCGCCAAGCAGCGCACCGCCGATGAAGAGGATGGCAGCGACCGGCAACAGTGCAATCACGGTCGTATTAATTGAGCGGACCAAAGTTTGATTGACGGCAAGATTTGTGGCCTGGGTAAATGTCTGCTTGCTCGAAGATGTGATGCTGCGAGTATTCTCACGCACCTTATCAAAGACAACAACGGTGTCATAGAGTGAGTATCCGAGAATGGTCAAGAAACCAATCACAGTTGCAGGGGTGACGTCAAAGCCCACGAGGGCGTAAATCCCAACTGTTATCAAGACGTCGTGCACGACGGCCACGATGGCGGCAACTGCCATCTTTGGCTCAAAAGTCATCGCAAGGAAAATCAAGATTACGATCAAGAAAGCTGAGAGACCATAGAGCGCCTTCTTCGTAATCTCCTTGCCCCAAGACGGTCCGATTATCTGAGTATCAATATCTGAAACCTGCACACCAAAGGTTGAGGTCAGGGCCGCCTCGACGGCATCGGATTGTGCTGGAGCTAAAGAGCCCGTTTGGACTCTGATCTTGTCATTGCCAACTTTTTGAACAATGACCTCTCCAGAGATTCCAGAGCCTGCAACGGCAGATCGAGCCTGTTCCACCGTTGCCGTTGTCGATGTGAATGTATATGCCGATCCACCTTTGAACTCGATGCCAAGATGAAGGCCTGAAATAGCCAAAGTTCCAATCGATATGGCGGTAAAGATGAGAGAGATGATGTACCAACGCTTGGCATTGCCAACGATATTAAAAGAAGTCTCACCAGAATAGAGACGTCCACCGATACCTTTTACTGATGCCATTTCACGCCTCCACAGTTGAAGTTTGTCGATTTACACCCGAGCTCTTTTGGGACAAGCCCGAGAATCGATGACCTGTAGCGAAGAAATCCATCCGGGCCAAGAGTGTCATAAGTGGCTTGGTAAAGATGAAGACAATCAGCAGATCTACAAGGGTCGTGAGTCCAAGTGCAAAGGCAAATCCTTGAACTCCTCCAACAGCAAATATATAGAGCAGAGCAGCTGCAATAATCGAGACGGCATCAGCAACCAAGATCGTATGGCGCGCCTTTATCCAGCCACTCTCAACGGCCGAACGTAGGGAACGACCCTCGCGGATCTCATCTCGAATGCGCTCGAAATAAACGACGAATGAATCGGCGGTAATTCCAACTGCAACGATGATTCCTGCGATTCCAGCTAGAGTCAGGGTGAAGCCTATGTTCTCTCCCAAGAGCAGAACGAGAAGATAGATAACGAGCGCGGCGGCAGTAAGTGAGCCCGTCACGACGATTCCAAGTCCTCGATAATAAAGGAATGAATAGAGAACTACGAGCGTCAATCCAATAATGCCCGCCAATAAGCCAGCATCTAGCTGATCGGCACCAAGGGTTGGAGAAACCTGGGCCACTTCTCCCCTATCAAATGAGAGTGGGAGCGCACCATATTTTAAAACATTTGCCAGATCTTGGGCCTCAAGTTGAGTAAAGCTTCCCGTTATCTGAGCAGTTCCAGATGGAATCGGCTCGTTAATTCGTGGAGATGAGACAACAAGTCCATCGAGAACAATCGCAACTTGGTTGAGTGGCTCAGGTAAAGATGTGACACGGGTAGTGAGTGCCCCGAATGCCGTTGTGCCCTCACCGTTGAAAGTCAGGCTCACATACCAGGCACTTCCAGCTTGTGTATCTAAGCCAGCAGAGGCCTTTGATATTTGACGACCAAGTACCTCAGCTGGAGCCAGAATATACTTTGTTGATCCATTTCGATCACACACTGCAATCGTCTCAGTTGGAGCATCAGTTCCGGTGCCTTGAAGGTTCTCTAATTTTGTACAGTCAAGTGCCTCATACTTTGCATTAACTGCCGCACTAATGCCATTCACTGGTGTCGCTGTAGATCCTGTATCAACGCCCGCGCCAGATCCTGTAGCAACGCTCGCGCCAGATCCTGTATCAACGCTCGCGCCAGATCCTGTTGCAACGCTCGCGCCAGATCCCACAGAGGTCGTGCCCGGCCCACTTGCTAAGACTTGGCGGAAGCGAAGCTCTGCGGTTTGCCCAACTAACTCAACTACTCGTCGCCCGGTATTTCCTGGAACAGCGATGACGATCTGACGATTGGTACCACTGCCTTGGGCCGTGACTTCAGACTCGGCAACTCCAAGTGAGTTCACGCGCTGGCGAATAATAGAGACTGCCTGATCGATAGCCTCATTAGTCACTTTCCCATTCTCTCCAGCAGCGATACGAGGTTGGAGAGTGACAGATGTGCCTCCACGTAAATCTAATCCCAGGCGCACGGCCGTTGCCCCTTGGACAAAGGCTGCGCTAGCCAGAGCAATCACAAGTAGAGCCAGAATGGACAATGATCGAAGTGGGCGGCCAGTCTTCTTTGTGGGTTTAGTTGGTGTAGACATAGAGGCAGAGTCTAGACATCAATCGCAGGTGTGTCGAAAAGCGAGGCAAGAGCCGGTGGTGGTGTGCGCCCTATATGAGCAAAACCGAGCGCCGTTGCAACGCGACCGCGCGCTGTTCTGGCCATAAAGCCATTACGAACCAGAAATGGCTCGGCAACAGATTCGACGGTTTCGCTCTCTTCACCAACTGCGATTGCCAAGGTTGAAAGTCCTACCGGCCCCCCATTAAAGCGATCAATGAGCGCGGTAAGAACGCTACGGTCGAGACGATCTAGACCCATCGCATCTACCTCGTAGATTTCAAGGGCGGCACGGGCATCGATGAGGGAGATCAGAGCACTCCCCCTTACCTGTCCATAATCGCGCACGCGACGCAGTAAACGATTTGCTATGCGAGGGGTACCACGTGAACGAGAAGATATCTCTGTTATCGCATCGGTGGCGATATTTATCTCTAGCAGAGCGGCACTTCTGGTAATTACTTGGGCAAGCTCATTATCACTATAAAAATCAAGGTGAGCCGTGAAGCCAAAGCGGTCTCGTAATGGGCTTGTCAACAATCCACTCCGTGTCGTAGCACCCACCAAAGTGAAATGTGGAAGCTGCAGTGGAATAGCAGTTGCGCCTGGCCCTTTTCCAACTACAACATCGACACGAAAATCCTCCATCGCTAAATACAAAAGCTCCTCCGCAGGTCTTGGGAGTCTGTGAATCTCATCAAGGAAGAAAATCTCACCCTCGACAAGTGAGGAGAGAATCGCTGCCAAATCGCCAGCATGAGTAATAGCAGGACCACTTGATATTCGAATCGGGGCCGACATCTCGCTCGCCAAAATAAAGGCAAGGGTCGTCTTCCCCAAACCTGGTGGGCCCGAGAGTAAAATATGATCGGCTGGAGCTTTACGATGACGAGCAGCCGTCAGCAAAACATCTATCTGCTCGCGCACTCGATGTTGCCCAATAAACTCTTTGAGCGTTGTTGGACGTAGAGCATGTTCGAGCACCGAATCCTCACCCGTGATATTTGATCCCACTAATCTCTCCTCAGCCACGAGAGCTCTTTCCACTCGCCAAGGCATCTTTGAGCAACTCACTCATCGATAAGGTAGATGGATCCTGGCCCGAAGATGAGAGCCTAGCCTGCACCGCAGTGATCGCGTTGTCGGATTCTTTGGGAGAAAAGCCAAGTGAGATCAAAGCACCCATCAAATTCTCACGCCATGGAGCGACATGTCCTGCATACAAAGATGTCGAGGATAATTCACTCAACTTTCCTTTGAGTTCGAGAATCATGCGTTGGGCACCTTTGCGTCCAATTCCAGGAACACGTTCAATGGATGTGACATCCTCCGATGCGATAGCCCTACTCAAATCTTGCGGACTAAGAGCCCCGAGGATTGAGAGGGCAACCTTCGGTCCGATCCCTGAGACCGTCTGTACCAATTCAAAAAGTGCGCGCGCCTCATCATTGAGAAAACCAAAAAGAGTGAGTGAATCTTCACGCACAACGAGCGTTGTAAACAACTGAACCTGTGCACCCATACTCACACTGCCACTGGTCGCTGTATTCACCAAGACACTCATTCCGACTCCCCCAACCTCAACTATCAAGCGATCGGTTTTAATGGAACGAACAGTGCCATTGATCGATGAGATCACTTATCCACGCAACTTTCGTAGTCGGGATCTTTCAATGGCGACAGCTTGGGAAATCTTCGCACTCGCACCACCACGCCAGATATGACAGATTGCAAGTGCTAAGGCATCGGTTGCATCAACTGGCTTTGGGATCTCTTTCAAATTCAGGAGCTTTGCAACCATTGAAGCGACTTGAGCCTTGTTGGCCCGACCTGATCCTGTTACCGCGGCCTTGACTTCACTGGGGGTGTGCATCATGACGGGAATCCCAGATTTCGCCGCAATCAAGAGAGCGACTCCCGCGGCCTGTCCAGTTCCCATCACCGTTCGTACATTGTGTTGAGCAAATACGCGCTCGATGGCAATCACATCAGGGCTCCAGATCGATACCCACTCATTGATCGCTCTATCGAGTTCAAGTAGTCGCGCTTCAAGGGCGATATCGGTCGGTGTCACAATTACGCCAACTCCCGCCATAGAAAGCGGGCTTCCAACTGCACCATCGACCACACCAATGCCACAGCGAGTCAGACCAGGATCTATCCCCAGAACTCGCATCACATCACCCTTAATCCTTGAAAGAAGGCTCCTAGCCTAAGGTTCTGCCCCAAAGCTTTAGCCCAGGCTCGCCATGACCTCATCTGTTATATCGAAATTACTAAAGACGTTCTGTACATCATCGAGCTCTTCAATTGCATCAATGAGTTCGAATAGCTTCTTTGCGCCCTGTGCATCGAGTTCAATCTGCATCGTTGGCAAAAATGAAGAGTCTGCCGATTCGTAATCGATACCAGCGCTTTGGAGCGCCGATCTAACCGGTACTAAATCACTTGACTCACTCACTACTTCAAAGGCCTCACCCAAATCATTTACCTCCTCGGCACCAGCATCGAGAACAGCTTCAAGAATCGAATCTTCGGTCAGGCCCTCTACCTTCTTGAGAATCACAACTCCCTTGCGATTAAACAGGTAAGCCACTGATCCTGGATCGGCCATAGTGCCGCCATTACGAGTGACGGCAACGCGAACCTCAGATGAGGATCTATTGCGATTATCGGTTAGGCACTCAATCATGATGGCAACACCATTGGGGCCATATCCCTCATACATAATCGTTTGATAATCAGCAGCGCCTTGCTCAAGACCAGCACCACGTTTAATAGCCCGCTCAATATTATCGGCTGGCATCGAGGATTTTTTGGCTTTTACAATTGCATCAAATAGAGTGGGATTTCCCTCGAGATCAGCGCCACCATTACGAGCAGCAACTTCGATTGCACGTATCTGCTTAGCAAAAACTTTTGCACGACGGCTATCAATTATCGCTTTTTTATGCTTGGTAGTTGCCCATTTGGAATGGCCTGACATTGGCGAACCCTTTCGAATTAGTACGTTCTACTGTACCTCTTGCAGTGCGGTCCTTGCTACTTCCTCAATAAAATAACTGTGAATACGATGATCACCCGTCAATTCAGGATGAAAAGAAGTTGCCAAGATACTTTTAGAGCGCACGGCCACAGGGTGGGCATCTATCTCGGCTAAGACTTCTATCCCCTGACCAATTTTTTCCACCCACGGTGCACGTATGAATACTGCACGCACTAACTCCTTTGATCCATCGGCAAATGAAATATCAGATTCAAAGGAGTCAACTTGACGCCCGAAAGCATTTCGTCGCACGGTTATATCTAGGCCACCAAAACTCTTTTGTCCCGCCTTAGCATCAAGAATATTCTGCGCCAATAAGATCATTCCAGCACATGAGCCATAGACCGGCATTCCCCGTGCGATTCGGCTACGGATCGGGACTATGAGATCAAAGAGCTCTGCAAGATGTGCGATGGTTGTTGATTCACCACCTGGAATCACAAGTGCCTCAACTGCATCTAACTCTTGTCTACGACGAACAGGTATCGGATTGACGCCGCAGGCGATTAATGCCGAAATATGTTCGCGAACATCTCCTTGTAGAGCTAGTACTCCTACCTTCATAACGGCCGTTATTACCAACCGCGCTCTGCAAGACGATGTGGTGCCGGAAGATCTGCGACGTTGATGCCCACCATAGCTTCGCCAAGTCCTCGCGAAGCATCGGCGATAACCTTTGGATCATCCCAAAAAGTCGTTGCACGAACACATGCCGCTGCTCGTTGGGCCGGATTTCCTGATTTGAAAATACCGGAACCGATGAAGACTCCATCTGCCCCCATGCTCATCATGAGAGCGGCATCGGCTGGAGTTGCAATTCCACCCGCAGTAAATAGAACAACGGGCAGCTTGCCCTTTTCAGCGACCTCTCTTACTAACTCATACGGTGCTTGCATCTCTTTTGCCTCAACGTATAACTCGTCCTCACGAAGAGAAGATAGACGTCTGATCTCTCCATTGATCTGGCGCATGTGCTGCATTGCATTAGAGACATCACCAGTACCGGCCTCGCCCTTTGAACGAATCATCGCCGCACCCTCATTGATTCGGCGCAGCGCCTCTCCCAGATTTGTCGCACCACAAACAAAGGGAACCGTAAAGCCCCACTTATCAATATGGTTTTTGTAATCAGCGGGAGTGAGTACTTCAGATTCATCGATATAGTCAACGTTCAGAGATTGCAAAATTTGTGCCTCTACGAAATGCCCGATTCGTGCCTTTGCCATTACAGGAATGGATACGGCCGCTTGAATCATCTGAATCATGTCGGGATCGGACATACGGGCAACTCCACCTTGGGCACGTATATCGGCAGGCACGCGTTCAAGGGCCATCACTGCAACGGCGCCAGCATCTTCGGCAATCTTTGCCTGCTCAACGTTAACGACATCCATGATGACTCCACCTTTGAGCATCTCTGCCATACCACGCTTAACCCGCCCAGTGCCTTTTTCTTGCGACATCACTATTTCTCCCATTGCTTATCCTGCGACTAGGAGATCATCCTACTTTGTTGGCGAGGATTTCGCGCTTGGAGTTATCAGCGTGAAATCAGGTTCGGTATCGGTCAAGGCGACCCACACTTGCCCTGGTGCAAAGGGGATTTCGATGCCATCTAGACCTCTCCATGTTGTACCAACATCGGGCGATTCTCGGCTCCATGTTGCAGTGATACTCGTGCCATCGCGCAGGATGTAGCCCGTGCCCGTGCCGATCGTTTGAGAAAAAGGTGTAACCGCACCAAACTTATCTCTGTAGGCAGAATCACTAATTGCAACTATTTGGATGACCAGAGTTGTAGGACCGAGTTTCTCTCCAGTATCTGAGAGATTAATAAGATTGTTATGAAATAAATGCCATCGTTTCTCACTCATTGACCATGTCGCACCATATGAGGCGGCTGGCCACTTGATGAAAACTCGAGATATCGGCACAGCCTGGGCCACACTCTTACCAAAGCCCCACCCCACTGATTTTGCTCTATCAACTTGATAACCCTTGTCGATGATTTTCTGCATAAGAAGATCGGCGCGAAGAACCATCGCATATGGTTGATTGCGGCTTTGATCGGTCGTATAGATACTCGGAGGCTGTGATTGTGCGCCAAGATTCACCAGGTTTGCTGAGTCGATAATCGGTAGAAGTTTGCTCTGTGCTCCACTGTAAGCAAATGCGACCCTTCCAAACTGACTCAAGATGTCGATATCTGAGATTCGAGCACTGCGCACCGGACCGATGCGATCTGGGATCTTGGATGAGAAGACCGCAGCCAAACGAGTTACCCCGCCCTCTACCTGTTCGATATAGACAATATCGGCGGCCTCTAGGCCAATTTGGGGGTGCGCGTACTTCGTATCATCTATTTTGACGACCAGTACTGGACCATTACCACCTATGCGACCACTCAATACGTTGATCTCCTCTGGAGCAATGACGACAGATTTGAAGCCTTGAGTCAGAGTCGCACACCCTGTTAATAGGGACGTGGCGATGGCTGCGAGCACGATTGTCTTATAGCGCATCGAACTCAAACTCATATGTCACTGGTAAAGGCGCCGTTCCCGCCAGACGAAATATACGTATTCCATACTTCTTTCGCACCATCTGTGTTGAAGAAACTGCATCGGTATGAATCGCTATTGCGATACGGATCTTCGCTGTGAGCAATTTGAGTTCCTCAAGAAGTAAATGAGCGGCGCTAGCGCTATGAGAATGTCCATCAGCTAGAAGCAGTAGCAACGCCCCAGATAGGGCCGACTCTGCCGAAGAACGCTCTTGCACACCGGCCTCGCGTGCCTGATATGCAGCTGAGGTCAGAATGAGAGCCGATGCCGGGTCGGCGAAATCACTGCGCGCTATCTCAAGTGCTATCGCAGCGCGCCTTTGAAGGAGCCCATCTAGGTTGGCCCAACTCGTTTCAACTCGATGGTGAAGCCGATCCAGCCGCGCGGCAAGAAAGGATAAGTACCAAAGAGAGATCAAAAGTAAGAGAGCACAAATAAGAATAGTTTTCATTATTTATCACCCTCCCTCTGAGTAAATCTACTCCACGCACGATTCTCAGAGGCCAGAGTTATTAAAGCCCCACCAATCATTGCCATTTCGTAAATGGATAAAATCTGCTCAGCAACCACATCCCAATCAAAGATCTGGGCATGCTCTTTACCTTTGCGCGCTAGCTCTTCTCGCTTATCTTTATCTCGGAGAAGATCGATAACAACCTTAGCCAGATCCGTCGAGTCCTCCGATGTGAAGAGAGCCCCGAACTCACCGCCTCCCAGAAGAGAGTCAAAAGCTGGGATATCACTGGCTACAACACATGCACCACCGGCTTGAGCCTCGGCCAAGATAATCCCGAAAGACTCACCTCCGGTGTTTGGGGCAACATAGAGCGAGACCGATGACATGAGGTCGGCTTTTTCAAGCTCGCTGATACGACCTAAAAACTCAAAACGATCCCGCAGTTGGGGATCTACTAACTCCATAAAATCTGCTGAGTCTCCTGGCCCTGCGACAAGGACACGTACATCCGGTGCAAACCTTGCAATAATTGGGAGTGAAGCCAGCAGGATTGAAAGCCCTTTACGAGGCTCCTCAAAACGCCCAATGAAGCCGATGGTATTACCCAACCATTTCTGCACAGGGCTTCCCTTCGAATATCGCTTTGCATAGATGCCATTTGGAATTACTACGGCATCGGTCTCTAAATGATTCGTCAGAGTCAATCTAGCCGCCTCAGAAACCGCGATGCGAGCCGAAAGCTTCTCTATCGCCGGCTCGAGAATCGGCCCAATTGCATAGATAACTTTCTGATGTTTTGCTGCGGCGTGAAAGGTTCCTACCATCGGACCTTCGGCGGCCCAGATTGCAAGGAGTGAAATTGATGGGATCGCAGGTTCGTGCAGATGCAAGATGTCGAAGTTTCCCGTTGATATCCAAGAACGTACCCGGGCGAAGGCGATGGGACCGAATAAGATTCGAGCGACCGCCCCGTTGTATGGAATCGCTATCGGTTTGCCGGCATTGACCACATACGCCGGTAAAGCACTCTCATCGATTGCGGGGGCAAGTACTGAAACATCATGTCCTGCATTGATTAAATATTCGGCTAAATCTCTCACATGGCTTTGTACTCCACCTGGTGTATCCCAACTGTATGGACAGACAAGTCCAATTTTTAACTTCCGACTAATCATTGGCTACGCTCTCTAAAATCCCCATCTATCCATATTCTCTGCATCATGTGCCAGTCATGTGGATATTTACTGATGCCTTGTGCGAAGAGATCGGCGCTACTTTGGATGATTGCTGCGATTTTTTCGGGCTCTGAGCCATTCGATGGGATAGGTACTTTATCAAAATCGATGTGTATACCTTGATCGGTGTATGAAACCATTGCACACAGCAATGGCGCACCTGTTCGAAGCGCTAAAACAGCTGGACCCGCCGGCATTCTTGCCGGTCCGCCAAAGAAGTCCACATTGATGCCTGACCGCGAGAGATCACGATCAGCGGCGAGGGCAACAATTGCTCCGGAGCGAATTCGCTGAATCAACGTTGGGATAACTCGCGCATCTAAGGGTAATGACTCCATCCCAAAGGCTGCTCGGTACTCAAAAAACTTCTTGAATAGCGCCTCAGGTTTGAGATGTTCAGCAACCGTAACAATTTTCGCTCCTTTGCTGCAAAAATATGCTGCAGCATGATCATAATTGCCAACATGAGGGACCGTGATAATCCCGCCCTCTCCTGATGAGAGAGCATCAAAGAACAAGTGCTCATTAGTCACTGTCACAGTATTTTGGATTCTGCTCTGTGACCAGTCAGGAAGCCTAAAGGTGTCGCACCAATATCTCATCGATGAGCGCATCGCCTTATAAACAAGTAAATCTAAATCCAGAGCAGTAATTCCAGGCTGTGTACGCGCCAGATTTGAACGCAGGCGCGCGACTTTTACACCATTTCTGCGAGTCATAAAATCGGCGATCCTAGAAGAGCACGAATAGACAAAACTCTCCGGAAGCCAACGTAGTACTCGCCATGCAGCGAAATATCCCCAGGCGGTGATCGTCGAGAGCATCTAGGCAAGCGCCTTCTTAACTATGACCATCCTTTGAATGACAGTTATGCAACCAAGGAATGCCAGTAACCACATACCCACTGCCAAAACATAGGTGAGACCTAAACCATGTAGTGCAATCGTAGACAATGAGATCGCTAAACGCTCAGTTCGCTCTGCAATCCCGCCAGAGCAAGAGATATTTAGGCTTTCAGCCTTTGCTCGGATATATGGGATTAACAATCCGGTAACAAGTGTAACCAGCACCACAACACTCAACGTGTCGCGCCTGTCAATGAGGTAAATCGCCACACCAATCAGAATCGCAGAGTCCGTGATCCGATCGATCGTGGAGTCAAGGAATCCTCCCCAGCGACTTGAGCCTGACTTTGAGAGCCGAGCCATCGTGCCATCGAATAGATCACTGAGTGCGAACACAACAACCAATACGCTTCCAATGAAAAACTCCCCACGAGGATAGAAGTAGAGAGCACTACAGGTGACACCCACTGCTCCAACCCAAGTAACGGCGTTGGGGGAGATACCGATATGCAGTGCGAGCCTAGCTACGGGTGTTATGAATCTCGTAACCACAGGTTTGAATATGCCACTAATCATCATCTCCCATCGTAGGCTCAGAGAGTGAATTCCACCGCATCCACGCAATCAATCGCCATCTATGGACATGTGAGTGCTCACCCATTGGCAGTTGCCGAAGCCTTCAATGCTCACGTCTTGGACACAGTCGACCCAGAGTCGACATGTGCGATATTTGTCGTGAACCCTTCGACGGGAATCGACCAGGCCAGCATCGATCTTTGGCAGGCGATAGATGAATTTCAAACTCCACGAATAGTGGTGGTAACCCACCTTGAAAATCAAGAGGCTGATTTTGATGATGCCATCACATTGGCGAATCGTGTATTTGATCATATGGCAACACCGTATTTAGTCCTTCACGACGATATTGGAGTTCCATGTGCCCTTATTTCTATGGCAACTTTGCAGATTACCGATTACACCACCGACCCTCCAATGGAGCGTGCCTGTGATCCTGAGCATGAAACCTTGGTGCAAGAGTTTCGGGATGAGTATCTCGAACTCACAAGTGCAATGGGAGAAGGCGCATTTGCCGCTGGGGTTTTATTCCCCGCTATTCCCCTTTGGATTCAAAAAGGAATAGGTGTTGATATCGTTCATCATTTTTTGAATCAGATTAAGCGCTGATCACCACGCGGCAGCGATTTCATCTCGCGTGAGAGTCAATAACTGTGGAAGGACCTTTGTCTGACCTATCAGAGGCATGAAGTTCGAATCACCACTCCATCGTGGAATTAAATGTTGGTGAATATGATCGGCAACGCCAGCACCCGAGATAGCACCCTGATTCATGCCCAAGTTGAATCCCTGAGGGGAAGAGACCTTGCGGATAGTTTTCATAGCATGCGCAGTCAGAGAGGAGATCTCATCGCGCTCTTCAATCGTCAAGTCAGTCAAATCTGCGATATGCCGATACGAGCAAACGAGTAGGTGGCCAGGGTTGTATGGATACAAGTTCATGACAACAAATGCATGAACACCACGATGGACAATCAGACCAGCCTCATCAGTAAGTGATGGAATACGACAGAATGGACACTCAACTTCATTTTTATCAAGCGGACGATTCTCACCACGCAGATACTCCAAGCGATGTGGGGCCCACAGTCGTGACCAGCCATCGGGTATTCCAACGCCATCGATACTCATAAATTAAACCTGCGTGCGTTCGGCGATAATCTTCTTAATCTGGGCTATAGCATCGGCGACAGGGATACCGTTTCTCTGCTCACCATTGCGGTATCGAAACGAGAGCGCACCAGCACTGGCATCCTCTTCCCCTGCAATGACCATGAATGGGATCTTTTGCATCTGCGCATTGCGTACTTTTTTCTGCATCCGATCATCTGAACTATCAAGCTCGGCCCGGATTCCAGCCTTGCGCATCTGAGCAATCACATCGGCTAAGTAGCCACTGAATGCATCGGCAACTGGGATGCCAACTACTTGAACTGGAGCAAGCCACGGCGGAAAGGCACCTGCGTAGTGCTCGGTTAAGACACCGAAGAAGCGTTCAATCGAGCCAAAGAGTGCACGGTGAATCATGACTGGCTGTACACGTGTTCCATCCGATGCGGCATACTCGAGTTCAAAGCGGGCTGGAAGTTGGAAATCAACTTGAATCGTTGACATCTGCCATGTCCGCCCAATCGCATCTTTTACCTGCACTGAGATTTTTGGCCCATAAAATGCCGCCCCGCCCTCATCCATGACGAGTTCAAGATTCTGTGCAGTTGCCGCTTTTCGCAACGCCTCGGTCGCCTCTGACCAATCACTATCTTCGCCTACAGATTTTTCTGGGTTGCGGGTCGAGAGTTCGAGGTAGAAATCATCCAAACCATAATCTCGCAATAGATTGAGCACGAAGGTGAGCAGTGAATCAAGCTCTCCCACCATCTGTTCTTTTGTGCAGTAGATATGCGCATCATCCTGCGTAAATCCACGGGCACGTGTGATGCCATGTAATACGCCAGATTTCTCATAGCGATAGACCGTGCCGAACTCAAATAATCTAAGCGGCAGTTCACGGTATGAGCGAGCACGTGAGCGATAGATCAAATTATGGAACGGGCAGTTCATAGGCTTCATGTAGTACTTCTGGCCCGCCCGTTTGATAGTTCCATCTGCGTGTAGCTCTTCATCTAAAATCATGGGTGGGTACATGCCATCGCCGTACCACTGCAAATGGCCAGAAGTTTCAAACAGCGCCGCCTTCGTCAAATGTGGGGAGTAAACAAACTCGTATCCCTCTTCCTCATGACGCTTGCGCGAATAGTCCTCCATCGCACGGCGAATGATCCCCCCCTTGGGATGAAATACCGCTAACCCCGAACCAATCTCCTCGGGAAATGAGAAGAGATCTAAATCAGTTCCGAGGCGCCTATGGTCACGCTTTTCCGCCTCTGCAAGATGCTCTAAATATGCATTGAGATCATCGTGCGAAGGCCAGGCTGTGCCATAAATACGTTGCAACATCGGATTTTTTTCAGAGCCACGCCAGTAAGCGGCAGCGGTACGCATAAGTTTGAAGGCTGGGATCTGTTTTGTAGATGGCAGATGTGGGCCTCGACAAAGATCGCTCCACACAGGATTGCCATCTCGACCTAAATTGTCATAGATCGTAAGTTGTGCACCACCAACCTCAACACTGGCCTCATCCCCCACCCCGGCTTTGATGCCAATGAGTTCACATTTGTAGGGCTCGTGAGCCAACTCTTTGAGAGCCTCGGATTCGCTGGTTATGCGACGTCTGAAGCGTTGCCCCTCTTTTATTATCCTGCGCATTGCACTTTCGATTGTGACCAGATCATCGGGATTAAAACTCTGCTGCGGATCAAAGTCATAATAAAAACCATCCACAATTGGCGGTCCGATACCTAGGCGCGTATGTGCAAAAATCTCTTGAACCGCCTGGGCCATCACGTGAGCAGTTGAATGGCGTAGAACTGCAAGGCCATCGGGTGATGAGACCGAGACCCCTTCGACTACATCACCTTGTGATAGCTCACTCCAGAGATCTCGCAACTCACCATTAATCCGCGCTACGACAATATCTTTTTCATCGGCAAAGATGTGAGTGGGGCGGGTATCGGCCTCTACAGAGCGGGCACTTCCATCAACAGTGATGTCTATGGAGGCCATCTCACTAGTCTACCGAATGAAGCGCTGCCATCGCGTGAATTTCATCAACAAAGCCTTGTGATGGCTCTAATTCCCGTCCATCGATGGAGGCGACAGGTTGGGCAATTCGCAAACTACTGAGCAACACTGCAGCGCTGATGTCATCAATGCGCGATAGAGGGACCGAATCAATACTCACTCGGCAATAGTCAATCACTAGTTCGCGCATGATCCCCGCCAGGAGCCCATCACTCGTTGGTGGTGTGACCCAACGCCCATCAATTTTTAGGATGAGATTCGAGACCGCCGCCTCACAGATATTCCCCTCTGTGCTGTGGACGATAGCCTCGTCGAATCCCAGTAATTTCGCCTCATCAATTATCGCTAAACGATACTCATAAGGGTAACTTTTAATGGTTTCCCCCTTTGAGATCAGAGCATCTGGATGCGTGCGTAGCTTTGCTCCCTTCACTATCGGTTCATACGGCAGATGCACTGCCGCCCACATCCCACTGCGATCGAAAGAAATTCGCAGCAACCCGTTCGTACAGGGTTGTGCCAGCAACAGATCATTGATAGCGGCAACAATTAACTCCCTCTTCGGCAGTGTGACATGTGCGAACACGGCACTTTTCTCTGCACGCCGCAAATGCCGTGAAAAGGCGAAAACTTGGCCATCGATAGTGCGCAGAGTCTCAAAGATTCCGCCACCTTGAAGCCAGCCTGAGGGTGAGCATGGCGCCTGCTCAATCTCAACCAGTCCACCGTTATAAGAGACCTTCAAGTAAGTGAACCTCCTGCGATCGAGATTAAGCGCCTAGCCTTCAACTGGGTCTCTTCCCACTCTGATGCTGCATCACTTCCCCATGTGATTCCCGCACCCGTGCCAAATCGCAGCAGATCATCTTTGAAAAAGATTCGAATGGCAACGGAGAGTTCGCATTGATCGCCTTGCACCCAACCAAGGGCTCCGCAGTACGGCCCGCGTGCACCTTCATTCTGATTGATGACTGAAATAGCTGAGGATTTCGGTGCTCCACTGATAGAGCCAGGAGGTTGCAGGGCGCGCAGAATCTGACTCCACGTGATGTCATCATGAAGTTCACCCTCAACATCGGAAACGAGATGAACTAGTCCAGGGTGTGGCTCAGAGTTAAGAAGTCGTGGCACAGTGATTGATCCACTTTTACATATAGCTCCTAAATCATTTCGCATGAGATCGACAATCATGACATTTTCAGCGATATCTTTTTCGCCAAAGTCAGAGCGTCCAGGCAGTTGTGTTCCCTTAATCGGCGATGTTCGCACACGTTTTCCGCAGCGCTTGAGAAAGAGCTCTGGAGATGCAGAGGCGATATTCAGATTTGGGATCTCAAGATAGCTAGCCCAGGGTGCTGGGTTATTGCGAAGAATCTCGCAGAACAAGCCACGCAAGTTTTCATTTTCTGCACAGGAAATTGAGAGCTCTCTGCAGGCATTTACTTGGTAGACCCAACCCTGCGCAATCGATCTGCGAATGGATTCCACATACTCCTTGTATTGCACATCAGATTTTGATGAACTCCATGCACCTTCAAGGCGCTTCCACTCATAGGCTGGGAAATCGGCATCAACGAGCGTTGCGAAGCGAGCGGCGGTAAATCCCCCATCAAAGGTCGTCGATACGGCCCAAAAACCACCATCAGATAAATCAGCGGGATCATGCGATATTGCAACAAGTCCACTGGCCAAACGACCATTCATCCAGAAAAATCCATCTGCTCTCTCCACGTGCAAACGCTATCTTTTCGCGATGGACTTTGGCGCTTGAGGCCTTCCTGCGATAGATTTCACCCCACGCGGACGTAGCGCAGTTGGTAGCGCGGAACCTTGCCAAGGTTCAGGTCGCCGGTTCGAACCCGGTCGTCCGCTCGTTAAGTCGCCACGGCGATATGTACATGGTCGGGTGGCCGAGAGGCGAGGCAAGGGACTGCAAATCCCTCTACACGGGTTCAAATCCCGTCCCGACCTCCATCATTAGATAAAAAATGCATGAAAGAGTGGGGCCTATGAGCGAATCGACCAGGCCCTGGGGACACTATGAAGTCCTACAGGAGAGTCAATCTCATAAGGTCAAATGCATCTGGGTTCTTGCAGGAAAGCGCCTGTCGTATCAGCGCCACCACAAACGTGCAGAGCATTGGTTTATTGTGACTGGAAGCGCCCTCATAACCCTCAACGGAGTCGAATCAACTATGCGACCAGGCCAGAGTTTGGATATTGAAATCGGGGATTTACATCGCGTTGAGAACATAGGCAGCGAGGATCTTGTCTTTATCGAGATTCAGAGCGGTAGCTACTTCGGTGAGGACGATATCGAGCGTATTGAGGATGATTTCGGGCGCTAACACCAAAAAATATCGTGGGGTATGCTTTTGTAGGTAAGGATCGTTGGCTCAGCGGTAGAGCACCACATTGACATTGTGGGGGTCACTGGTTCGATCCCAGTACGGTCCACTTAGATAGTAATAATGGGTGAATATAACCTTTAATGAGTCACTGTATCCAGAGGATTTAATGCTTGTAACAGTTACCGCATTTGTTACGTATATCCGTATATCGGTTCAAAGAGAATGGTTTGAAGGTTTGATAACGAGTCCCTCACCACCCACTTACAAGCGTGAGTGTGCCTGAGGAATAGTTCATTTCCAGTCGATGACTTGGTGAGAAGGAATCAGTGAGTCCTATCGATTGTTAAATGCCTCTTGGAAACTTTTGAGAATATATGGAGCCGCTTCTAAATATAGGTCTTCCTTAGACTTACCGATTACTTTAAGAACTGTTGCATCATAGTTCTGCGTCCTTGAAATGCCCTTAACAATGTCCCAGTAGGCATCAAATCCATAGTTAGCGATAACCCATTCCCACACTTGAGAACCAACCGTGTATGCCCACACAGTTCCCGCCTCGCCGTCATTCTTCTCCGCGCTCTTGATCATGCTGAGAATGTCGATAGTACTAGTTGGTAATTTGCGAACTAAAAGCGGACCTACTAGGTAATTTTCATTTATCTGTTGGTATAAATCATCTTGATACCAGCCGAGATTAGGTAGCGATAGGGCGGCGCCAAATAATTGGCCGGCGCCTTCGATAAGGAAATAGGGCGCCCCGTTTTCCGACACATCAATGTCGTTTGCAAACCATATTAAATCTTGGACTCCATGCGTAAATTCATGGGTTAAATAAGTAGGGTCCCAATATTTTCCAGCATTTGCCGTTGGGGAAATAATCCAAAAACCAATTTGCCCCTTGTTCGTACCTTTACCGAGAATGTGAGAGCCCGAGACTCCGTATCGCCATCCGCAATTTAAATACCCAATTTTCGTGGGGTCTAGATAAGTATCCATTACCCACTGAGCATCATCTGGTCGTGAAATGTCATTAGCATCGATGAGCGAAGAACTCTTTTCAGTTAAAAAAGTTGCTTGAACGCGGGTTCGAGATGGGAAAAAATCAGCCCAATAAGGCACTGTGTATAGAAGTTGGGCCTTTAAGGGAGCGAGTTGAACCGCTGGGAAATCGCTCGAGACATGAAAATCAACTGGTGGAATTATTTTCGTGGAAGCAACATGATCTCGGATTGCGCGATATGCCTTTACTCTGATTGGATCAAAAAAGGCCTCTGATCGTGAATCAACTCTCGTGTATCCCTTATCGAAATAGAATGAACGCTCAGTCACGCTATCTTGTATTCGATAATAATAATTACCAGAACCGCAGTTCTCGAGTGGAAGCGGACTATCACCATCCTTAGGGGCGGCTACAGCTTTCACCGTAGGTGTCGGTGTTGGAGTCGGTGTTGGAGTCGGTGTTGGAGTCGGTGTTGGAGTCGGTGTTGGAGTCGGTGTTGGAGTCGGTGTTGGAGTCGGTGTTGGAGT